>WYEB01000725.1_pt1 | contig 10819 bp, 9 predicted proteins | sample 6343061 | NCBI WGS metagenome assembly WYEB01 (sample SAMN13812332, study PRJNA600296) | hot springs metagenome | biome: ENVO:00000051; feature: ENVO:00002007; isolation source: sediment sample from Evening Primrose shelf | place: USA: Yellowstone National Park, Evening Primrose Hot Spring ... | reverse complement strand
GCAAACAAGGCTTCAAGTAGGAGTAGGGCCTGGTATAGGAGGAGTATATGGCTCTAGATCCCTGGATGCAGCAAGAGAAAAATAAGTCAAGTTTAAAGAGTTACTGGAGGAGGGGGTGGTCTATGAGTCCCCTGTACAGGGTTAGAGTATGTGTTAAGGAGGTTAAGGGGGACTGCGCTATGGGCTATAAACTAGGCGACTGCTTTACTGTAGAGAGGTTCTACGTATCTGGTGTGGGGAAGGGTATATGTATACACGCACTAAGCTCAATGCTAACACTATTATCGCCACTCCTCAAAGGGGTATCAGCAAAAGTTCTCGGTAGAGGTGAGCAAAATGATGTAGGCTATGTTCAATGCCAAGACCCGGGAAAACTCTACACGTGTGGAGGATTGAAGAGTAGAAAGAATTAGCTCAAACAACTTCTAGTTTTTATATTGTCATGTTATCTAGTATTGCTTGTGTAGAATCTACGCGCTTTCTCATATGTTACCACGCCTGTCATATCGATTACTAATGCATTATCGTATACATCTGGTGGGATTAGCCTATATTCATCATAGCCTAGGGTTACTATAACTGCATCGACTTCTTTCAGCTTCTCCATGGTCTCAAGGGCTTTGACTCCGCTTAGAATGGCCTTGGCTTTTTCAACGGCTTTCCTGTTCACGTCGTGTATATACACTATCGCGTTCTTGGACAGCAACTTCTCGCATAATTTTATAGCTGGCGAGTCCTTGACATCTGGTGAGTTAGGCTTGTATGAGACACCGAGCACTGCTATTTTCCTCCCTTGTAATCCGTTTAGCTCGCTGTCCAAGTGCTCGACAACCTTTTCTACTAATAGCTCGTTATAGTCGTGTATGTGCTTAACGAAGTCTAAGCCTGTTTTCTCCAGCATGAATCTTCCAAAGGCGAGGGTATCTTTTACCAGGCAAGGGCCTCCGTACGGCATCCCAGGCATTATGTGGCTCCTACCTATCCTGGGATCTAATCCAACAATACTCATCACCCTCCACGCGTCGCAGTTGTCTATTTGCCTGCAAAGCAGTCCAATCAAGTTGCCATAGACTGTCTTCAATGCCAGGAAGACGTTGGACGCGTACTTCACTAGCTCAGCCTCTTCGGGAGACACAACATATACTGGTGGCTCATAGTTAACCCTTCGGTAGAAATCCCTGAATAAATCAATTATGTAACCGGAAGATCTCTCGTCGATCCCTCCCACGACGACTCTAGATGGTTTGAGCACATCCTCTAGAGCCCGGTCTGCCCTAAGGAACTCTGGGCTATGGGCGAAGCCTACTCTGTCTGGTAGTGGTAGTCCCAGTTCATGCCTAGCGTACTTAGCCAGGGCCCTCGTAGTCCCAGGCAACACAGTGGACTTTAACACTATGACCCTGTAGTCGAAGCGTGTATCCCGCCAGACCCCCGCCAGACTCTTCAATGCGGATACTACCTGCGACAAATCCTGCGAGCCATCATGCTTATTGGGAGTGTTAACTGCTATGAACACCACATCAGCGTCTCCGAGAACCTCGTAGCTCGTTGACACCTTTAGTGAGCCGTTTCGGATAACCTTTAGCAACGTCTCTCTACTGAAACCATTGATTAGGCCGTTCTCTATACTCTTAACCCTCTCGCCATCTATATCGACACCCCTAACCCTGAATCCATGCAGGGCAAAGCTAAGTGCATAAGCCAAGCCCACATAGCCCAGCCCCACTACCCCAATAACCCGTTCACGCTCGCCCACAGCATATACACCCCTTCTCCGTTGGATAGGCATAGACAATGAAGTTTCTCTTAGACCTCGGCTCCACAACTATGAAACCGTAGCCTAAAATCTTTGAGCATTTTGAGGGCATGGATCTCGTCCCCCTCATCAAAAGTTCTGTGAACCTCAAACAAGATAAGGGGCCTAAACCTCTCAATAGTTTTTCTAGCGCCTCTCAAAACCCTTAACCCGAAGCCCTCAACATCAACCTTCACCACAAAGCTATCAAAATCCTTCACACCTAGAGACTCTAAGACAGAGTCTATGGTCGTAACCTCAACAACGATATCAAGCAACTTTAACTCACTCCTCAAATATTTTGAAAAAGAGCTTTCAGAAGGATTGGAGGACATCGAGAACCTTGCATAGCCGTGAACATCACCCGTAGCCTTACCAACAATTACAACCTTATCCACAACACCATGTAGAGCGATGTTATACCTCAAAAGAACCAAGCTAGTAGTGTTAGGCTCGAAGGCAACAACCTTCCAACCATGCCTAGCAGCTAAAACAGTGTAGAAGCCAACATAAGCCCCAACATCAACAAAAACACCGCTTCTCAACGCCTTCAACAAACACTTAAATAGGCTTGAAGTTTTTTCTTCATACCTCCAAGCATATATGTAATACCTTGAACCATGTATTAGTATGGTTCCTACATCACGGTTAAGAACCATAAACACACTCCATGGCTTAAACTCGTGATACTTACGCATCAAAACCCTTCTAATGAAGCGAATAATGATTCTTCTCACAGGTCTTGTAAATAAGATAGATTTCATGTAATACATTAAGCCCTCAAGAAGGTGTGTCCTATACCCTTCCACCGTAACTAATCACACTCTCGAAGAACTTAATCAGCTTCTCCACCTCTCTCTGCGGATTAATTTTCTCGTAGCTATACTTAATAATTTTCTCTCTATTGAAATCCCTCTCCAAAACCTTTATAACTTTCTTCGCAAGATCATCGACATCGCCGGCCTCAAATATGTAGCCTGTAGCACCATCAATAATGGTCTCTGGCAGACCGCCAGCAGAACTAACAACAGCAGGAACCCCAAGCCTATTAGCCTCAACGGGTATTCTACCAAAAGGCTCAGGCCATATAGAAGGCATAACTACAGCCCGAGCCTTATACATTAGTTGATAAAACATGTCTGGAGGGAGTTTATTTAGAAGAACAACATTACTTAAATCTGCTCTTCTCTTAATTAGCTTCTCAATTTGAGTGCCCTTACACCCTGTCATAAGGAGTTTTAAGTCTTTGAATTCTTTTGATATCTTGGACCATGCCTCGAGGAGTAAGTAAGGACCCTTCGTGGGGTTAGAGCCAGAAGCGTACAAGATGTAGTTGTCATACTGGTCTTCAATGTCTACTTTTACATGCTTAAGTAAGCGAGTGACGATATTGTAAATGACTGTGTTGTGCTTGATAAAAATCTCAGGTAAATGCCTCATGTATAAATATCTATGTTTATTGGATACAAATATATATGCATTTATAAGCCCTAAAACATTTCTTACCTGCCAAACCCATGTAGCATAATTAAAGGGAACTTTGATTATTCCAAGTAACCTGTCATAGAATGTTGTAACACTATTCTTTCCCAAGAACCTTAAGCCTGCGGTTTGAATATTTTTACATTCTAATAACCTTCGAATAGAGCATTTTTCTATACACTCCCTCTCAAATCTGTAGAGTGAAGTTTGTAGAGGACAAGCTAGTGCGTAGGAACGAAGATGAAGAACAACAGGTACCCTAATTTCACTTGTGTATTTTATAGTTAAATGTTCTAAATCAGTTATCCAAACTAAATCGCTTTCCCTAACTTTTCTCATCATTACATCGTTGAAATGCATAATAGGAAAACCTAAAATGTTCTTGCATGTCACTTCGTAGTATTTAACCCCACTAAACATAAGATCGAGAATCAGTCTCTTATCGGAGGAATCGCATATCATAACTTCAAGTTCTATTCCCTTCCTTCCTCTAAGAGCCTCTAAAAATTCTAAGGTTGACGTTTGGGCTCCTCCATACCATAGCCCGCTCATTAATGCCGTTACTTTCATTTTAGCATCAACACGTAAATAATATATATAGAGAATTACTATAAATTAAGCCTCCACACATATTCGTCATAAAGTACTTGGGTACCATGTAAAAGCTTAAGGTGTCTGATGGTGCTGGAACAACCTTATCCCTAGTTGGTAACGGAATTATAACCCCTTTACCTAAGTAAGCTCTAATAATCTCTATAACATCACCAGGAGTATTGAGTGTTGGAGATATAAATCCAACCCTTGGTATTCTAGGGGTATACCACAGCAAATCGCAAAGTCCGAAAGCGGTATATGGATGTAGGCATAGGAAAGGGGGCCCTGACGAAGTTGCGTACATGGATAAGAAAGTTACTGGATGTAGGGCGTAATCCTTAAACCCAATAAATGTAGGAGGTTTATAGGTCTCATTGTCTAGCCTGATCTCCGGGACTGTTGGTAAACCGAAATTCGTTATAAAGCCTATAATCATAACCATATATAAGATTATTGTTAAGATACCTATGCCTTCCTTTGCGATGAGATATCTCTCGAATGATACGACAATACAAAGTATAAGAAGGAAGCTTAATAAAGGTATGATTCTAGCTCCCCCTATAAGCGTTCCTTGAGCCATCCATGCCGGTATCCACAGAAGGTAAGATGCTAAGAGGAATACTGCAATTGATTTTTCTATGTGTTTCAGTTTATTCCTGCCTCTAATAAATAACAGAGCAAAGTATATAATACTAGTCCCAAATAAAATTAAAGTTTTAGTTTCTGTGCTTACCACATAAAGTAAAAGATCCTCGATGGTCAAACCTCGCCTCATTCTTGCCTCGAGTAAGGGTGTTTCCACAACATATAGTGATTGAAATGTCTTGATAAATATCTGTATTGGAGCTTTAAAGAGAAGAATATCAATAAAGACTTCGTACATTGAGTAAATAATGAGTAATGAAATTGCAAGCAACGCTGTTGTTCGTTGGCTAACTTTTTTATCGATCATCGAAGACACTATTAAGTAGAGGATCAAACTAAGCAAGGCTATCGATACGGTTGCAAAATGTGTTACTAAAAGACCAAGGAACATCAACATAGGGGCGATGTATTGTCTTTTTAAGTTCTTGTTTTCACGAGTGCCATGAATTATATTGATAACAAGGTATAGAAAGGGCCCTAAATACGCATACCCCAGCTCCGAACCGCCATATGTAGGAGAGATCCGCACTATTAACATAATCGCTGTAGTTATAAAAAGTGTTATATTCACGTTCCTTAGTCTTTTTGAAAATGGGTGACCTAAATATTTGATCGTAGCTATAAGCGCAAGAGCATAGCTTATATATGATGTAAACCATATCGTATTCATACTTATTCCGAGATCTAAAGTTGTGAGGATAGATAACGTTGCTGGCAATATTTCAATTCCAGGATGAAACGCATACTGTCCTGTTTGTATGTAATAAAGTGTACTAGCCGTATCAATATGCCCTTTCTCAATAATCCATTTAGCAAATGAGTAATGTGCTACAGAATCCCAAGGGCTTACCATGAATAGCTCGTTATGATATCTTAGAACAGGTATGACGCCAACTAGGAATATTTGAATTGTTATCGCTAACGTTACTACTGATATATTATTATGAAGGAGCATATAAGCAAGGATAATTAAAAGAAGGTGTGTAACTATTGTTTCAATAAGAATCCCTTTAAGGGGCCACTCCAACAGAGAATTGGAGTAGTTAATTACAAACGCTAAGTACGCACTAATTGAAATCGTTAAGGTGATGAGCGTTAAAAGTCCTATATAAAGTATTCGTAGATTCTCATTCATTCTCGCTGACCACCTTCTCTATTATCTTACTTACCTTCAGCTTGAAATTATTAAATGAAAAAACTTTGGCCTTTTCAACGATAGAAGAGCGTAATTCATTTAATGTATTCGTGTCCATTCCAAGTATGAACTCTATCGTGTTAGTAACGTCATCTAGATTCTCGAATCCAAACCCATACTTGCCCCCCTCAATAATATCTATCCAAGGACCCCCTCTCTTATGGACTATAGGTATTAATCCTGCAGCCATGCTTTCCACTATTGCTATGCCAAAGTGTTCATACTTCATTGGATGTAAGTATATTTTTGCTTTTCTGAGTAAGTTCATCTTTTGTTCTTCGCTGATATCAACTAATATTTTGACCCTCTCTTCTAGATGATTTTTCTTGACCTCCTTAATTAAAGCATGAAGATAGGGGCGGGAGCTTATAGTGCCAATAATAATGAACTTGGCATTTCTTAAACGCTTAGCAATGTTAATAATTATATTTAAGTTTTTTGAAGGGTCTATCCTGCTTATGGTGACTATGAGATCGTCTCTCTGCTTATTCGCAGCTAACCGAAGATATCTTTCGACTGCTACCGGTGGATACAATATTAGTGGATTTACATTTAAAAACTTCTTTATTACGAGAGAACTGAAAGTAGAATTGGTCAATACTAGTGGTTTATAATCCAAGTTGGAAAAGAGGTATATTAAAGTCCTCTCTAACAAGGCTATAGGTGCGAAAAACATTCTTCTAATAACACTATGAAGAAATATATCTGGGTAATAAAAAGATTCAAAACCTGGAACAAACATGGGAAAATGAATATACATGATGTCAGCAAAGGCGGGTATAAAGGAGGGTTTTGTAATAATAGTAGCATCATATTTTTTATTTTTAATCGTTAAATTAAAGCTGATTATGTCCCTTAAAATCCAAGTCAAAAAAGCCTCATAAGTTGTCGGTAATAGGCTTGCTCTATAAGGAGGCAACACATATTCGCAATCTATTACATCGTGAGTATATGGATAGAGTTTCCCAACCCTATCCCAACGAGTTTTCTCCCTGACATACAGGTCAACCCTGTATCCCATTTCTTTTAATGCCTTGGCGAGACCTAGTGCTAATACCTCAGCACCTCCGAAATTATTCAACGAATCGTGTATAATAGCTATACTCATGAGCATGACCTCTGGAGCGTTTTTACTTACATTAAGATTGCCGATTGAAGTTAATACTAAATTAAGGCTTAACTGCTAAGCCTTAATGCAGCTAGAGTTAAGCTCATTTAGTACATCTTGGAGCTTTCCAAAAGAACTTTCCATGTCAAATCTTTGTGCCTGGAGCACTATTTTTTCTTTATCTAAGTCAAGTGCCTTCAAGATATATTTTACGAGTGCTGCGATATCAGCATAAGGTGCTCTGTATCCACTTACTCCGTTTGCTATAAACTCCCGTGCCCAAGGTAGGTCATAAGTGACTACTGGTATTCCAAGCGCTTGAGATTCCATAACGGCTAATGGAGCGCCCTCATATAGACTTGGATGTAGTAACATATCTACGTATTTCGCAAGATTATACAGCAGTTTGTCTCTCGGAAGGAAACCACGGATTTTAACAAAACATGACAAGTTTCTTTTCTTTATATAGTGTTCTAACCATGGTTCTAGAGGACCTTTTCCAAATACCCATAATTCGAAATCTTTTTCTCGGAGCTCATTCACCAAATAATCAATAGATTTTACCGCATGAATTATCCCCTTACTGTAAAATAACCTGCCAACAAATGCAATAATGTTCCTGTTTTTTTCTCGAGTTTTCACATTTTGGCTGAGCTTGGCAAGATATTTGTATTCTATACCTGGATATACTATTTTTCCACATTCACGAATCTTATTGGCTTTCTCTTTATACAGCTGTTCAAACTCCCTGCTAACGTGTTGCGCAACAAATATATAATAACTGCTGATATCCAGATCTCTCTTTACTAGAATATCGTGTAAAGGACCTTCCGCAAAATATAAAAATTCTTCAGGAAATATCTTGCCTATGTTCCTATAGTCTAACATTGATTTGAACATCATTATAGACGCATGCATAGAGCCATGAAATATCGTAATAAGTGGATGTAAGAGGTTTATCTTTAACTTTCTAAACATTAACCATGCAGTTAACCCATTCGTTAATATCGCCTTTGGGGCTGTGGTACCCGTCAGCATTTTCTTTAAATAGTTTCTAACGATCAAACCATATATGAACCACCTTGGAGGGATTTCGGGAAAATATATTTTTACGGTAGTGAGAGTGCCCTTTCTCTCAACTATTAATCTATTCTGCAAATTCGTTTTTCCCGCAATTACAAGAACCTTCCACCCGTGCCTAGAGAGCCATTCAGCGATATTTTTCATGTAGGTAGCAACTCCTCCGAAAACATAGGGTGGATATTCATGGGTTAATATTACAATATCAGGGTTACTATTACTTTCGCTCATGTTATCAACCTCTCATGATTTCAGGAATGAGAATTTCGGGGTTTTTAGACGAAAGACGCTCCCTTATTTTTATTTTTGTCGCACTTGCAATTTTTTCGATCGTACTTTCTGAGAGTGTTAGAAAATTTTCTATTTTGTCAACTAGCTGCTTAGCATCTCCTGGGGTGAACATATTTGTAATGACTGGTGTTTCCGCGAATAGCTCGGGCATAGCTCCCACCTTAGAGAATATGGGGATAGTGTTAAGGAATACCGCTTCAATTACAGAATACCCGAAAGTTTCCTCCCAGATGGACGGAAATATTAGTGCCTGTGCTTTTTGATGTAATTTTGGTAATTCGTTATATTTTACTCTTCCAGCTATTTTTAGATTTACATTTTTTAGCTTTTCTTTCATTTTATTCAGAATCTCCAAGCTTTTAGATGAGTATTTATTTGCAAATATAATATTTGCCTTAACACCTCTGTGTTCCAACATGTTAAGGGCTTGTAAAAGGATATAAAAACCTTTTATATAATTATCTCCTCCCACATACAAGAGAGTTGGTGAGGCTTCTACCTCTTTGTTTAGGAGACTTGTATTCAACAATTCGGGAGGGATGGGATTATAAGTAACTACTATTTTATCCTTTAATTCGGGTACCTGATCTATAATTATGTCTGCCTGCCTTTCCGATACACATACAATTTTATCTGCCTGCATAATCCATCTACTTACTGCTTTCGGAGCCCACCAGAATAAATGCGCAGCACTGCAATATTTGAAGCCCTTTATACATTCTAATGCGAGATCGTCGCGGATAATTCTATCTTTGTGCCTCTCATAAGGCGCTAGAATTACGGAGGTGTATGAAATTGGTATATAATCATGTAAATGGATTATAACCTTTTTACCTAGCCTCTTAGCAAGGGGTATTAGCGGAAATGCGTATCTCGGTATATAAACAACATCGCTTACGGCGAGTATTTTCTGAAACCTCTGAGTCTTGAGAAGTCGCAACGTGTTTAACCATAACAAAGGTTTTTCATGCTTTGACAGCAATGGTTCATAAATATAATTTACACCTTGTAATTTAGATGGATTTCTTGTCCCTGTAACCACTATCACATCGTACTCCTTCCTTAGTACATCAACTATTAAATGCGTTGCAAGCTCGGCACCGCCTCCTTCGGGCCAATAACGTTCTGATACTACAAGTATGGATGCCATAAGCCTGAGTTCCTTCTAATTAACTCGTGTCATATAACCTGGTGGATAGTAATCGTATTATTTCATACCATGTTTTTATTGTTGCTTTCTCTACTATGACTAAGTCTTTAGTGAACGATTTTGTCTGAGCCTCTAGGTTTTCTGCTATTTCTTTTGACACTATTGCCGGCGTCCCTATCGCTAGTGCTTCTGCCACAAATATACCATATGCTTCTTGGCTACTGGGATTTACCGCGTATTTTGCACTCGATAGCAGTTCTAGGTATTTTTCCCGTGGCTGTTGGTCGAGGAATTCTACCATATTCTCATACTTCTCCTTGGCATATCTCTCTAGCCTGCTTCTATATGGCCCTCGACCAATCACTATTAGTCTCATCCCGAGCGTCTTAGCTACATCTATGGCTAGCTCAAGCCTCTTATACTTCTCTATTCTACCAGCGTATACTATGTAGTCGCTACCCCAACCCCGCCACTTATAGTCGAATACATCCTCCTCGACGCCGTTAGGTACCACGGTTATTTTATTCTCAACGCCATGGTAGTGAAGGCTTAAAAGAGATGCTTCACGCTTGCTGACAGTATGTATAATGCTCGCCCTATGAAATAGCCTCGACACTCTGGGCTTCCAGGGAATCCAGAGAGTCCTCCGTAAAGTAGTGTGCCCGCCACCGTGATAATGTGGGGTAACAACGAGTTTAACCCCACGCGACCTTTCCCCAGCCACCAGCCCAGAGTACACGGTGAATAATGCATGGACGCTGTGAACGTGGATCACGTCAACCTCCTTCACCATTTTCTCTAGGAACCCCTCTAGTTGAACCCTCCTTCTAGGAAAGTGGTATGCCCCGCTGGGGCTCCACGTAGGCCACCTGATCACTCTCACACCGTTCACATCCTCTTCCCGCGGGCTCTCAATGCCCGGCTCCCCGGCCAGCACTGTCACCTCGTGCCCTATTTTAACCAGCCTCTCCGACACTGATTTAACAACGTACTCCACCCCGCCGATACGCGGGTAGTAGCCTGGCGCCACCTGGAGTATCCTCAAGCCCCTACCCCGTCTTAGCCTGCTTCCCCCAGGTTATCTCCCTGTTCCACAGGTTCCTGACCGAGGCCGCTACAAGGTATAGTTGCGTTGCTATCCAAGTCCTGTAGGGCTTGAATGCTAGCAGGAGGAACCCAAGGAATATTAGCCCCAGGGCTATCGTGGAGCCTTCTACCGCGGTGTAGAGTAGGGTTGCCGCTGCCGCGACGAGTATCCAGGGGTTGAATAGGTGGAGGTGTGCCTCGGCTATCAGCACACCGCGTAGCCTGGGCGGAGCCTCGCGTAGGTACCTTAGTGTTGCCGCGAAGTGCTGGACTAGGTGCTGGGCCCTCCTAACCCTCCACTTATGGTAGCCTCTACCCGGCACCCCCTCGACACACCACGCGTTGTCAACGGCTATAGACCTGTACCCCATCAACGCTATCCTGGTTGCCGTG
>WYEB01000724.1_pt1 | contig 10821 bp, 9 predicted proteins | sample 6343061 | NCBI WGS metagenome assembly WYEB01 (sample SAMN13812332, study PRJNA600296) | hot springs metagenome | biome: ENVO:00000051; feature: ENVO:00002007; isolation source: sediment sample from Evening Primrose shelf | place: USA: Yellowstone National Park, Evening Primrose Hot Spring ... | reverse complement strand
TTGGCAGTTTGTCCCGGTGCTTGTTGATGGGGGCAGGTGGGTTTTTGGTTTTGATAGTGGTATTGCTAGGGGTGGTGTTGGCATTTATGACGTTGAGGACGAGAGGTGGCGCTTTATCTTCCTAAGGCTTGGCGGGCATCCTCATGCTCAATTTGCCTCATTGGTTAGGTTTGGTGGTTACTACGTTGGTGGGTTGGGCTCGCCTACGGCTATTGTTGTTTCTGAGGACTTGAGGTATTGGTACCCGCTGTATGTCGACGCGTCAATACCTGGGTATAATCACTTCGTGAGTGTCGAGGTTTGGGGCGACAATATAGTTGCCACTACGGGTAGGGAGTTACTCATTTTTAGTCCCGACGACGTGAGGGAAGCATTTAGTAAGAGACCTATCCTCACTCCTTATGGTGCTTATTTCGATAGGGTTAGGGGTGTGGCTTATATGGTTAGGAGGGGGTTGTGGAGGTTCTGGGAATGAAACCGAGGCTTCTCGTGCTTTCTAAGTTCTTTTGGCCCGAGGGTGGTGGTGCGGAGCTTGCGACTTACTTGTTCATTAGGCGCTACTTGGCTGATCGGTTTGACGTGGTTGTTATTTCGGGCACTGATAAGCCGATTATTGATCGTGGGTGTTGTAGGTATGTTGCTTGGGATGTTTTGAGGGCTGGCTTTAAGCCTGCTGAATGGTTGTTGTTCGCTGCCAAGTTGAGGGATGTTGCTAAGCTCATTAGGTGGGCTGACATCGTGTACATACCGTCCCACACACTGCCACCTCTCGCGCCCGTTGTGAAGTGGGTTAACCCGAGGGTTAGGGTTGTGCTTCACGTACACAATAATCAACTCCTGACCTACACCTCGATCGTTATTAGCAACGTAGGGCCCGGCATGCGTAGTGACTTGTTGGTGGAGCTTTATGAGAACAGGAGTCCCCTTAGGGCGTTGGTTAGCGGATCCCTGAACATCTCGCAAACGCTCTACTGGTTGGCTTTGTTGTACTCAGACGCGGTCATATTCGTAGCTGGGAGGCAGCTTGAATTGATTCGTAAATACGGTGTACGTTTGCCACTTAGGAGGGCCGAGGTTATTTATAACCCACCGCCGTCGGTGGAGGTTAGGAAGGCCCTGGGCAAGGCTCCTGTGTTTATCTATGTTGGTGGTGAGAGTTTCATAAAGGGGTTCCACGTGCTCCTCAAGGCCTTGCCGTCGCTCGTGAGACTTGGCGCCAGGGTTAGGCTCTTCGGTAACTACAGGGGTTTCCAAGTCAGGAGCCGCTATGTGGAGGTTGTCGGCAGGGTTCCCCATGGCGTTGTCATGAGGGCGCATGAGGATGCTTGGGGCTTGTTGTTCCCGTCGATTAATGAGGAGCCCCTGCCCTATGCCGTTGTTGAGGCTGCGTTGGCTGGTACGGTGCCAATAGCCGCTAGGGTGGGTGGTGTGCCGGAGATCCTCAGTGGTACTGGGGCTGAGAGGTTCATGTTTAAGGCTGGTGATGCGGAGGACTTGGTGGGTAGGGTTGAGGAGTTGATTGGCTTAGGCGTTAAGGGCGTTATGGAGGTTGGTGAGGAGGTTAAGGGGGTTGTGCGTAGGAGACTTGAGGAGTCAGCCAGTAGGTTGCCCGAGGTTTTTATGGAGGTCCTTAGCGGTGATTAAGTCATGGAGACTCTGAGGGTTTTAGTGACGGGTGGTGCAGGCTTTATCGGTAGTCACTTGGTTAAGGCCCTCGTTAAGGCTGGGCACCAGGTGAGGGTTCTCGATAACCTATCCACGGGCTCCATCGAAAACCTCGCCGATGTATTGGATGCTATAGAGTTCGTTAGGGGTGATGTTAGCGATTATGGGGCTGTCGAGAGTGCCGTTAGGGGTGTTGATGCTGTGGTTCACCTGGCGGCCCTCATAGATGTTGCCGAGTCCGTGGAGAGGCCTGACTTGTACTTCGACGTTAATGTTAGGGGCACGTACAACGTGGCTAAGGCTTCAAAAAACGTGGGTATGTTTGTGTTTGCATCATCGAGTGCTGTCTATGGTGAGCCAATTAGGGTGCCAATACCCGAGGACCACCCATTAATGCCTAAGTCACCGTACGCGGCCAGCAAGGTCTCCGGCGAAGCGTTTGTACAAGCCTTCGCTAACCAATACGGCTTTAGGCCCGTGATACTCAGGCTATTCAATGTTTACGGCCCCAAGCAGTCTAGGGCCTATGCTGGCGTCATCATCGAGTTTATTAGGAGGGTTTCTAGGGGTGAGTCGCCGGTCATTTTCGGCGATGGTGAGCAGACTAGGGACTTCGTGCATGTGAGTGATGTTGTTGAGGCGGTAATGCTCTCGCTTAGGAATGAGGGGGTTAGGGGCGTGTTTAACATTGGTAGTGGTGAGGGGGTAACGATAAACTACTTGGCGCGTCTCATACTTAAGTTAATGGGTAGGGAGGATTTAAGACCCATATATGCACCGCCAAGGCCAGGCGATATAAGGCATTCAATAGCAGATATATCAAGGGCTCGGAAGGAGCTGGGATTTAAACCGAAATTAGGGCTTGAGGTGGGTATTAAGGAATTGATTGGACACGGGGTCGTATGAGTAGAGCGAGAGTATTGATTGTTCAGGAGCTTTGGTGGCCTAAGGGTGGAGGTGGCATATTGGCTACTCGCTTGATAACTAAGGTTTTGGTTAGGCGTGGGTTTGAGGTTAGGGTTGTGACGGGCGTTGAGGATCATGAGGTTATAGACAATGTTGCGTTCATTCATGAGCCGAGGCTTAGGGCTGGTAATAAGTTGGAGCTTTGGCTTAATGCTTACATGGTGAGTAGGGAGGGTTGGTTTAGGAGACTTATTGAGTGGGCTGACGTTGTTTACATACCTCACTATGCATACCCTGTGACTCCTAGGGTTAAGGAGTTGGGGAGGGGGGTTATTGTTCATTTGCATGATTACCAGCCAATATCCTACACATCCGTCATATTCCATGGTGATAATTTCAAGAGCGATTTTGCGCGTACGTTCTATTACGAGTTGCATCAACACGGTTTAATGAGGGCCTTGGTTGCATCACCGTTAACGCCGATTAACAGGCTTGCCAGGGAGTGGGTGTCTCAGGCCGATGCTGTTGTTTGCGTGTCGAATAGGCAGTGCGAGATCATAAGGAAGAGGATGCCGGAGATCAGGGGCAAGTCCGTGGTTATTTACAACCCATTGCCCGATGTTTCCCCCGTAAGGAAAGAATTGGGTGATGAGAAGGTTCTGCTTTACCTAGGCAGTTCCAGCTTCGTGAAGGGATTCCACCTGGTTCTCAGAGTTGCCAATGAACTCTTAAGGAAGCATAAGGACTTGAGGATATTGATTACTAGGGTTAAAGGATATAGGCCATTACCCTCGAATTGCGTGGCACTTGGGGAATTGCCTTACCGGGATGTAGTTAAGTCGCACTCCAGGGCCTATGCCCTGCTTTTTCCATCGATATGGGAGGAGCCTCTGCCCTACGTGGTCATTGAGTCGATGCTTATGGGTACGATTCCAATAGCCGCAAGGACGGGAGGCGTGCCCGAGGTTGTTGTTGGGTCACCGGCCGAGGACTACCTATTCACACCTGGGGATGCGAATGAGCTCATGGATAAGATAGAGGCTATCCTAACACAACCCAAGGACTACCTATTAGATGTTGGCGTGAAGCTGAGGGGTCACGTGCTTAAATTATTCAATACCGAATACGTTGAAAATAGAATTGTGAGTTTGTTCGAATCCACATCTAGTTAGGGCGATGCTTAAGTACTATTAAGGCAGGGTGTTTGCTGTGAGGGTTGCGTTTATTGTTAGTGAGTCTTTTACGGAGAAGAGACATGGTGGTTTTGGGTGGTTGGTTAGGGTTGTTGGGCGTGAGCTTGTTAGGCGTGGTTTTGAGGTCGCTGCCCTGGCTTGGAGGGATCCTGGTTATCCGGAGAGGTATTTTGTTGATGGTATTGAGGTTGTTACTTACCCGTATGCCTTCGAGACTCGGTCTGTGTTTAGGCATTTGCGTGATTACTATGGTTTTGTTAGGGTTGTGAGAGGTGTTAATGCTGATGTTTTTGTTTCGATTGAGGCTATGGTCGAGACATTAATCGCCGAGATTGTTAAGCGTGGTGCTAGGCACGTTGTTTGGGCCCAGGACCCCTTTGACTGGGTTGATTACCAACTGCTTGGCTCCGTGGATCCTCATTATAGGATCTCGAGGGCTAGGTTTGTGATTAACAGGTTGGTCTTTGGTTTGGCGTATAAAAAGGCCGACCTAATACTGACCCAGGCCAGGTACTATGTCGATAAGTTGAGGCGTTTATATGGGGTTGATCCAGGTAGGGTCCTTTACCTCCCGAACCCGGTTGATTACATACCTGAGGAGGGGAGTATCGTGAAGGCTGAGGAGCCTACTGTTTGTTACCTGGCTAGGATGGATCCTCAGAAGAGGTATTGGCTCTTCTTCGAGTTGGCTAGGCAGTTCCCTGAGGTGCGCTTCATAGCCATGGGTAAGCCTAACGTGCTCTATGAGGATAGGTACAGGGAAGTCGTTAGTAAGTACGCGGGGCTACCTAACCTGAAGGTCAGGGGGTTTGTGAGCGAGGGGGAGAAGAGGGAGATACTCGATAGGTGCTGGGTGCTTGTGCTACCGAGTATTAGGGAGGGGCTGCCCATAGCCATGCTCGAGGCCTTGGCGCACAAGTGCGCATTGCTTAGCTCAGTGAATCCTGATGGGTTAACGGAGAGGTTTGGTAATTGGGCTAGGAAGGATGACTTCGCTGAGGGGCTCAGGTGGCTGCTTGAGGGCAATAGGTGGAAGCGCCTCGGTGAGGAGGGTTATAAATACGTCAGGGAGAACCACAGCATCGACAGGGTCATCACCCAGTTCATTAATAAGTTGGAGGAATTGGGTAGGCGGTAGTATGGCTAGGAGGGGCAGGTTAATAGTTTTCCTGGGGCCCGTCGGTGTTGGTAAATCCACAATAATTAGGGGGTTAACCCAGGAGCTTAGGGCTCACGGATTTAGAACATATACCACTTTCATTAAGGCTTTCCATGGACCTGCGTATGCGCTATGGGTATTAACAGCAAGGCTTCTGGGTCTTAATGGTAAATACGCACCCTGGTTCATAATACCCAGGAGTGGGCGCGTTAATTTAGCGAGGACATTAATGATGCTTTCCATTTACCTTGATGCTTTTTTATCGATACCTTTTAAACTTGTGATAATTAAAATACTTAAATATTTTAAATATTATATCCTTTCAGAAGAATATATACAATCTACATTGTTTGATTATATATTCGCAATCATCGACCTTAAGATAAAAGGCAAGTTCATTAATATTCCAATAAATATTATGTATATATTACTTATTAAGTATCTACCGGATGTGATTGTAGTATTAATGGCTGATATATATGAGTTAAGACGTAGATGGAAAATTAGAGGTTACGGTGATCCGCAACTACGATATATTAAATTACAATATATATTTCTAAATGAAATACATAAATTAAATCGTACATTGAACATAAATACATCAAATATAAGTGTTAAGGCGATACTCAACAAGGTATTAAATGAAATATTTAAAAATGATGAAATTTAGCTGAAGCGTTAGATAAGAATGATGTCCAACAGTAATAGTAAAAAAATAATAGTAATCGGATTACCAGGGCTTTCGATAAATACATTAAGAATATGGTCTAATGCATTTAGTACGTTAAATGAATTAAAAAATAATGGATCTTATGGAATATTACAATCTGTTTATCCTCCAATAAGTCCTACAATATGGGCATCGTTAATTACTGGAACGTATCCTAATAAGCATGGTATTATAGAATATTGTATATTCTACGATGGCAAAAAACGAAATCTTACAGCTCGTGACCTACGAGTACCACCTGTTTGGAAGCTTTTAAATATACATGGTTTAAAAGCAGGAATTGTAAATATACCTTTTACATACCCACCTGGTGTGATTAATGGTTTTATTTTGAGTGGTTATGTAGGATCTCATGAAAAAATTGCGTCATATCCGCCTGATTTAGTGGTTTTATTAGACAAAAAGTTCCATGTTAAGGAATTATATAAAAATATTGCATGGTATAAACCTCATAATGAACTAGAATTCATTAATAGCATTATAAATGTAATTGAGAAAGAAGGTGAAATATTATTATATTTAATTAGAAATTTTGATTGGAATTTTTTAATTACATCGTTCTTTTTTATTGAGGAAGTATTCCATTATCTATGGTTTTACATATATAAGCAAAATCTTGAATATAAAAATGTTATATCTATTAAAAATAAAATCTTTAATTTATTTAAAATAGTTGATGATATTATTAAAAATATTGCAAATAATATTGATAAAAATACAGGGATGCTCATTATTTCGCCATACGAAATACAACCCTTATATGGAACTATATTTTTAAATCATTTATTATATGACGCAGGGTTATTATTTTTTAAGAACTCTATCAGGACCATGTTAAAAAGGCTAATTTATGAAAAAATTCCTTTATCTGATAAATTATTACGAATGATTTATGATAAGTTCCCAAGAATAAGATTAAATATATCGGATGTTGATTGGCATAGGAGCGTAGCATATTCAACAGGTTGGATAGGACAAATATATATTAATAAAGAATTAATTAAAAATAACATTGAATATAATAAATTGATAAATTATATAGCTTTACTTATAATGAAAAAAATGAATAATATTAATGAGGAGAATATTATTGAAAAGATATTAAAGAAAGAATATATAATTCCTGGTCTAAATTATGGTCCAGACTTATATTTATTACCTAAAGATTTTAGGTATGTAAGTTATGGTTGCGGTGCTGCAGGTGACGAAAGTTTCGCAGATTTTGGTCCTAAATTACAAAAAGTAATAATATATCCACCATTTAATTATCAATTTGCTTGGCATAGAATGACCGGGTTTATTATAACCTATGGTTCGTTCTTTAGATCTAAATATAAATTAAATAGAATAGTTAATATTGTTGATATAGTACCTACTATATTACATATATTTAATATACCTATCCCGGAGCATATTGATGGTAATATTATAACAGAATTTTTCTAATAAGTCAGCGATTAGAATGAGTAGCTGATGGTATTTTTCAATGTTTCGTGCTAAAATAAAGGAATTTAAGATAATACCTTTAAGGGCTAAACAATACTTGAGGATTAAATGCTGGATGAGTTGAGCCTATATCTGCGCCAGGAGTATGACTTGCCTCAATTAATTATTGTACCATGGCTTAGGGTGATTCCGTGAAGCCCATTTCAGTAATAATAACGGAGTATTGGCCTCGTAATTTCCTCAAGTACGCTGTTAAGTCTGTTTTGAATCAGTCGCTTGATAGGGGATTGTATGAATTAATTGTTGTAAAGAGATTTAGGGACCCAGAGGTTGATTATTTAATTGAATTGAGTGGTGGAAAGGTTGTAATTCTTGATGATAAACCTATAGGTTATTATTTATATGTAGGTATTGTCGAGTCTGAGGGCGAGGTTTTAGCTTTCCTCGATGATGATGCATTCACATTTAGAAAGCTTGAGTATGTATATAAATACGTATATGGCGAAGGTGATGTTTGCTATTATCATCACTTAGCATATGTAATAGATAAGCAAAATAAACTCCTGGGAAAATCCTTTGGAGGTCCTAGTGAGACCATAGTTATTGATTCACGGGATAAAAAGCAGGTAAAACATGCATTAAATAAATATGGGCTTATTGGTTCACTGATGAGTGCGACGGTGGTTAGAAAAGAAGCGGTAGTTAAACGATTAAATCAATTAAGGACACTTATAACGGGCCAGGATTCATTTATGTTTCTTGCATCGCTTAATTCCAATTGTTTATTAATTCACGAGCCATTAAACTTATCATTTTATAGGGTGCATGGTTGGCAAGCTTCATTACCCTGGGGGTTAGCACCGAGGGAGGTATTAGTGAGGTTTGCGCGTCAAGCTGTATTGAATCAGCACGGTTTTTATCAATTAAAGACGGCTTTCCCCATTGTTGAAAACCTACCTCTTAGGCATCACCCTCTTGGTGGGTATCACTATAACGTCCTTGGATTAATCGCACTCGGCTTAAATAAGGAACTTGTTACATCGGTAGGCTTCTTAGCTCTTTGGAGAGGTCTATTCGACAAGTCTGTTTATAGGGTATTAGCGGGGTCTCTCGGTATCGTCTACGGTTTTCTCCCTCGTAAAGTCACTCAGCAATTATTATTGAAGTATTACATGGGGCGGTTAACCCATGGAAAATAAATTGATAATTCTCATTCATGGGTACTTCGGTTTTGGTAATGTTGGTGATGAGACCGTATTGTCTGTTGTGCTTGATGAGTTTAGGAGGATATTTAGTGATGATGTGGAATTCGTTGTTTTATCGAGTAATCCTGAGCGTACGGTTAGGATTCATGGTGTTAGGGCGATTAGGGAGCGGCTTACTTCGCCTGTTTTCTGGAGGTTTTTACTTAGGTCTCACGTGCTTGTTTTTGCCGGTGGTGGTAGGTATGGTTATGCTACGTGGAGGAGGATGGTGCTTCTGGCGTTGCTGGCTGAGTTGTTGGGTAAGGCTGTGGTTTTTTGGGCTGTGGGCGTTTATCCGTATGATTGGCGGGGCTCTCCTGTCATATCCAGGGAGCCAATGCCCTTTAGGGGGTTGATTGGGTTGTTGGTTAGGTTTGTTGTCTCTAGGGCTTCCTACGTCAGTGTTAGGGATGGGTATTCCTACGGGGTTTTGAGGATAACTGGTGTAAATAGGCGCATAGTTATTGAGGATGATTTAGCATTCAAAATGAAGCCACCGGATCCAGGCGAGTGTGTATCGTTGGCTGTTAAGTATGGTATTGCTGGGGGTAGGGTTCTCGGGATTAACCTTAGGACTCTCGATTATGAGATCAATAGGAGGGTTGTGGATTATGTAGTTAGGTTGGTGCGGGAGTTTATGGGTAGGGGTTTTGATAGAGTCGTTTTTGTGCCCTTTGGTTTTGGTAGTTTTGTGGGTAGGTTTTTCGATGATGACTTGATAATTGCTAATATGCTTAAGAAGTACGTACCAAATCTCGTGGTGATTAATGAGGAGTTAAACCCAAGGACAATACTTTGTTTGTTTAATTATTTCGATTATTTAATAGTCATGAGGCATCACGCAATAATTTTTGCCTTACTCGCAAACAAGCCTATGACGGCGCTTGTTTATGATACTAAAAGTCTCGAATTGTTAAGGGCGAGTAATAAAAGTAATAATGTTAACGTGATACTGATACGCGAGTTTATATGATTAGGTATTTACGTGTTGGTTTAAGGTCTAGAGAGGTGTTTCGTAATTGGTTTAGTGTGGGCTTGATGTACCTGCTTTATAGGTTGGGGCTTATTAATAATCGTGTAGTTAAGGTTATTCTTAAGGATGGTTGTGAGGCTTTTACAGAGCTTGATAGGTATACACATCTTCGATGAGGAAGTGGAGAGTCTCCTAGAGAACATGAGGTCGGCATTGAAGAGGGACTAACTCCTCACCTTAACCCAACATCAGCTACGCCAAAAACCCCCCTTTTAAACCAGCTAGCTGGCTAATTGATGATTTGGGGCAACTGGTTCACTAGGCTTTTTGGGAGGAAGAGGGAGCCCTATGTGTCGCCTTTTTGGTCTGGTGCCCTTGGTCCTAGGCAAAATGAGGAGTTGCGTTATGTCGAGTCTGTTGAGTGCTTTGGTGACTTAGGCGAGGACTTGTTCCAGGTGATGATTGATAATGAGAGCGATGTGATTGTCTATGGGGCTAAGGGTGAGGGTAAGACTAGGCTTGTGCACAACGCATTGAGGAGGGTTCCAAGGGACTTCACTGTCGTTGTCCCGGACACGACCGGCAGGTACGCTGGCTATGTTGATTACCACTCGCCCTACCCGATAAACGTTGTTGAGCTTAACTCCGAGTCCCTGCCAGCAGTGCTCGAGGAGGCGTATGCGGTGGCTGGGATGCCAGGCGTCATCTCGCCAACAATGGCCCAGAACCTAGACACCATGGTCTCCTGGCTCCTTGGGCTTGCTAAACCGCCGAACTTCGAAGCCTCTAGGTTCCCCAAGACGCTGAGCGGCTTGATAAGCCTCGCTGAGGCTTCGGTGGGTGAGGGGGTGTTCCAGGGCAACCTCGTTGAGTCTGTCATGGCTTTGGTTAGGAGGCTTAAGTTTGTTAGGCATTGGTTGGTTGATCACGAGACGCACCCAATCATACGCAGGTTACTCAATGGTGGGCTTAGGGGCAAAAGCGTGGGTATTGACTTGAGTATCCTTAAGCGTGGTATTAGGATGTGGTTCTACACAATAGCCCTACTGAACGCGATTCTTGACTCCAACCTCACAAACGTGATAATCGTCATTGACGAGGCTCACCTGTTTTTGAGGAGCCAGTTGTCCGTGCTCAACGACCTGATGAGGGTTGGTAGGAACTACAACATATACTTCGTCCTAATAAGCCAGGCACCCCAGCACTTCCCACCCGACGTTTGGAGTGAGGATAAAATCTTCATAGAGTTCCCAATACCATTCATAAGCTTCATGGACGTCCTCAGGAGGAGGCCAACGTATAAGTACGCACTCGGCGAAGAAAACGAGCCGGGCATTAGGACAAAGGCTGAGCTTGAGGAGCACTGGCGTGATATACACACGGCAATGGCTATCATAAAGCCGACAACGCCAAAGATGAAGGAGTGCCTAGGTGCTGGGATGACAATGATGCCCGTGAAGGTAAACGTGAACATACCGCCGAAGCCCAACGCGGTGACGCGTAGG
>WYEB01000721.1_pt1 | contig 10887 bp, 13 predicted proteins | sample 6343061 | NCBI WGS metagenome assembly WYEB01 (sample SAMN13812332, study PRJNA600296) | hot springs metagenome | biome: ENVO:00000051; feature: ENVO:00002007; isolation source: sediment sample from Evening Primrose shelf | place: USA: Yellowstone National Park, Evening Primrose Hot Spring ... | reverse complement strand
AAAGTCTTTTTTAATTTTGTCAACGTCTATTTCGACATACATTCTAAGCTGTGTTGACAAAAAGAAGCAATAAAAGTTTTTCGCATGAGTCGTTGTAAAGATTTTCCCTTGAGTTTACAGCGCGCGCTTTTGACCGGCTTTTAGCCCGTTTACCATTGCTGAACCGGGTTTGCTCGAGGTAATTCGGGCCCTGAATGTAGGCCTTCAGGCCCATGTTGAGGCCGTTGAGTGTTGTGGTTATGGCCTTAGCGGTTATTTTCTGATAGACTGTAACGATTTTCCTCAGGGCTTTGTCTTCAGGCTTTTCCTCTTTCTCTTCTAACATAGTGTCCTTTACCGGTCTATTGTCCCGTATAACCGGCCTGAATCCGCTTTTCCTTAGCTCTTCTATTTCGGTCTTTATGGCCTTTATTTCTCCACCTAGGCTATTGTTGATAGCTATCTCGAGTTGGCCAATCTTTTCCTTTATCTCTGTTATTTCAGGAATTTCGGGCTTATATTTGATTACCCTTACCCTTGGCTTGGGCCTAGCGTTTACCTGTAGCTCTTTGCTTGACTTATCGCTTACCTCTATCAGTAAGGCTTGATATTTTGGGCTTATGTTGTGTCCTTAGAACCTGATTCCACTCAGCCGAACTCTCAACCTCACTCTCATAGTATTGTTGGGCCAGCTCTTGAGCCACCTGTTCATTCCAATGTTCTAAGGCCTCTTCGTAACTTTCTACATAGTCCTTAGTTTATTTGTCCTCATTCAGGTATTGGCCTAGAATGTTGTCAACTATGGCCAGATTTTCCTCTACAGTCAGTTTTGAGTCTAAGTTATCGCGCGCGCTGCCAGGGTAAAAACCCCTCTCTCGATTTTTTGGCCCCCCTCTAGCCCGAAGATTCTTGAGAGGCTTCTGGCAACCCTTAGGCCACACTCTGTAAGTATGTATACCCTTATCTCTTTACGGTAGTAGTGGACAGTTATCTTCCTAGCCAGCCCCATCCCTACAAGCGTGTCTATGACGGCCATGGTCTTCTTTGACGAGGCATAATAGGCCCCGTTGCCTAGGGCTAGGCTTATTTCCGAAAAGAGAGCTGAGTCTTTTCTTGACATGTATAGTAGGGCTACTACCTCGTCGTCCATGCTGTTTTTTATGAGCTTCTCTACTATGTCGCTTACCCTACACTCTATGTATTCGGCCTCCATACGTGTATACTGTAGAGGCCCTGAAAGAAAAACTTTTCGGCTAGAGCCATTAAACGAGGAACTGAGCGTTACCCTCATGCTATGTGTTTACTGGTATTGGCACTAAGCGAAACATTTTATTAAACAACCTTTTTACTATATCATGCTATGGCTGAAAACAAGCAAGTGTTTCAGGTAAGGCGAAACCTGGACATAAACGGTAGAAACAGAGTAATAGACTTCACAATCGACAAGAGAGACCCCATCCAGCAAATCACCCTCCAGATAACCGAGAACACGGCCAGGTTGCTTACACTCAACGTTACAAAGGAGATTGTAACAGATGCCGAGTCAGGCACAGAGGGCTACTACATGTTCACAGTAGATGTTGACCGTGCCACTTCTAACTCTACGATACACCTCATGGCCGAGATAGTGGATAGAGAACTAAATGATTTCTGGTGGTTCAAGGTTCCTGAGAACACACTCACCGAGCTGTTGCGGGACCGAGGCTTAGAGGCTATAATCCGTGAATTCGTCAGGGACGTGGACGGGCTAATCTCTAAATACATGGTGCCGAAGAAAGAGGAGCAGTAAAGGAGAGAAAAAAGATATTGTTTGTTTTGTTTTTTCCTCAGCATTCCTCTGTGCCGTAGTATTCCTTGCAGTATTCCTCTCTGGCCTCTTTCAGCAACCAGTAGTCTCTGGGCATATTCTCCCCTATGTCTACGATGTCGTAGTTGTCTATGGCCTCTGTCCTCCATTCCTGCCTCTGTTTCCCCTTTCTATGCTTGGTCTTGCCTGCCATCATGCTTTTATGGTTCTTGGGGGCTTATATTTTTGCGGTTAGTAGCACTAAGCGAAAGATTTATTTATATGTCTCCTCTCTACATGTTATAGCCGGTAAGAACATGTGGATTAAGACAAAATACGAGCTGAGCCAGGACAGGACAGAACAGGGACACAGGATAGTGACTAACCTCCTTATAGTTGATGAAACAGGTAATGAACCTGGTAAAAGTCCATGGCGTGAATACACCTTTAAGGTCTTCGAAGACCTTAAACTGACCTTTAGGTTGACTGCTTTCAGGATGAAGTCTTCTGAGCGTGCAGACGATAAATTTGTGGAATTCTATGTTTATGGCTTTAGTATACTTGCCGACAAGCAGGATAGATACTTTGATTTTTCCGTTTCAGTCAGGGACTACAGCGTGGCCGAGATGCATTGGTTCGACGCTCCAGTGGAGAGAATTGTCTACGACGTAAAGGAGAAGGGTCTGGAGTGGCTGATGAATGAATTGCTAAATACCTTTAAGCCTATCACCATTAATGGAGCCTTTTCAGGGATTGTATAGTAGTGTTCTAGTAGTTTCTGATATTGACACTAAACGAAAAGCTTTTTTCTTTACCCACTAATAGGTATAGGGAAAAGTATGTCTGCAAAGGCCAAGCTGATATCAGAGAAAGAGGCCTACAGCTACATAGCCCAGAAGGCACAGGAATACGTGGAAAAGAGTGCCAACAGGAGGGGGGGCAGATACATCGCCGCCAGGACGGCCACGACCCTATTGCTAGCGGGTCTGCCAATGACTGTCGTCAACTACTTTGAACCCATACAGAGGGGGGACCTAATCGTGGTTCTAGTCAAGCGTCCAGGTGGTTTTATACATGAATACGTTGTTACACCCGAAGAGGTCAGGACAATCCAGAGCCTCATCAACGAGGCTAAACAGTTCTACATGAGCATAGAGCGTGTCCTACAAGACGAAAAGAAACGTTTCCTGGAATACGCAGGAATCGAGAACATCACGACGCTAGATGTCTATGCACTGAAGCTTCGGACAATGGGTTTTGGACAGTTGCTGAAGGGTCGTTACCCACTCAGGAGGCTCGAGCTTGTCCTGACATACATAGCTAACGCTATAGAGAAAAAGCCGTCACAGTAACGCTACACACGAGGGGAAAATAGATAGAAAGATTTTTTGGCTGGACATGTTATAAGTGGACGATGAAGGCCGAAAAACTAGCCCTAAAAATACTGCTTGTCACAGCCATTATCACCGTCCTAGTATTATCAATTAACATCTATTCGAGACCATTACAAGGCTATATAGAAGATAGTGACAATAACAATGTAACGGTGACTCAAACAAAGCCTACACGGCAACCCAAAAATATACCCATAGTAATACTAGTTGATGTCGTCGGTGTTCCCGTCCCGTTACCTGTCCCTATCCCTATACCTATAACTCTCCCCTCAACACCATCAGTACCATTTAATCCTCCTCCACTTACAATCCCCACAACACCCGTTGGGCCAAAGACCCCACCGACTACCCCAACACAGCCACAGAAGAGTCCAACATTCCCCCGTGAACCCGACACCAACACCTAATCCACAAGACCAGCCTAAACCTGTCAATCCAACCCAACAGCCAAACCCACTAGACCAGCCTAAACCCGTTAATCCTGTCAGCCAAAACGACCTAACTGTCCAAGGTCTAAGGGTAAGTGTCAAGGGACAAGATGATTCCAGACTCCTACTAGATGCTCTCCAAAAGATGGGTAAAAACGTTCAATTACAGCATTCATATTTTAAACTGGATAACCCTGAACAAGCAGAGCAAAAGATGAGAGACAAGCTCAGAAAGTGCGGACTCTATGACAAGCTAGATGAGCTTCTCAGAACATTAAGTGGTAGGACAATAGAAGACGTTATAGATGAGGCGGCATATGGGAGACGTTACCCAGACGGCGTCGAGGGTAACACCCAAATCGAGCTAAAGGCGGCACATGACTTGGCTGACCACTTCGACCGGTCTGTAAAACAGATGCTACAGGATGGCTTGCTCCAGGAGCAGAGCAAAGCAACATTCAAGTGGTATATAAACACTGGCTTTAGAGACTTTTTATACGATAACGAAAAAGCTGAATTCGACAAAGCTCTCTCATTAATCAAACAGCTTGCACAGGTTATGGGGATACCCATAGAGGAAACAGACGCCTCTATAGTCAAGGAATTTTGGGAACAAAGAATACGCTCGTTACCGTTGGCCACGATACTTTTCGTGAATGGTAAACCAATAACTAGCCCTGTGACAGTACATACTGATTATGGAGACGTAACTTTCACACCACTAGGAACATTTCCAGTAAAGGGTAATCCTGTCATGTGTCTAAACTTTGGCGAGACGGTTCACTGCTACGACAAGAATGGCAATGAGATAAACCCAGCAAACGTAATAATGAGATAAACACACAAATAAACAATTTTTTCTTTTTCTGGTTTTCTCGGTAGGGGGTTATGAATCATACAGTTGATATCAGGGCGTAAAACAGGTTTCTAAGGGTCTCAATCCGTTTCCTTATTTGTTTACGGCTCTCCGTAAAGCTGACATTGTAGACCATCTTTCCGTCCTTGTAACCCCTGACTGTCAAGCTGTCAGTGTAATTCGAGACATGGTTATAGTCTATCTCCACGTCGAAGCCCATGCTCTTAAAGAAGAGGGTCAGGACTGCGGTTGTCTTGCTCTAACTCGTGCTGAATAGATCAGCACAGGGACAGTTACGTATCCGCTCGATTATGTGGACTATGAACCCGTCGTTTGGCCACGGGCAGGGCTTTTTCAGTTCGGTGCAGTATCCGTCCTTAGTCATGTAGGGACACTTAAGCCCAAGCTCAAAGTCTAGTTTTTTCATACGATGTAAAAAGGGGAGCACGCGTATTTCCCTTATTATAAAAATTTATTTATTTTTGTTTTGAATAAGGTTTAAATGTGAGGATTTCGGAACACCCTATCCTAACGTTTAAGCGAGGAAGAGAGTTAAGGTTCTATTTCAATGGGAAACCTATCGAGGGCTTTGAGGGCGAAAGCATAGCAACAGCACTTTGGGCCAGTGGTGTGAGGAGTTTCAGGAATACTCCTGAGCCTCAGGGCCCCTTCTGTATGATTGGGTATTGTTCTGGGTGTATGGTACGGGTTAACGGAAAGAGCAAGGTTAGGGCTTGTATTGAGCCGGCTATGGATGGTATCATTGTTGAGAGCGATGTCGCTTCTTTGCCGGGCACGGGAGAGGAAGTGCCTGCTGAAGGCGAAGAAATCCTAGCTGATGTTGCTGTAGTTGGTTCTGGGCCTTCTGGGCTCTCTGCAGCTATTTCAGCTGCCAAGAGAGGACTCAAAGTGGTGGTTTTTGAGAGGCATTTTAGGCCTGGTGGGCAACTAGTCAAGCAGACGCACAAGTTTTTTGGCTCTGGCGAGCTTTTTGGTGGGCTGAGGGGTTTTCAGATAGCTGAGAAGCTAGTTAATGAGGCCGAGGAGCTGGGCGTCAAGATTTACACGCGGTCTTCTGTCTTTGGGTGGTTTAGCGAGGGGGTCCTGGCTGTAAACAGCAATGGCCGGCTTTTGAGGGTTAAACCCAGGGCTGTAGTTGTGGGCACTGGTGCTGTGGAGCGTTTCCTCCCGTTTCCGGGAAATACTCTACCAGGCGTAATGGGTGCAGGCGCAGCCCAGACGTTGATGAATGAGTATGGGGTTAAGCCTGGCGAGAGGGCAGTAGTTGTGGGTGCGGGCAATGTGGGGTTGATTGTTTCTTATCAATTGCTACAGGCGGGGGTCGATGTGGCGGCCATAGTTGAGGTTAGACCCGAGATTGGCGGCTGGTTTGTGCATGCGGCTAAGGTTCGCAGGCTGGGGGTTCCTATATTGACGGAGCATACAGTACTTAGAGCTGAGGGGTCTAGCCATGTTGAAAGGGTTGTCGTGGCTAGGGTTGGAAGAGACTTCCAGCCCATAGAGGGTTCAGAGAAAGTGTTTGATGCTGATTTGCTGTTGCTTGCTGTTGGACTGACGCCGGAGGCCCGCTTGCTGGCAGAAATGGGGGCAAAAATGGTCTGGTCGAGTGAGCTCGGGGGCTATGTTCCTTACAGGAACAAGTATATGGAGACCAGTGTGCCTGGAGTATATGTGGCTGGAGATGCTTCTGGCGTGGAGGAGGCCACTACGGCGCTTCTCACTGGCAGGATAGCTGGGCTCTCGGCTGCAATAAGTATCCTTGGTCCACAGAAAGAGCTGGTTGAAGAGCGTGAGGAGACTCTTAGGCTCCTGGAAGAAGTGAGGGGGACCCAGTTTTCGGTCAAGATTCTAGAGGGGCAGAAAAAGGTGAGTCTAAATGTATAGGCGTAGCGGGATTATAGAAAAGGAGACATTGTTCTCGCTTGGACTCGTTCCGCCCATTGAGAGACTGAAAAGGGGGGCTGTGGCTGTAACAGAGTGCATAGAGGAGATACCATGTAATGTGTGTGAGACTGTGTGCCCCGTTAAGGCTATAATGGTTGGCGGCTTGAGGGGGAGACCCAAGATAGACTGGGAAAAGTGTACTGGGTGCGGGGTATGTGTTGGGACGTGTCCTGGCCAAGCAATGTTCCTGGTGGATCTCAGCGGCCCCGCTAAGGTTACTGTACCCTATGAGTTTCTACCCAAGTTGAAGAAGGGGGATTTTGTAGAGTTGCTGGGCAGGGATGGCAGAGTCCTTGGTACAGGTGTGGTTTTGAGAGTTTTCGAGGTAAATAAGACTCAGGTTGTGACTGTAGAGGTTCCTGAAGAGTTGGTTATGGAGGTGAGGTCGGTACGAGCGAGAAGAAGTTGAATAGTTATGTGTGTATGTGCGAGCGGGTAACTGTCGAGGACGTGGAGAGAGCAATAGACATGGGCTTTCGCGATGTAGAGAGTTTGAAGCGCTACTTGCGGATTGGGATGGGGCCATGCCAGGGAAGATACTGTGTGCCAATAGTTCTTGGGATTCTTTCCCGCAAGCTTGGAGTTCCAGTAGAGAAACTGAGCTATGTTGCTATTCGTCCACCTCTTGAACCTGTCCCTGCGAGGCTTTTCTTGAGGGTGAAGAAGGATGTATGACTTGGTCATCGTTGGAGGGGGCATTATAGGTGTTAGCCTGGCTTTTAGGCTGGCGGAGCAGGGCTTTGGCAAGATCCTGCTTGTTGAAAGGAACTATCTCGGCAGCGGCTCGACTTTCCGCTGTGCCGGCGGCATCAGGGCCAGCTTTACTAGTAGAGAGCACATAGTCTTAATGAAGAGGAGCATCGAGCTGTGGGGAGAGCTCAAGGAAAAGCTTGGCGTGAAGTACTCAAGGAGCGGGTACCTGTGGCTTACCCACAGGGAAGAAGACTTAGAGAAGATTAAGGGGTATATGCGTATCCACCATATGTTCGGCCTAGATACAAGGCTCGTGGGCGAGGACTTCGTCAAAGAAGTTGCTCCTTACGTGGATACTTCCAAGATGGTTGGGGCTCTCTTTGACCCTTTGGCGGGCAAAGCCAGCCCCTTCGACTCGTTGTATAAACAGTTCTTAGCCGCAAAGAGTCTTGGAGTAGAGTTTTTGATTGGAAAAGAGGTTACACGCATAGATATAGAAAACGGGGCCGCCAAGGGCGTGCTGATAGATGGTGAAAAGATACCCGCTAGAAACGTTGCCGTCACTGCGGGGGCCTACTCTGTATATCTGCTCGAGAGGAACGGGATAAAGATACCCCTCACGCCGGTGCCACACCATGCAGCGTTAACCGAAGACTTTGGCAGGCTTTTTGACCCGTTGATAATAGACGTGGCTTCTGGGGCATACGCGGTGCAAACTTTCCACGGTAATGTATTGATGGGTGTGGACGTAGAAGAGAAGCCGTTCGGCGAGCTGAGCGTTAAGCTAGCCTTTCTCGAGAAGGTTGTCTCGGTTTGGAGCAAGTGGCTACCGTGGCTCCCAAACGTGAACATCCTCAGGTACTGGCCCGGGTATTACGAGATGACTCCTGACCATCATCCAATAATCGGTCCAGTGACGCCTATCGAAAACCTCTACATTGCTACAGGTTTTAGTGGCCACGGATTTATGATGGCCCCCGTAGTAGCAGAGGAGATGGCGAGCTGGATAACTTCGGGTAGACCGAGGAGCCAGGAGGCTGGCAACCTTGTCTTGTCTAGGTTTGAGGAGGGCAAGACAGTAAAGGAACTCGCTGTCATAGGATAAATTGGCTACCAAGATAACCTTTTATTTCTATGAGAATTTTTGAGGGGCGTGATGCATTAATGATGTCATATGTATCCATCTATAGGACTCTACAAATATTGACGGCACAGATAAAAAAGAAGCCGCTGGCATTGTCAGACGCAGGAGACGTGGACGGTATAGCCAGTGCAACCCTCTTCAAGATTTCAAAACCAGATGCAGAGATAGTTCTAGCACATCCACAAGACGTATTAAGAAGCCCCATACTGCGGCGCGTCTACTGGGACTTTGTTGCCGATCTGCCCTGTCCAGGAAAAGCTAGGCTTAGGGCTGACCACCACGTAACAAATTCCCCATGTGCGGATGAGGAATTTTATGACCCATCAGCGCCAGCCTCAGCATTTCTTGCTATGAAGGCACTCTCGCTGGATAATAATCCGCTCGCCGTTACCCTCGTAAACTTGGCTGTCGAGACTGACACAGCTAATATAAGGTCTCAGGAAGCCTTGTTACTGGACGCGGCGGTAAAGGGGGCGGGATACCGTGGAAAGCTACGTCTCGTAGAACTTCTGGCTCGAGAGGGACTTGAAGCCTTGAAACGCGAGGAGGTAAGAGAGTGGATTTCACGGCACGAGGAGATGAGGAAAAGAACGGAGAAAATTGCTGAAAAAATACCTGTCGAAAAAGTTACAATTGTAGCTTTCAAGAAAGATCTAGGCATTGCCTATAGATACTTGACGATCCTCCTAGAACGCAGAGGAGCAGAATTTACACTTGTAATTGTCCCGAGGGGGCTGTTCAAATTTAGGCTTTACGCGGGGGCGCAGCCGTCCTCCAGCTATGACGCCTCTATTATCGCTAGTAGCCTTGGCGGCGGCGGACACAAGTATGCGGCTGGGGCTCTCTTCAAGGCGACAAGTCTCGAGAAGGCTTTAAAGAGAGTGTTAAGCGTTGCAAGAACACACTATGTTATTGGTGATGACGCAATCTATGTTGCAAATGAAGAAGATATAAAGAAAGAAAAAATAATTTTTTAAAAGAAATAATTCAAGCTGACGTGATTCCTACAAAGAGGCCATTTGTCAACTGGGCTGTGAAGGCTGTTTTTACTGTCTGGCTTCCATTGCCCCATCCACCGTAGACTTCAGCAGATGTTGGGGCCTGGCCGGCTATGTCGTAAACATCGCTTGCATAGTCGTCTTCGGAAATTGTTTTACCTGTGGAGGGATCTACAGCGTTGTTCTGGCCCGGATCCCATACACCTCCAAAGCTATTGGCGAATATGATGAAAGTATATTTTATTTTGCCATTCGTCGGGAATCCTGGCAGGCTACTTAGAGGTATCTTGGCCTCGATTACGCCTTGTGTCTGGTTGACGGCCAGTTGGCCAGTGAACGTGGGATCCCATGCATGGTTGAAGACGAAGGGCTGGGTTTCGCTTTTACCAAAATTTATACCTATTACCACGTCCCATTTCCAGGGGAGATTTGTGTCAGACCAGTCTGGTAGCCACTCGCTGAAACCATCAGAGGGATTGTCTGGGGTATAGTCTATTGGTATCATTATGTAAGGTGAATACTTGTTTTTCAGTGTAGAAAACTTTACACGTATGTAGAGGTATTGTCCATCACTGTAGAGTCTTGTCTCGAGGACATCAAGGTCGCTGGTAATAGGCCAGTTCCAGTCTGGTCTGTAATACTTGTACTGGTCGTTGGCTGGGTCTGTTATTATTGCCTCGTTTGAAACAACTGTGCTACCAGGAGATGTAAGTGGGGGTGTTCCTGCCCAGTTTCTAAGCTGGCCCGGTAGAGGCGGATAAATTAGCTTCATTTTGGCGAGGGACCTTTCGAATGAAACTTTTCTCCCATAGTCCGCCACAGAGGTGAAAACACCGTTAGAAGTTGATACTGTGTAGTATACTGCTACTTCTTGAACCCCGTCCTTCCAGTTTCCATAGACCTCCATGTTGGTGGGTGCCTGCCCAGCAATATCATACACGTTGCATGCGTAGAATGTTTCCTCGTTGATGACGATGCCTATCTCTGGGTCATAGTTCTTCCTCTTGCCTGGATCCCATATGCCGCCATAGTCATTTGCGAACACAACTATGACCATCCTGATTTTGCCATTTCTCGGGAAGTCGGGAAGAGCTGAAAGTGGAACCATGGCCTCAATTACTGCGTTGTCTTGGTCAACAGCTAGACTGCCAACAAACTGAGGGTTCCAACTCCTGTAGAAGACAAATGGCTGGCTATCCTTCTTCCCCAGGTTGACACCGATAATAGCGTCCCATTTCCAGGGGAGCTTAGTGTCTGACCAGTCTGGGAGCCAGTTGTCAAAGCCATCCATATCGTTGTCGGGCGTGAAATCCATAACCAGCATCACGTATGGTGAATACTTGCTCTTTAGTGTTTGGAACTTGTATCTGACATAGATGTTTTGTCCATCGCTGTAAACCCTTGCTTCTAGAATGTCAAGGTCGCTTGGTATTGGCCAGTTGTATTGTGGGCTATAGTATTTGTACTGATCGTTGGACGGGTCGGTAACTATGAGCTCGCCATTGCTTACAACTACTTGTAGAGGCATGCTTGGAGCTGTGCCTGTCCACTGCCTCAATGAGGGGGCAGCGAAGACCAGGGATGCTGTGAAGGCTAGAAGGGCTATGAAGGCTAACAGAAAGACTTTACTGTTGGTCATACGTT
>WYEB01000720.1_pt1 | contig 10922 bp, 10 predicted proteins | sample 6343061 | NCBI WGS metagenome assembly WYEB01 (sample SAMN13812332, study PRJNA600296) | hot springs metagenome | biome: ENVO:00000051; feature: ENVO:00002007; isolation source: sediment sample from Evening Primrose shelf | place: USA: Yellowstone National Park, Evening Primrose Hot Spring ... | reverse complement strand
AACATGGACCGAAGTAACGACTGAGTATATAAACAAACTATACACCAAAAAGCAATGACCAAGAAAATACTAGTAACCGGCGGAGCAGGATTCATAGGAAGCCACCTTGTGGATAGATTGGTTAAGGAAGGATTTAGGGTCAGGGTAATAGACAACTTAAGCAGTGGCAGGCTAGAGAACCTGACCCAATACAGGAACGATTCAAAGGTCGAGGTAATGATAGGAGACTTAAAGAAAATGGAGGACGCATTAAAGGCCGTGGATGGTGTAGATACGGTATTCCACTTCGCAGCAAACCCAGAGGTCAAGGTAAGCACAACAAACCCAGAGATACACTTCAACGAAAACGTGGTAGCCACATTCAACCTACTAGAGGCAATGAGGAGGAGGGACGTGAAGGAGCTTGTGTTCGCATCATCAAGCTCAGTATACGGGGAACCGGAGCAGATACCAGTCAGTGAGGACGCACCAATAAGGCCAGTGTCAGTCTACGGAGCAAGCAAGGCGGCCTGCGAAAACCTAATCCACGCATACACAAAACTCTACGGAATAAAAGCCGTAATACTCAGGTACGCAAACGTGGTAGGGCCAAGGCTAAGGCACGGCGTGGTGTGGGACCTCATAAACAAACTCAGGAAAAACCCAAACGAGCTTGAGATACTCGGCGACGGCAAGCAGGTCAGGAGCTACATATACATAGACGACGCAATAGAGGCAACAATAACAGCCTGGAGAAAAACAAACAAAAACTATGAAGTATACAACGTAGGTAGCGAAGACTGGATAACCGTAGACGAAGTAGCAGACGAAGTAATAAAGGCAATGGGACTAAACAACGTGAAGAAAACATACAAACCAGTACTACACGGAGTCGGGTGGCCAGGAGACGTAAAGAAAATAGCACTAAAAATAGACAAAATAAAACAACTAGGATTCAAACTAAAACTAAACTCAAAAGAAGCCATAAAACTAACAGTAAAAAACTTGATCAACGAGCTCTTATAAGGAAAAGAGACGATGCGTATTGCATTAATTAGGAGAGTTAGTATAACGGGCTTTGATGGCGTAAATAGGTTCATAGCCCTATTAGCAGAGGGGCTAGCTAAGTTGGGGCATGAGCCAGTCATCGTCGGTCTATGCCATGAAGGTGTTGAGGATAGGGAGTTAACGAGGTGGTTTAAGGAGGCTCACGGCCTAGACCTCGAAATACCAATACACACACTCAGGCATGGGTGCGGTGGTTCATGGCTAAGCATAGCGTGGAATTGGTGGTGGAGGGGCTCCAAGCTATTACGTAAGGAAGGAGTGAACGTAGCCATAGTAAATGGAGTAGTCCCGCTCAGGTTTAGCCCAAAGATCATTGTTAACCATGGGGTATTTACAGCAGGCAAACTTTACCGCTGGGTAGCGAAACTACTGTATAGGAGGTACGATGCCGTAGTCTGCGTCAGCAATAAGCTAAGGAGCGAGGTCAGGAGCAACCTCGGTGTGGATTGTAAAGTAATGCCACTACCGATGAAACTCGAACTATACAAACCGGCGAGCCTGGGGGAGAGGGGGAACGTAATAGTGCACATAGGTACAAGGCCCATCAAAAATCCACAGATAAGTATTGAAGCCATTAGGATACTGAGGAGGCACGGCTACAATGTCAAGCTTGTAATGATCGGCGCGCCAATTGGCATTTCTAGTGATGAAGCGGTGGAGTTCAGGAGTGGGTTGAGGGAGAGCGAGAAATTAGAACTACTATGTAGAGCCAAGGCCCTAATACTACCATCAAGTTATGAGACATTCTCATACGTAACACTGGAGGCCATGGCATGTGGAACGCCCGTGGTAGTCTCAAGTGCCGTACCGGAAGAAGTCGTTATTAACGGGTACAACGGCATCAGGGTGAATGGTTACGACTCAAGGGATTACGCCAATGCGCTCGAGAGTTTATTGAGGAATGAGGAGTTGTGGTTGAGACTTCATAGTAATGGGCTTAGGTTTGTTAAACAGTTCGACCATATCAGCGTGACTAGGAAGTACCTAGATATTGTTAGTGAGGTTTATGATGGCTGAGGAAGCTCTTCGAAGCGTTGGGGATATCGTTAAGAGATCAGGTGACGAGAAGGTCATTGGCAGTTATTACCTTGAGTTCAGCAGAAGATTGGAGGTTTTAAGGTTGGTCGAGAAGTACTGCGAACCTGGCGCTACCCTGTTAGACCTGGGCGCCCAGCCGTTCATAATTTCATGCGCCCTTAAGAGGATGGGGTACAATGTCGTGGCATTCGATGTGGAACCAGAACCATACCTCAGCATCGCAAGGAGTTGCGGTATAGATGTCGTTAAGTGCAATCTTGAGAGAGATGAGTTGAAAGTTGCTAATGCCGATTGTGCAGTCTTCACTGAGGTTTTAGAGCACCTGCACTATTACTACGTACCTTCGGTTCTGGAGAAGATAAATCGTGCCTTGAAAATGAGGAGGTATTTAATACTAACGATGCTGAACATAGCCTCGCTCTTCAGGAGACTGAAGCTGCTCCTTGGTAAGCAACCAATTTATAGGCACCATGTTAGGGAATACACAATGGAGGAAGTCCTAGAGCTAATTAAGAGAGCTGGGTTCAACATAGTTGAGTCATATTACTCACGCATAAATGATCTAACGTACATAGATGCCGACCAGGAGGATTACCTAAGGGTGAAGGGCTACAAAGACCTCATAAGGATCACGGTTAAGAGACCAACAAAGGCGAACATCCTAAGGACCCTAGCATACCCACTGGTTAAGTTGAAGCCAAGCCTAAGACAATCAATCATTATAGTAGCAACTAAGGTAATGGAAACGAAATTAAAGGCGGTTGAAAGATGGTGACAGGTGAATCAATATGTCCCTATTAGGGCTTATCAACGTATTGCTTAGTCAATCCATAGTTAGGTATGCTATAATACTCTACGTTATTTGGCTTATCATAATTTTAATATCAAGCTTAGAAAAGGATGCTCATACAGAACCATTCCTTAATCGGAGCAGTAATAAGGGCTTATTACTAGTTACGCTCATTTACGTAGTATCTACATTAGCAATAATCGCCGTTGGATTAAAGGGACTATTTCCATATTTAAACGCCGTATTTATGGCGTTGGCTATTTGGTTCGTTATAAAGGGCAGAGATAATGAGGTAACGCTCCTATTGGTGCTTATGTTAGTTTTAATACCGTACACCGTAGTAATGCTATACAACTCCTACCCACTTGGTGATGATGTTAGGTTTACAGCAGGGTTCGCAGCAGTAATCGCACAGAACGGTAGGTGGATACCCCTTAAGTACCCAGAGAATTATTATTACCAATTCTTCGATGCGGAACCTGCGCTGACACTAATGCTTGCATCAATGATGGGAACCTCATTAAAGGGCATACCGATATACTACTTAACGCTTAAGTACGGCATATACATGGTTTACGTATTGAGCATCTACGAGATTATTCGCAAACTAACGGGAAGCAATAAAGCCGCTTATCTATCGCTTCTATTATTCTCAATCACGCCACCGCTATCTTTAACGCAGATAGTTGCCCAGGGAGTCTCGATCGTACTTGCTCTACTGACCTTAGCCGTGCTACCCAGAATTTCCATGGGTAATAAGGTGGCCATGTACGCAATAACGACGATACTGGCAATAAGCGGTACGATATTTCACGCAACGTACGTGCTCGTCATAATTGCATTTCTACTACCACTAATACTAATGAGAGAACCCCTCTTTAATACTGCATCAAGACCTGTACTAGCATTAACTATACTAATTAGCACAGCCTACTGGGCATTCACCTACGCAGGCATCGCAGTCTTCAGCGGAATACCCCCATCCATAACAAACTTCATAAACTTCATACTGGGCATATCAAGCCCCTATTCCACAGCATGGAAGCCCTGGTACGGATCATCACTATCCCAGTACCTGATATCGTGGGCATTACTACCCGCTATTACAGTCTCAATAATCACGTACATAATAATTAAGGCATTAATCGCAAGGAACAAGAAAGACAGATTAATCAATAGTAACTTAGTAATACTTGGATTACTAGGCGCCATATTAACCGTAATTAACTTCCTAGCAAGGCAATCAACGGGCCTAGGTGGAAGATATTTCTATTGGCTTTACCTACTCCTCTTACCCTTAACGGCGCAATTCCTCGTCAAAAGGTTTCAGGGTAAGTTAATAATCACGGCAATAGCTGTATTAATTATAGCCTTCATAGGAATTTACGGAATACAAGATCCAACGCACTCAGCAAACACATTCGTAACGGGCATAGGCTGGGCTAATAACTATTCCTGGAAGGTATCCTGGGTAATAGCGCCATTATTACCTCAAAGTGCATCGGCAATAACCGATCCGAGAATTGGAACGCCCCTCTTTGCAATAAGTCATATGTTAAATAAAACAATTCAGTGGTCTCAACTTAACCAACCTTACTTAGTCATTATTGGTAATGATAAAATAGGACGGAGCGTTTACTTAATAAATAACTATGATAATATCAATATAATTATGAAATTCTCTAAACTATACAATATTTATTATATCAAGCAATAATGGAGAAACATGTCCAAGGATATGAGAGAGAAGTTAGGATGTTGGTAATTGCTTGGCCCTGCATCCACTATGCAGGTGCTGAGAGGTGGTGGTTTTATGTCTTAGATGAATTTAGGAAGTTCAGTAATATTTATGGTATCGTTGCTATCCCAACGGCACTGAACCTAGGTTGTTATTCATGCCCTAGGCTTATCAAATCATCGAATATTGACGTGATTTACATGTATCCTGTTAGGAATAAGTTATTAGAGGTGTTTTTATGGACAAGGCTTCTCATTAAGATAATTAGAAAGGTAGGTATAGACTTTATTGTTGCTGGTTACCAAACCCCGATTATCGCATTAATAATTACCTTAGCCGGTATTGTAACTAGAAGGAAAAATTATATAGTATTTCATATGCCTACTGGTTGGTTACCATATTATAGAAATGAAAGCTTGAGATTAAGTATCATCAATAAACTTCTAATCAAAATCCACGAATTCATAAATAAACTAGGTCTAGGTTATTTTGTTCTAGTAAGTCCATCTGTTAGATACGATTTAGAGAGGGTAAACCTAAAAGTCAATAAGTATTGTTCACTTAAGGGTGCAGGGATTACGAAGAGTTGCGATATGAAATACCGTGCTTATGATGATAGAGATATTGATATTATATACCTAGCCTCTATCTCAAAGGCGAAGGGTATCTTCGATATACCGCTGATATTAAGAAGTATTAAGGAGGTATTTCCCAACGTAAAGGCTGTAATCGTCGGTAGAATGCCTAGCGATTTAAAGATAGAGCTTCAAAAGATGCTTAAGATTTACGGTATTGAAAATAATGTGGATGTCTTGGGTTATGTTGATGAATGTAAAAAGTTTGAGCTTCTTTCGAGAAGTAAGGTGATGATCTACCCAAGTTATATGGATACTTTTGCAATATCAGTTCTCGAGGCTTTAAGTGTCGGTACTCCAGTCGTTGCCTACGCAATACCCGCAATAGCAATTAATTATAAAACAAGTGCGGTAACGAAGGTGCACATAGGCGATACCATAGCTATGGCTAAGAAAACGATGGAGATATTAAGCAACAAGGATCATTGGGCAAGGCTTAGTGAGGAAGCTCTGGCTTTTTCAAAGTCGTATAACTGGACTGAAATTGTAAAGAGTCTCCTTATGTGTATAATCAGGGGTTTAAGGGAATGAGAGTATTGATTATTTCGTCACCTAATCCATATGGTAGAGGTGGTGAGATTAGATCATACAACATACTTATGAATATGAGCGATAAAGTAAATATCGATTTAATTACGGATTTAAATAACGACATAGTGATTAATGAATTAAGGAATCGTGTCGATGAAATATATAGAGTTAGATGCTCCAGCAACCATGAAACCTGCATTGCTAATATTGTAAAACTAGCAACTAATTTGCGTAAAGAGGATTATGACTTAATAGTATCGCAGAGTGAGCACCCAAGGTACGCATTATCAGCTTTTGCGATCGCTAAAATCCTAGGGAGACCTTGGACAGCTATAGTGAATTCTTTCATTTACATATGCCCTCTTTGTGGCAGTGAATTATCCCTAACAAGATTCACCAGGAACAAAATTACGCTGGATATGCTTAATAAAACCCTTGTTCACTTAGTATCGCGCGCCGTACAGTTCGAATTATCAAGAAGGGGGTTCGGATTTATTAATTATGAGGTTCTCGAGGTGCCTGTGGGTATTGATTGGGACGTAATCAATAAAGTTAGGGCGGAGAGCATCTCGAAGGAGTACGACATAGCATTCATGGGTGTTTTATCCTCTGAGAAGGGTATTTACGATATTGCCTATGCAGTATATATGTTGAAAAAGAAATTGAGCAGAGATATTAAGGCAGTGCTTATTGGTGGTTTCAGCAGTTATGCTGAGAAAATGCGATACTTCTCAATATTAAGTGAGTTAGGCCTTCAAACGAATATAATATTTAAGGGACACTTAACGGGTGAGGAAAAATACAGGGAAATGCTTAAAGCAAAAGTGTTCGTTTTTCCATCAAAAATAGACGTGTTTTCTATATCCGTATTAGAGGCACTTGCCTTAGGCTTACCAGTCATTACATGGGATTTGCCATATTCAAGAGAATTCACGACAAATGCCGTCATTAGGGTAAACTCCTTTGCCAAATTCATTGAGGTATTAAAGTATTTATTGACTAATGACGATACTAGAAACACATTGGGAAACGTTGGAAGTGGGTGGGCTAAACATTATACGTGGAGAAATGCGGCGCAGAGTGAGTATAAGGCTTACTTAAGGACTATTGAGTGGTGGTTGAGTAATGCTTAGATTAGGTAAGCTATTACCTGCTTTAGATAAAATCAAGCTCTTGGATCTACTTGTCAAGCTTAAAAGTAAAAACTCCATATTGCTCGTCATTATGTATCACGAGGTAGGAAGAGGTGTATATTACGATGAAGGTATACCTGAACAATTATTTGAGGATGAAATAAAGTACTTAATTAAGCTTCGTTTCAAAATACTACCTCTTTGTGAGGCATTAGAAGTTATTGAGGAGGAGCCCGATAAGTCTCATAGAATCGCCGTATTAACCTTTGACGACGCGTATAGAGGTGTTTACGATAATGCATTACCAATAATGTTAAGGCACGGCATAAGGGGTAGTATATATCCCGTGGCAGGATTCGTAAAGAATCACATAATCCACTGGGCTTCACAAATAGGGTTCATAATCAGGAACATTAAGACTCCAATTACGATAAAACTGGGTATATTTAATAAAATGTTTACTATAAATAGCGAAAATGATAAAATTACTATGCTAAACTATCTGCTTAATATATTGCCCAAGTTGGATGTTAATGAAATAAGTGCATTAATAAACGAATTAATAAGGAACACTGATGAGTCGATTAATCATGCATTACAAGGGTTATATGATGAGGTAATGATGAATGAAGAGCAACTTAGGGAATTAGTTGAGCTTGGTTTTGAGATTGGTGGGCATGGCTATTGGCACGTAGGATTAACCAATATTTCACGTGAAAGACTTTATCAAGAAGTGGAGAGTTCGCTGGCTTTTGTTAATGAGTTTATGGGTAAATCTGGGTGCAAATTCAGGACGTTTGCGTACCCCTACGGTTTATACAATAATGAAGTTATAAATGTATTAAAAGAGGTAGGATTTCACGCCGCGGTTTCAATGAAGCCTATAATAAACAAGATAGCCGGTCTTAATTTACATGAAATTGGTAGGGTGTCTCCTTATAGGTTCAATCTCCCAACGTTAGCTTCATTTAAGGCTCAATTAGTCATAACTAGGTAAGTGAGAGTATGGATGTAGAATATAGTTTTCTTTCAACCGTATATAATAACTCCAGGATAATAAAAGTTACCCTGGAGTCCATAGTGAATGCTATAAACAAAGCAGAAGTTGCAAGTGAAATAATTATAATAGATAATTATTCGACCGATGGGACATTTGAAATTTTAAAAACATTGCAAAAAGAACTGCGTAACAATAGATATATAATAAGGTTTATAATTATACGTAAAAAATGTTCGAGGGGCTTAGGAAGGCAATTAGCATTACAATTAGCATTAGGAAATTATGTAATTTTCTTTGATGGTGATAGCTTATACGATAGTGACCTATTAGCCATTATACTTAAGCTTTATTATCAAAAATTCAAAGGTAAAGTCTTATTAATTAATGAACCTGGTTTTTACGGTATATTTCCTAAAGATATTGTAATAAGGATAGGATTTAGAGATCTAAATTATGCAGAGGATATAGATTTCCTGACGAGACTTTTGAGATCGTATTCTAATTTAACATATTCATTACCATTATCGTTATCACAAAATGAAGATGTAAAGGGAGATCGTGAAAAAAGATATGCGAAAGGCGTCAAATATGTGTATAGGATAATTCGCAATTACGTTGATAGAGCAATCTCCTACGGCTTAATTCCTCGGAACTCTATAATTCTATTTCGTCAGATGTACAATCTTCCTATAATAGAAACAATAGTGCTTTCCTTAATTAATACAATAATAATTTACCTTATGTACGCAAAAACTAAGCCAATAATTAATAAAGAACCAAATTTTATTTTTGTCGATAAAATATTTCTTGAAAGAATTTTAGATCCTACCGAATTGGGAATTGAAGCATACCCTGTAAGCTCTTTTGTAAAAGAGATAATAAGTTTCTCAACTAAGGAAATTTATTTTATACCTAAAAATGTGTTGGTTAAGGTAATTAACATGATTAAAAATAAATTATGAACGCAAAACCATTAAATCTTATAGATTCTTTAAGAATAAATATAGCAAGGATATTTGATATATTAAACTATAAATTATATCGCTATTCTCATGCACTTGCACTTGTTTTTAGAATTATTGGGGATCTCTTGGTTAGATATGCAAAAATTAAGTATGATGGCATTAAATATGTGCTGATCGATTTAAGTTCTCTTTCAATTTTTTATCCAAAATATGAACCAAATGTGTTAAGGATAATTTTAAATCAATTATCAAGAGATGATGTTTTTATTGATATAGGAGCGCACATAGGGAAATATTCATTTCTTGCGGCGAAAAAGGTTGGTACTAATGGTAAGGTCATAGCTGTGGAACCCAATCCCATAGCCTTTAAGGCGTTAAAAAGCGGGATTAAAGAAAATAGACTTACCAATGTTATTCCATTAAATATTGCAGTTTCAAATAATAATGCGATTGTTCAATTTTATTTATTTAGATCGAGCGTTGGGTCAAGTATGAAGGTATCTGAGGGAAGTTACAATACTATCTTTGTTAAATCGATGACCTTAGATACGTTAGTGAGTATTCTTAAATTAAATAAGGTCGATTTTATTAAAATAGATGTAGAGGGTGCCGAATTAGAAGTTCTTATGGGTGCTATGAATACGTTGATAAATTACAAGCCACGATTAATTATAGAAGTGTGGAATATCAACTTATTGAACGATATGCCCTCGAAAATATTCTAATATTTATTGCAGATGAGGTTCCTATATATTGGCGGTGGTGATGTATTTACAAGGCATGAGCTTGGTTTCATAGCTGCACTCAATATGCTTGGTAAAGTTGATGTAATTGTTGTAGATCAAAGGGCAGGTATTGAAAAGATCAGAGTTAGTAGTGATAATGGTGTTTGGGACGTAATGTTTTACCACATTCCATGTAAAAATGTTTTACAGTTAACTAGATGTAGGTCAATGATTAAGAGAGTTATAGATATTGGGGAATACGATACCGTATTTGCTACACCCCGCCTACCGATAATTATAGCTAAATCCCTGTTTAGGTCGGTGGTACTTAGGCTGTGGAGCATTAGGGCGGCTAAGTTGAGGGACAATTTGAGGTTTGGGGCGTATGGGGATATTGCACTTTTTGTGCCAAGTATTATTGCTAATATGTTTTACATTGCTAAATCGGTATACTCAATGGCTACGGATCACGCAACATACTCTTTCGCCTTAAGGATATATCCTATGTTCAAGGATAGGCTCATGAAGTTAAACCCACCATATGGATTTATAATAAAGAATAAAGACATGGAACAAAAGGAACCAAAAATAAATTCTGAAGTTCTTGAGGTTATAGATCGTGGAGGTTATGTGTTGGGTTTTACGGTTTTAAGCAAGAAAGGGGCCTATCTGAAATTTGAAGCGAAACCACACGCAATAGTCCTATATCAAATAGCTAAGAAGGCAAATATTGATGTAATAATCGCTGGAAGCTCTCCTGATGATTGGCGAAGGGCTTTCCCAAATATAAGGGTACCACCAAATTTGTATTTAATAAAAGGATTCAGTGATTCTATGTTGCCTAAACTATATAGTAATGCTAAACTTATAGTTATACCTATTACTAATAGGAGTATCTCTAATAGGCTTCTTGAGGCACTTTTTTATAGCAAACCAATAATAACGTCTGAAATAGCAGTGCAATTACATCCAGAGTTAAAACATGGTATCCATATTTACATATCTAATTGGGATGAAATAATAGAGGATACTCTAAAGATATTGAGAGACGATGAGATGCTTAAAAGGCTTGAAGAAGGTGCCAAAGACGCATATAATAAGTACTTCTCTACAGGCATAAATGCAAAAATTATAGAAAGAATAATACAATGGAGACTTTAAGAGTTTTAGTGACAGGCGGCGCAGGCTTCATTGGTAGTCACTTAGTTAAGGCCCTCGTTGAGGCTGGGCACCAGGTGAAGGTCCTCGATAACCTATCCACGGGCTCCATCGAAAACTTAGCCGACGTGTTAAACGCCATAGAGTTTGTTAGGGGTGATG
>WYEB01000718.1_pt1 | contig 10941 bp, 9 predicted proteins | sample 6343061 | NCBI WGS metagenome assembly WYEB01 (sample SAMN13812332, study PRJNA600296) | hot springs metagenome | biome: ENVO:00000051; feature: ENVO:00002007; isolation source: sediment sample from Evening Primrose shelf | place: USA: Yellowstone National Park, Evening Primrose Hot Spring ... | reverse complement strand
CCTGGAAATCTCTGTAGAAACGTTTTCCACGGGAAAAGTTTGCAGATTAGGGGAAGTAGACTTTTTGTAAAATAAACACTTCCCTAACTTCTCTTCTCGATCTATATCATTTATAAGTCACAATTGGAAAACTAAAACAAAGCTAATGTTTTCCATGGAAAATTTTAACATAAATACACTTTCACACAACAGAGAAACAAATAAATAACACCAATAAAAAATAAACCCCAAGGAAACAGTATCAGAAACGAATGAATTGAAAGTTTACATAGTTCATTGAGTCAATAAACGTTATGGAATTACTGTATCAGAAACGAATGAATTGAAAGCGACGAGCTCCCTCGCGCGCTCGGTCGTTAGCGTTTCCAGGTATCAGAAACGAATGAATTGAAAGAGCCTGACATTGCCGAGGCTCCTGGACGTTACTGAGGGTCTAGATCTATGGGTAGGTATCAGAAACGAATGAATTGAAAGGGCTGACATAGAGCCTGATAACTATCACTTCTGGCCACCACGTATCAGAAACGAATGAATTGAAAGTTTATCGCTTCTAGGTACTTTGTCTTTACTGCATCGTCTCCGTATCAGAAACGAATGAATTGAAAGGGAATATTTCTATAGTAGCTTACCTCTGCGTTATTCCCATGGTATAGCCGTGGTAACTATTCTCGTCAGGCGCCGGGAACGAATAAATGGAGGGAGCATAAGAGGGCATTTTGAATATTCACAGTTATAGAGCTTGAATGGTATGCGGGGCCTTTTGGTTACTATTTATTTATATGCATGACGGGCATTGTTTTGTGTGCAGGGTATATGTTGCTACCAGGATTAAAGGTATGCCTGCCGAGTGCAAGCTGACGCATGAGCCTATAGATGGCTGGGCGTGGGTCGAATGCGGCGACCTAGGCGCCCTCCTAAGGGACATCGCCAGGGGCCTCCTAGGTGGCCCAGGCGAGCCCGTAGCCACCCCACGAGGACTTGTAGACCCCCTGGAGCTCAGCGAGGACACAGTGTGCGAACCGAGACTTGACGGAGTCTTCTGGGTCTACGTTTCTGGCCGTGACTTCGGCGGGCTGTTCGAGCTCGGCGCAGTGCGGGTAGAGTGGCGGGCTGGGTGGCGCTTCGCGAAGGCCGAGTTTAAGGGTGGAAGAGTCTCCGACCTACTTGCAAGGGGCTACGTGCCCATTGTTTGGGGGGTCAAGAGTTGTTCCAGGAGCACCTCGGTGAGCTCCTTTTAGAGTTTTTGGGTGAGGTGTCTTTTATTTTGCATAAAGTTGTATGCTTTGCCGAGCTTAAAGACAAGTTATGTAGATAGTTTTTCTCGTCTTAGCGTTATAAAGTACTTACGGCATAATAGTATTTTATGTCTTTTTGCTTAATAACGTGCCGGCTTTTACATGCTATTTTTGGCAAACCATCTTTACTAATCAAATAGATTGCCAAAATCATATTCTGGCTGTGGGCTTATTTCGGCGAGTTGTTTTTTGATTTTGTACTTTATGCCTGTGTAAAGTTCTGAAAATGATATATGGATAAAATTATCAGTACATTGTGGAGGTAGATCTTTTTTCCCAATAATAATTACTCCCGCTATATATCTCCCCAGGGGTGTACCTAAAACCTTGGTAAGATTTTCGCATTTTTTCTTTATGTCTTTTGGATACGAACGGCTAGTAACTTCAACAATAAGTAATCGATAATCGCTGATAGGGGTGTCCTGATAGTTATTGTAGAGGGAAGCAACATCGATCTCCTCTAGATACTTAATTGTTTCTTCCTTATGGCTTGACGCTGTGCTGTAATACTCCACCAGGATTCTTGGAAAGGCAAAAAAATCGTTCTTTTGAAAAGCGTTATAGGCTTCATACTCTAAAAATCCATTTTGGAGAAAAGTTAATTCAAGATATGTGTCTAGGTCTTTTATATCACCTTTTCTTTGCTTACAATAGTTCTCTGCAAAGGCAAGAAGATGGGCTATTACGTACTCATTTAAAATACCTTTGTCTCTTTCTGGCAAGTTACTGTCAGGGAGCTTTCCTACTAGTCTGGATATCACTTTCTCTATCTCCGAACGCGCTTCTTCACCTTTATTTACATAATTTGACACTGCTACTGTGAGATCTTTGCTATTTTTCAGTTCCTGAGCTAAACGAGACAGGTAAGCACTTACTTCGTCGACTTTGCTATCAAAATCAGTTATTCTAGGAATCAATTCCTTATCATCTCTATCATTGGCATCAGCAAGGCTAGCCCAAACCAACTGTACAAATGGATTCTCTACTCTAAACGTTACCTCTCCCTCGTTGTTCTGGCTAATTTCGTCTTCAACTTCTTCTAGATACCTTGTAACGAAATAAGCACTAGTGATACTTCGTCGAGAAAATATTTTCCCTATTTCTTTGATGTTTTTCACTATCTCGTTGTAGTAGGTGATGAGAGGCTTGTATATAGTTGAAATATTTTGGATATATTGTTCATATTCATCATCGAAATCTTTGTTGCTTCCGAGAACGAAGAAGAAATCAATAAAAGCTGAGAAAAAGTTTTTGAGACATTCTTTGCAACTACTGTAGGGAAGGTCTTTTAGGATATTGATGTGATTTTCTAATTGTTCACTATCTGGCTGAAATATTTCATTAAATATCTTAGGGATTTTTACTTCTGTTTCGTCAGAATCAGAAAGAGTAAAGGAAAGGGTTTTACCCTTTAAATATTGAGCAATTTGAGTCAATAAATCTTGAATTGCAGGATGAAATGTGTTGCTATTCACAAGAAAATATGGAATTTCAAAGAAAAATTTATATTTTTCTTTATGAAATTAAAAAAATTGTATGTCGCAAAAAACTTCTACCAAAATCGACGAAAAACTTATTCTTGACTGGGGAACGAGAATAGCCCTAGCCGCCAGCGGTGAACGTGTTAGGGGAAGCCAGCTCGAGAACTTTATTGCATCGCTCGAGTCTGTAGGTGGGCGCGAGGCTCTCCTAGCTACGGCCGCGTTTGCTCTGAGGCAGGGTGTCAGGCTGAATGCTAAGAGTACTGGGAGGGTTGTAGCTAATGCTTTGCTTGACCTATATAGTAAGGGTGGTACAAAGGACGATGCTAGAAAGATGCTCGGTATTGCTAAATGGGTTTATGAGGCATCTGAATACTTTAAGGCAGGGAAAGTCGACTACAATACAATTACGCTCGAGGACTATCTTAGGCAAGCTACACGTGGCGGTAGGTGAGCATTATTGGAAGCCTGCACTGCTGACCTCGACAAGCTCGAAGTGTTTACACGTGTCTCCGGCTACCTTGTAAACGAGACTCCCCTTAGGGTTGGGGTTGGCAGAGAGCCTCCCCTAGGCTCCCCTGTAGACACGGCTGTTCTGAGGATAAAGTTTGCGGACGGGAGGTCTTATCCCTATATTCCTGGGAGTAGCCTCAAGGGTGTTCTACGTAGCCTCGCAGAATCGATATTGAGGGCGCAGGGTGTCGACGTACCAGACCCTTGGCCGAAAAAAGGGGGAGAGGGGCAGGAGGAAGAGCTAGGCATCGAAGAGACGGTGGAGGGCGAAAAGAAGCTTGACGCTATAAGCTGTATATTTGGGAGCCTGGATATCGCTAGCCACGTTAGGATATATGATGCGTATCCAGTAGGAGAGCCGGTACTCTTCGTCAAGACGGGTGTCGGCATAAACAGGGACTTTCTAGGCGCGCAGCCGAGGGTTCTATATACCGAGGAGCAGGTCGCCCCCGGGACTCGGTGGAGCTTCAGGATGGACATCCTGAACATAGAGGTTTTCCCCCAGCCAAAGAACGATCTTGGAAAGCTTCTCAAGAACCTAGTAGACCTTCTTGCAAACGGATTTGTACAGGTCGGGGCAAGGAGAACCATTGGCTATGGCGTGGTAAGGCTTGTTGAGGGCAAATACGAGGTGTATAGGCTAGAGGGAGGCGTCCTCAAGAAGACACAGGAGGGTGGTATCCCATGAGCGAGATATACTGGGTTTCCCACTCTAGGTTGCTGAGAGAAGTCTCTATTTCTGGATGGCTTGTAAATGTTGGCCCCCTCCGCGTGGGTAGCGGGAGAGAGGCTCCCCTAGGATCCTCGGTTGATCTAGCGGTCATAAGGATAAGGATTGGAGACAAGTCTGTCCCCTACATACCGGGGAGTAGCCTTAAAGGCGTCTATAGGACTGTCGCCACGCAACTGGCAAAGAGCAAGGGCTTGTCGGTGTGCTCTGGCCTCGCCAAAGAGACGTGCATGGACTGGGAGATACCACAGCACGGCGGTGCGACGCTTCAACAGCTTGTACAGGAGCAGCTGAATAGTCGAGAGTATCTACAAGCGGTAAGATATTTCTATGACTATGCATGCTTGATGTGCAAGATTTTCGGCGCTCCGTCCTATACTGGCAACGTTGTTTTCGAGGATGCCTACCCAATAAATGAGAAAGGGGAAGTGATGGAGGTCAGGACTGGCATCAGGACTGGTATAGCGATTAACAGGCGCACAGGCTCTGTGCATGAGCGCTCCTTGTACCAGGTAGAGTACGTCGAGCCTGGGGCAAGGTTCAGGTTCAAGATGCGTGCGACTAATCTGCCGAACTATGCTCTCGGTCTCTTGGCGAAGGCTATCAGGATGATGAACGATGGATGGGTCAAGGTTGGAGGCTTCAAGACTAGGGGCTTCGGAGAAGTTAGGCTGGAGGGACTAGAGTTCTTTGCCTGGGGCCCAACCGTAAGCGGTACTAAGCTCTTGGCAGTCAAGTATCCCGAAAAGGAGCCAGACCAGGAAGTAGACCTCACAGGCGTCGCCGAGGCCAAGAACGGGGGGATCTATGCGTCTGGAGAAAAAGCATGGAAAGTGCTCGAGAAACTAGAAGAGGTCTGGGACAGTGCAAAGTTTGGTTAGCGTTGTAAGGGGGCCCCCTAGAGACCGCGGCAAGGTGGAGGGTCTAGCTGGGCGGCTGTTTGTCACAATAAGGGTATCCAGCAGGGCTACGGGTGACGGCGCAGACAGCTATCTACACGTGGGCTCTGGACTGCAGAGGATAGTCGTCGACGAGGAAGAGCTCAGGAAAAGAGCCAGCGAAGCAAAAAACCGCGCTGAGCTAGAGAAGCTTGTCCAGGAGCTTTCAGGCAAGATCGAGCTAGACTACGCGGAACTAGTCATAGTGGGGGGCAAGCCGGTCATCCCCGGTAGCAGCGTTAAGGGTAACGTGAGGTCCCGAATAGAGCTAAGCCTGAAGCCGAAAAACGGAAAGATAAGGTCTTGCCTAATACGGGACACAAGGACGCCAGTCTCACCTCCGCCAAAAGGTAAACACGGATACCGCCACTTCATGATATGGAGGGAGAGCCTGTCCTTCGACCGCGGCGAGGCCTGCGAGTACGTCAGCGAGGAGGGACAGATGGCGGGGGTATGCCTCGTGTGCGACCTCTTCGGCACATCTGGGCTTAAAGGCGTCATAGAGTTTGGGGACTTCATAGGCGATAACGTCAAGCCAGTAAAGCTGAACCTCCCGGGCAACGAGAAGATATGGGCTGTCCCGCCTGGCAGTGTTTTCCGAGGAAAGGTGGATTTCCAGAGCCTAAAGGACTGGGAGCTGGGCCTCCTGCTCTACGGGATGGGCATAAGGGATTCGAAGCTAGGTAGGCTTGTCCTACTGGGCAAGCACAAGTATCGCGAGAGGGGAAGCTATGTCTTCGGCTTGGTGAGGTTCCAAGTCGAGGGTCTAGAGCTCTCGCCGCTTTCCAGCGACCTAAGTATAGGAGAAACCGTAGTCAAGAAAGGGGAGAAGGCGAAGACTGAGGCGCTAGACAAGCTCGTTTCTGACCTTGTTTCTAGGGCTAAGGAGGAGCTGAAGGACGAACTACTAGATATAGACGAGGTGGGTAGACTTGAGCAACTCGAGTCTTAGGTTTAATACCTCGGTTCAACTTGTAAGGGAACTCCCCGTTCCGGTATGGGAAAACGACGGTATAGTGTCTCAGAGAACCGTCACAGATGAAGACAGAAGGATCTTCGAAGAAGTAATCAAGATGCTTAGAGAGTTGCTTATAAATGTCTCCAAGCTGGCAAAGGAGACTGAGGGCACAAGAGAGGAAGACCTGCTAGAAATAGTTGCTGACGCGGTTGCCATTTTCTTTAAGGCACCCCTCATAAAGGAGATCTCCCCGGTCGCCCCCACGCCGCTCAAGGCATATTCAATATTTGTCTTATCACCTAGGCTCAGGAGCCTCTTTCTTAAAGAAAATCTCGTAGAGTTTGCTGAGCAACTTGCAGAGCTTGGAAGCGAGGGCTTGTCAAGAATCTCCCCGCTTTTTGACCCCGAGACATCTGACAAGGTTTACCGTGTATGGGTAGCTTTCCCCGCCGGCACAAGTGCACCACTAAATACTTACAGCCTGATTGCCTACATGCTTGTCGTCTCTTCCATTGCATGGGCACTATCATTTGGGACAGGCAAAGAATTGTCGATTATACGGTTAGCGGCAATACTCAAGACGCTGGCCAGAGCCCTAGACCCATCGAACCCAGTAAACGCGGCGAAAGAACTGGGAGGCTTCCTCCTGGGTGGCGTCATAAGCAAAGAGCGCCTCGATGAGATCTACAAAGCCATAGAGACAGACGAAAACATAAAGATGGCCGAAGAGCTGGCCACTTCACAATCCAAGAGCGTCATAAACTCTGTCTCCCTAGTCTTAGTAGACTTTGCTTCTATTCAGGAATACGTCTTCAGGAGCCAAGAGCTTAGAACCGTAGCTGCAGCCAGCCACCTAGTAGACCTCGCGGCCCATGCACACTTCCTAATCTATATGCGTCTAAACGGCCTAAAAATCCCGCCAGAAGCCCAGCTCTATAACGGCGGCGGAAACATATTGATGGTTCTCCCGGCCTCATTTGTACAGCAGATCAAGAAGCTGGCCAAGGAATACTCAGAAAAAAACACGCTCAAGATACTTGTTGCATCCTCGCCCTTCATCTCAAGTTATCCTGAGGCCTCCAAGCGGCTTGACGAAGACATGCACTTTGAGAAGCATAGGGTAGATCTAGCTTCCCAGCTTCAGAGCCTGGTAAAGGCCCCCATCCCCTATAAAGACGGGAAACCGAGACTTTGCACGATGTGTTACAGCGATTGGGCAACGACTACTATAGTGACGCCTGCGGGGCCGCGGGAAGTGTGCAAGAGATGTGCAACCATGTATGAGCTTGGATCCAAGATGCACTTCAAGCCAAAGTGGGAAGCAAGTGTCCAGCTAGACAAGGACATCAGCTTCGTGCCTGAAGACTTGTTTGAAGCAGGATGGGACCAAGTCCTAAAGTCGATCATGGAGGTTATCGCTGGGCACGACCTCCCCGTAGAGGGCAGAATAAGGGATTATGCAGTGATAAAGTTCGATGGCAATGCTATGAGAGACTTCATGCTTTCCAGCAAGACCCTGACAGAAGCAGTCGAAAGAAGCTTCCGCATAGACATGGCGCTGAAAAACGCTTACCTCCAGGCCCTCAGGGCCCTCTACCAAGGCGTGGCCCAGATAAACAAGGACGAGGCAAGAAAAGAGGTGGCAAGGGTATACCTCGGCACAATCTATATGGGAGGGGACGACGGCTTCATCATAGCACCGTCATGGCTTGCAGTCCCACTTGGACACCTAATCGCAGAGGAGTTTTCTCGGGAAATCGGCCTACAGAGGGGTCTAAAGGTGGGCATAGCCGCTGGCCCAGCCAGGATGAATGTTTGGAGCCTGCTGGAGTGCGCCTCGGCACTCATGGATCTAGGAAAGAAAGCTCTGAGACAGCTCGAGCCTAAAGGCTACGGCGAGTATCTCAGCGTCGTAGCATTCGACATCTATGATTCAGGGTCTCCCTCTGGGGCAACAGCAAAGGAGAGAATATATCGTCTCTCCAGGAAGCTGAAAAACGCTCCACTAGACGAAAACATTGACAGCTTACAGCCCTACTTCATAAAGAAAAGCAACCTTACAGGAGGCAGTCCACCAGAGCTCTGGGACACCTTGGGAAGATACATCCTGTTCTACGACCACAGAAAAACCCCAGCATGGACAAGGACGAATGCACAGAAGATCTACCAAGAAGTCTTTAAGTTTGCGTACCTTGCCTCTCACAACCTGGACCAGTCGAAAACAACTCTAGAAATAAAGAGGCTCAAAGCGATGCGGAGCGTAGCACTTCAGTCCTGGCAGGAAGTATCCCCCTCGAAATACTGGAGACCAAAACTAGTAATCTTTCTTGCTAGGCAAATCGCTAGGAGAAGCGAGAGCCAAGAAGTAGACTTCAACCGGCTTGCATACATGAGGTTGCTAGAAATGGCTAAGCGGAGCATAACCGATAAGGAGATGGGCCCGGTTCCCCTGGCCGACGTCCTCACACTTATAAAAATAGCCAAGGGTGGTGCATGGTGATTAGGTTCAATCTTAGGCTAAGAGCAGTCTCTCTCTTCACCATTGGGCAAGGCGTTCCAGATGTCTTAGGCGCAGACGTGGTCTTCTCTAAGAAAATGAAGATAACAGCCTACGTCAACGGAGAGGCCCAAACACAATACGTCGTCTATGTCCCTGGTAGCAGCTTCAAGGGCGCGTGGAGGACTGCTACAAGCCGCATAGCCGAGTCTTACGGCTTCGAGAGCTGTGGAGAAATAGACCCAGAACGCATCAGCGATGCTCACAGGAATCTCGGCCGCACATGCGACGTGTGCATGCTCTTTGGCCAGCCCGGAAGCCCATTCGACGCGTCTAAAGTCTGGGTGGGCGACTTTGAGCCAGTTGGAGAAACACCTACAGACATAGTCGTTAGGGTCTCGCTAGACGACAAGACACAGACCGCGCGGGAGGGTGCGCTCTACAGCATGGAGCATGTATTGCCGGGAGCAGAGTTCCTTGGAGAAGTAAGAGTCCTCGACGAGGCAAAGAATCTTCTCCCTCTCCTCATGCTTGGACTCGCAGAGCTGAGGACAGGCGTCCTCGGCAGGAGGTCCCTCGTAGACATTAGGCTGGAGGACAACGGCCTCCTAAATGGCTTGGTAGGCAGTGAATGGTTGCCCCTCTTGGAGGGCCTAAGGAAATGGCTCTGGGAAGGGGTGGTGGAGACATGAGGCTATATGAGGTCAGGATAACCCTGAAAAGCCCAGCAGTGATAACTGGGAAGAGGACACGGAGCGGCTTCGTCAAGCCCCTAGACCACGTGCCCGGCTCAATGCTTAGGGGCGCCATCGTCACTGCACTATACAGGCAGGGGGCCATAAAGTCTTTTGAAGAAGAAGCCAGGAACCCCTCTATCCTCGCTAGTCCCGCCTACCCACTGGCTGGAGGCGAAAGGTTCCTGCCGGCTACGCCGTTCATGTGGAAATGCGAGGAGAAGGGAACCATTATAGACCTGACAAGGCACGCGTTGGAAATACTAGAAAAGGGAGAAATCAACATCTCAGACCAGTGCGGCTCGCCCCCCAGGCCAATCTATGGAACGCTTATCGGGTCAAAAACGCTCAAAGAGTTCGACCTGCGAAGCTTCAGGGCCACGTCCGTCGGCATAGACAAAGCGAGACGCGCAGGCGTAAAGGGAATGCTCTACGACTACGAGGCCATAGCAGAGGGCACACAGTTCTGGGCATTTGTATATGGGCCTGAAAGCCTCGATGGGCAAGAGCTCGAAATCTTTCTGGGAAGAGGCTCGTCTAGGGGCTTCGGTATGGCCACCATAAGATTTGCGCCTTTCTCGGCGAGTTACCAGGACGTGGGGCCATACATCGCGCTTTCGCAAATAGTCCCACTCAAGGAAATAACCTGGAACAAGTGCACCCTAAGGGTCTCACGGATAACTGGGAGGACGATGGAGCTACAGGCGGGATGGGACTACCTAAAGAATACCTTCAGGCCAACTATACAAGCCGCAAAACGCGGCTCAATAGTAGAGGCAAACGTCGAGGGAGAATGTGGCGCACTGCTCCACGTAGGGCTACCCCTCAGGCTAGAGACATATGGAGACAGTATCTTGGCTACGGGTCTGAACGCGCTTATACCGTTAAAGACATACTACGACCTTAGGGGTGGTTGAGATGCCGGGCGCGGCACTAAAGTTTATAGCTAGACTCGTGTTCACAGCTGAGACACCAATATACATTGGCGGGAGAAAAGAGGCAAACGTACTCTACAATCTTAGGCTCGCAAACGGCAAACTATTGATCCCTGCAACCACCTGGAAAGGAGCACTTAGATCAATAGCTGAAAAAATAGCCCCAACAATGAACCTCGGCGGGCTCGAAGGCATAGCGGTACAAAACATAACCCCCGCCCACGACATAAACGAAGCAACCAAAAACGTTGCAAATGCAACACACAACAACGTAAAGCTCCTAGACGACTTTAAAGAAGCAGTGAAAACCAAGAAGAACACAGCCATATTCAATGCAAACGACGTCTACGAAAAGCTCTACAGGCTCGGCTACACGGAAGACGAGATTCTGCAAGGCGGCGAAAACATTGCACAGCTCCTCGCAGAGTACCTTGCATTCTACTGTCCAGTAGGCAAGCTGTTCGGCAACTATGTGATGGCCGGGAGCCTCCACTTCCTAGACACAATATACACCTCAGGCCTGCAACGGAGGACAGGCATAGGCATAGACAGGAAAAAAGGAATAGTAAAGGAGAACGCACTATACACAGTAGAAACAACAGACGCAAAAATCCAAATACCCCTAGTAATCACAGGGCTCCTCGACTCCACCGGCGACACACCCTCAAGGCTACTAGCCAGCACCCTCGAATACGTGAAAACAATAGGCCTCAACATAGGGGGAAGAAAAAGCGCCGGACTCGGGCTCCTCACCCTACAAAAAGCAGAAATATATGCCTTCCAGCCAGGAAAAGACCAAGACCAGCACGGCGAGAAGCTAGCATTCCCATTCAGCGACAAACCCATATCGATAGAAGCCT
>WYEB01000716.1_pt1 | contig 10990 bp, 12 predicted proteins | sample 6343061 | NCBI WGS metagenome assembly WYEB01 (sample SAMN13812332, study PRJNA600296) | hot springs metagenome | biome: ENVO:00000051; feature: ENVO:00002007; isolation source: sediment sample from Evening Primrose shelf | place: USA: Yellowstone National Park, Evening Primrose Hot Spring ... | reverse complement strand
GATGATTTTTATATCCTTTTGTTTTTCCTAACAATACTTTTTGAGCTAATAAACCTTCTCTCCATAGACCTAAGAGGCCAAGTTTATCTAAATATTTTGGATGTAAAGACCAAAGTCTCATCTTATTTTAAGATAGTAAATTTTTATTTATTTATATTATGATGATCGCTACCATAATTGTAGAATTTATAGTATTCAAATTATTATTATTTTGAGTATTTTGATCTTGTATAGAAATATAATATTGAGACGGATTATAAATATGGTAATATTTAAATATTGAAGTTAAAATAAATATAACTCCTGCAAGAATTATAATAAATATTGGAAGATAATATCCTATAAATAGCATAAGACTATCAAAAATTTTTCCTCTCATTTATATTTATAATGTTTATTTAAATATGAATTTTATAGATTTTATAAATTCTTATAACAAAGTTACAAGATGGAAATAAAAAATATAATTGGTTGGGTTGGGATGTTATTAGCTACTTTTTGGGCTGGAATACATATGTTAGTAGCAGGAGCAATAGCAATAAATGTATCTTTATTATTAGGAGCATTTGTAGGAATGTTTGTAGGATTATCTATAATATCTGGGTTAATATTCTTATTAAATTGGAGAAAATACTATTTACCAAACATAATATTTTGGTTAATAATGTTATTAACATTAATTTTTGGATATGTTCATTACATTAGAAATGGTGATATAAATGCCTTATTTACAAACATACTAGCTGGAATAACGTTGATAATAGATATAATAGAAACATTATTAGCACTTATTATTTGGAAAATTGATAGAGAATAATTTTTAATATATTTTAAATATTAATATTTTAGTTTCTTTGTTTAATTTATAAAGATTAATTTACAACTATATTGTTATGGTAGATACTATTTCTACACAATCACAATCAGAAAAAATAGGTATAGATTTTAAAAATATACCACTAAACCCTATGGGAAAAAATGATATAAAAAAATTAGAAACATTTTTAATTATAGGAACTTTATATAGACCAGAGATATTAGAATTGATAAAAGACCCAAATGAAAAATCTACATGGGTTGATAGTTTGGCAATTGCAGCAGCAGCTTATGCAAGATATAAAGCAGGAATGCCTATAAGTTTAATTGCAGATGAATTGGGAAGATCCGAAGAGACTATAAGAAATCACATTAGTGGAAAAACAAAGGCAGGTTCTCTTATAATAGAAACATATGAAAAATTAAAATCTGGACAATTAAATTTAATAATATCATTTAATAGTTCTAACAAAGAATTGGAAGATCTAAAAAATCAAATAAAAAATTTAAGAGAAGAAATAGAAAAGTTAAGAAAAGAAAGAGATGATCTGAAAAATACTATAAATCAAAAGGATGAAATGATTAAAAATTTGCAAATAGAAATTGGCAAAATAAAATCTGATTTAGATAAAATTAGTAGAGAAAAAGAAGAAATGATTAATAGATATAAATTATTACAAAGTAAATTGTTGGAAATTAAAAAAATATTAGAAAATATTCAATAAATTTTTAATTAAATATCTAATATTAATTCTTTTAACTTCACATAAATTTTTGTAAGATTTTTGAATGTTATTGATATATAATGTATTTACTGTTATTAAATGATTATCGGAATAGAAAAATTTATAAAATATTCTAATAATATTATCCTATGGCACAAACTCAAAATACAGGACAAATTACTAGAAGAGATTTTTTAAGAACTTTATTAACTGCAGCTGTTGGTGGGATTATCGGAGGAGGAATTGTGTATTCTGGTTTATCTAATATCGGAGGATTAAAACAGTATACAGACACTCAAACACTATATACATCAACAACGGAACCGAAAACAAAAACCGTAACCATAACTGAAACTACAACATATAAACAACCCCAAGTTACTAAAACAGTCACAGAAACAGAAACAGTTACTAAGACAGTTACAAAGACAGAAACAATTACAGAAACTAGGACAGAAACTTTAACAAAACCATCACAAACAACAACTACAACTACTACAGTACAAAGTCCAGGAACTTTAGAAGAAATATTATTTGGAAATAGTAATTTAGAGTTTATACCTTTAAAAGTATTAGATGCAAAAGTAGATGGTGATGGTGTAAAGTTAGAAGTAGAGAGTCCTATTACAGGAATAAAATCAAAATTTGAAATTCCTAAAGAATATTTATTAAGAGATAATATAGACATAGAAAAAATAGTTTCAAAATTAAATAAATATAATTCAGATAATAAAAGTAATTATTCAGTATACTTTGTATTAGGAAGAGCGAACATAGACAAAGCTATTAAGCATGGTGATACATGGAAACCAGATGCTTCTAAAATGTATTATAGTATAATAATTTCAAAAAGAGATTGGAGAGATATATATAATGCATTAAAAAGTGTAAAAGATAATGAAGCAATAGTATTAATGCCAACTTTAGATAAGGGGCCATATTTATATGCTGTTTGGGGAGGAAGTAATTATAAAATAAACAATCATGATAGTAAGAGTATAATAATAGTATATCAAAATAAACAACAAGTAGATGAAGCAACAGATAATGTTAAAGTAGCTAGCTATATTTTAGGAAAACCAGATGATAAAAATCCATCAGGGGGCGGAACTTTAATTGTAGCTACTATTGCAACAGTAGAGTATAAGGGTACATATGAAAATGGTGCTCCAATAGTTGCTGTAGATGAGTATAAGGGTACGTATATAGTATTTATACATCAAAAAGGCGGCCATCTCATCTCAAATTGGTAATTTTTTATATTAAATGGTATATATAATTAGAAGGGATTTTTTAAAAGGATTGACTGGATTATTGGGAGCTATTATTTTAGGAACTTTAATTTTTCAATATGGAATAAATAAAAGTTCATATCAAGATTTCCAAAATAATAGATCAAATAGTTATTCAACAGAAATTTCAAATTTAGATTTACATAATAGTTCTTTCAATAATTTAAATAATCAACAGTATTATATATTTTGGAATGTTCCATGGGGACCGAATAATGGAACTTATAAATTATTAGATAAATATTTTCAGACTAATTCAACTATAACAGAAGGTGTTATAATAACCTTTGATAATAATTATAGGCATTCTTTGGAGCAAATATTATATTTATATGAAAATAATAAAAATAATAAACCAATTTATGTAAATTTGTTCGTTACAACTGATAGAAATAGTATTACAGATTTGTCACAATATGATCAAGATATTAGAGAATTTTTAAAATATTTATTAAATATTACTAATGGTGGAAAAAATATTGTTATTGGATTTAGTGAAATTAATGCAGTTCCAATAGAACAATTAGCACACTATTATCTCTTAATGAAAGAATATTTACCAGAGTCGGAACTATTTTATTATGTAGATATGGGAAATTCTAAAAGGATAGTGGAATTATATAATTATTTGTTAAATAATTATAGAATAAAATTAGATATGGTTGGTTTAGAATTATATGGAGATTATATCTATAATAATGGAAATATTTCAATGAGTGAATATATGAAAGGTATTATTATAAAATATAAGCAATTTGCAGATAAAAATAATGTTAAATTTTTTATGGGTGAGTTAGGATTTAGAAATGGGGATTTAAAAGGTTATATAAGTTCTGGGGGTTTAGGATATTGGAACGGTCCTTCTGAAGAGGGATACCGAGCCACAATAAAATATTATAAAAACATAATTAATCAATTACGTGATATGGGTATAGAAATAATTGGAATATACAATTGGAATGGATATAATGGCGATCCTTTTGGATTATGGAATAATCCATATGTTAATGATTTAATAAAATATATGATTAATAATTCTAACTAAGAATCAATATTAAAAGATCATATAACTAATAATACTAAAGCAATAAACATTAATATACTAGCAATAGCTTTTTGAATTGTTATTTTTTCATTTAATATTAAGATACTTAATAAAATAACAAATAAAAGACTAGATTTATCTACTATACTAACACTACTAGCTTCTCCAATTTTTAGTGCATAAAAGAAAGCTATCCAGGAAAGTGCACCAAATATAGCACTCAATATTATAAATATATAATCTTTATTAGATAAATTAAATAAGTTATTTATATCTTTAGTTTCTAACATAAATATAATAAATATAACAAATGTCATAATAATTGATCTAAGGGTTGTTACAGTAATAGAATTTATTCCTTGTAATCCAATTTTGGCAAATATTGTAGAAAAAGCCGCAAATATTGCTCCTAATAAGGCATATATAAACCAGGTTGGTATTGAGATCATTTTTTATATTAAGTATATGGAAATTTAAAAATAAATAGATATGAAAAATTTTATTATATGAAAAAAGATTAGTAAAGTTTTATGGATTTCTGAATGATTATTAAGGATTATCATATATAATTATCTAAAGGTTTTTATCTTCTCTAAAAATGCAAAAGAATAATTAATATTAATTTAAGAGATTTTATAAAAAATTATATAATTTATTTTTTGTTCTATATCCTATTATATTTTAAGACACTGTTATATATATATTAGAAATGCTGGATCTTTAGGATAAACAAGATTAGTAATGTCCTTATATAATATTATTCTTTATTGACGTTTATCATTAAACATATTATTTTATTTAGTGAAATTTAAATGTCTAGTTTAATTTATTAGATTTATAAATAGACTTACTACTAAATAACAAAAATAAAAATTTTGCCAGAATAAATTTATGATAATGGAACATAATCTTGACAAAATTTTACAAAGACAAACAATAAATATCATAAGCCTTATGCTGGTTACACTATTTTTATATTTTAAGAATGGTATTTATAAATCTAAATACTTATTAAATGAAATAGAAAATATAAAAAAGAAGTTGAAAAATAATAGAGAAATTATGAAACACTTTAAAGTTGAGTATAGGTCAATAAAAAGTTTAGAATTTTTTCACTACTTCCGGTCAATGCATAATAAAGAAATAATTATCGATTATTCTAGTCATCAATTACCTGAAAATACTACAAAAATATGTATATCGGTTTACGAAGGGCTGGAGGAAATAATGGGAGTACCGTTTAATTATGAATCTTTTGATAAGAAAGAATTTTCAGTCTGTATTGATAAAAAAGCTGTAGAAAAATGGGGGTTAATTCTTGCATTTGAATTGGACAATATTTTAATATATCAAAATTTAGATTTTGATTTATTACCATATAAAATGGGAAAGAAATTTGCAGAAGAAATAATTTTAAATATAATAAAAAAGAAACATTATGTAAATCCATTTGAAATAATTAATTTTGTTTTTGCTTCCTTTGTTAATGGATTATTGGATGGTTTCTTTGAAAAATATAGAAAACTAGATAAAAAAGAAATTGAAGAAATATCTAAAAATGTCTATATATTCAAAAGCGGAGAAGAGTACTTAAATACTTTGAAAAGAATGTTGGAATTTATATACAATAAAAAACTTCAGAATATCATAAGAAATACTATGGGTTTAATTGAAGAAAACAGGGAATTATTTAAAGAAATAGAGAATTATGGGAGGATATTGGGATATACTTTAGGAGAATATTTAGATAATAATCCAAAAAAGATTTATGAAATATATAATAAATATACAGAAATTATTGCTGCCCTTTAGCTTTCTTTCTTATTACTATCTTTTGTGAAATTATCATATTATTTGGAATTAATACCGTATTTCCATCATTTCTTAATGCTTTTGTAAACATTGCATTTATATCTATTATTTTTATTTCAGTCTCTCCAGCTACATCTACAACATCTCCAATTTCAAATGGTTTACTTAATAATAAGAACACACCCGCAATAGCTTGACCTAAAACTTGTTGTGTTGCAAAACCTATTATCATACCAATAAAACCTCCTAATGCTACTCCTGCAACACCCCCACCAGCTGCACCAGCGATACCTGCAAATATACCACCAATTCCCAAAATTTTTATTAAACTTCTTATTGCCGATGCTGTAGATTCTCCATACTTTGGTTTAAACATTGCATAAAACATTGATGCTACTGAAACTATTACGAACCATCCAAATATAATCATTACAAGGATAATAGCATATATTGAATAATTTTCTAATCCCAAAATTGCTCCAATACCTGTCATATTATATAGCATCTTTAATCCTTCTGTAAAGAACCACTGTACAATCCCCATTGCTATTACGAATATTGCTGAATATATAATAACTCTTGTTAAAGCTTTACCTAGAGAATCCTCATTAGCCATACTAGTAAATTTAATATAATGTTTAAAAATTTCATTAATACATCTTATTAAATTAAGACAAAATTTTATAATTGATAATAGTATAACCGTATTTACATATTATTTTAATAAGTTAATTGTAATTTTAAAGTGATTATTTATATTATCAATTATTTTTATTGTTTTTAATGTTATATAGGATAATTACTGCCTTTTTTGTATTATATAAATAAAGTTTTAATGTTAATAAAATTTAAAAGTAACAAGATTCTTATTCTTTTAATGGGATCTTGGCTTATTGTTGTCATTATCTTAGTGGTACTTTTAGTACTGGGAATAGGATTTTACATAGCAGTATACAACTCTCTAATAGCATTGAAGAAAAATGCAGAAAAGGCATGGTCTAATATAGATGTATTATTGCAGAAGAGACATGATATGTTAATAAAATTAGTAGAAACAGTTAGTAGTTATTTAAGATATGAGAAATCTGTTTTTGAGAGGGTAACTCAATTGAGATCCCAATTTATGAGTATACCGCCGGATGATATACAGGGAAAGATAAATTTATCAAATCAGATTACGGGAATGTTTAGATATCTATTTGCAGTAATAGAAAATTATCCGGAGTTAAAAGCTAATCAAAATGTAATGCACTTACAACAAATAATTGTTGAGTTAGAATCACAACTAGCAGATGCAAGACAATTTTATAATGAAGCAGTAACAATGTTAAATACAAAGATAGAACAGATACCATATAATTTTATTGCTGGTATGGCTGGTATAAAACCAATGCCTTTATATAGAGCACCAGAAGAAGCAAAACAAGATGTATCTACAAGGCTAGAATTCTGAAAATATGCAACAAAATTTTCCAAATTTTTTTAATCCTGTAAATAAAAAAAGAGAAAATTTACAACAAACAAATATTCAAAATTTTCAATATCAACAACAAGAAAATGAACAGAAAAATAAAAAATGGACTTTTAAAGTGTCTGAATTACCATATGCTAAAAATTTGTCAAGCACAAGAACTGAATATCATAATTATATACCCCCATATGCAAAAAATATTAAAGCAAAGAATTATATAGATTATGGGATTTATATAGTCATATTTATTTTCTGGTGGCTATTTTCAGATACAATAATATTTCCAGTAGTATTATTAGTATCATCTATTATCTTAATTATGTTGGGTTTTAAGAAATATACAATATACAATATTTTAGCCAATACCCCAATTTCTAAAATACATGTTGCAACATATGGTTTAAATAAAGTTAAGGGGAAGTTTATACCATACGGACACCAACCTTTAAAATCGCCAATTAGTGGACAGGATTGTATATATTATTCTATTTCTACTTGGTATGTACATAAAGTAAGTAGAGGGAATAGTGAATATTGGGAATCTAAATTTATAGATAGCTTTGCAGCTGGAATACCTGCATTACTTGTAGATGAAACTGGTTTTTTAGCAGTAGATTTAGAAAAGGCACCAAATATTGAAGTAAGAACTAATATAATTGAAATACAGCCATATAGTTTAGCGACAAATGCTTTGGGTTTGATAAGTATGCTTGCTATTAAAAAGATTAGCGATGATGTCCTTTCGTATGTAAAACAAGCTGCAAGTACGAACACTCAAGTAAATTTATTTAATATGAAAAATTATGGTTTTAGATTGGAACATAGTAAAACAAGAGACTTAAAAAGATATGTAACGGCCGACGAAGTATTACCATCAGAATTTAATATTGGAGCAAAAATAGAGAAAGCTTTTATGCCATTCAGGAAGCATTATTATATATATTTAGTTGAACAATATATACCAGTTAATGAAGATTATATTGTTATAGGTGGATTTGCAGATACTGGAAAAATGATAAATATGAAACCAGTAAAGGTTACTGTTCCAGACATGTCTACAGGTATTTTAGGATTATTCATAGCAAGTACATATAATAAAGGTAGCATTAATATGGGTGGTAGAACAGTAAAAACTTCAATCCCAAGTTTGAATGATATTATAATGTCTTTATTATCAAAAAGAATGGGAAGTTATGGAGCTAAATTCTTTACATTAGCTGTTGCGAATATATTCTCTGGAATTATCTTATTAATTTGGGCAATTATATTACTAATTGGAATTTTATTATAATTTTTTTTATTGGCTAGACAATTATTTACTTAATGAAATTAATAATATAATGATGATTTCAAGTTTATCTCTATATAGTTATAAAGGGCAATAAAATTTATTTTACGTAATAATTTTAAAATATTATTTAGAAGTATAACTTCTAATGATTTATAAATATGTTAGAAGTATTAATTCTAATATGAATGATGAATTATTATATTACTTTAACTCATGGTATGTTAATCAAAAAGATATAGTAATAGAAAGATGGGAAAATATGAAAATAAGATGGATACCCGAATGGTTAAAAGATATTTCTTTAGAACCTTTTTCACTAAATTTTATTATAGGACCTAGACAGGTTGGTAAAACAACCGGAATAAAATTATTAATAAATAAATTATTAGAAAATAATGATCCTTGGTCTATATTCTATTATGATTGTTCAAATTTAACAAATTTTGAAGAATTAAGAAAGGTAATTGATTATTATTTAAAAATAAAAGAAAAAAGAAATATAAGAACATCATATATCTTCTTAGATGAAATTACACATGTAAATGATTGGTGGAGAACGATTAAATTATATATAGATATAGGAAAATTTAAAGATGATGTTATAACTATTACAGGTTCTTCTTCTATAAAATTAAAGGGAGAAGTAGAATTATTCCCTGGTAGAAGGGGAAATGGAAAAGATGTATATGTTTATCCATTAAGTTTTAGAGAATATTTAAATATAAAAGGAATAAAAATAAATAGATATGAAAACATTTTAGAAGGTATGAATAATTTATCAGGCTTAGAACCAAAAATATTTAAAGAATTTGAAAATTATATAGAAACTGGTGGATATCCATTATCAATAAATGGTTACAAAGATGCAGGTCTTCAAATTATAAATTCTATAGAAAACGAAATCTTAAGATCTGGAAGAAATATTGAATTATCTAAAGCAATTATATCTACTATTTTATCTAAAGCTCCATCCCCTTTATCTTTTTCATCAATAGGAAAAGAAGTCGGAGTCTCTTATAAGACTGTTGAAGATTACATTGAAATTTTTAGAAGATTATTTATATTAGATTATGCTTTATTTAAAGAAAAACAAATAATTTGGAGAAAAGAAAGAAAATTTTTCATACTAGATCCATATTTAGCAAAATCTTTAAGTATATGGACTAATACAGAAATTTTGGATAGCGCATTATATGAATGGATTGTACAATCACATTTAAAAAGAAGATTTGGAGAAGTATATTATTATAGAAATAATTATGAGATAGATGTTATTTCGGGCAATTTAAAAATAGAAATTAAATCTAAAAGAGTTCATAAAAATTATCCAAAAGACATAATAATTTTAGATGAAAGTAATTTACCATTATTTTTAGCTGTTATATAATGAATGTTAAATTTACTAGAAAATCTAAATTTTAAATATTAAAAGTCATAAATTTTATTACACTAATATTTTATTAATGACAAAAGATGACTATGATTTAGATAACATTATAAAAAAGAGTTTTGAGGAAGCTATAGAATATTTCAATAAGAATGGTATAAAAATTGAAGGATTAAGATTAAGAATAGTAAAATCGCTATGGTCATTTTATGATAGATTCATATATTTGCTTATTATTTTAGTATTTATTTGTACAATTCTTTATTATGAAGTAGATATTCCAATAAGGTATCTTTTAATAGTATTTATAATAGCATTTTTTATAGCGGTAGGTTGCTTATTGTGCGTATATCAAAGAAATCTGGGGCTTTATTTTCCCGATAAAAAAATTTTTATTATAAAAAAACAATTAGAGAAAACAGTCAATAGAATATTAGAGGACTTAAGTTATCATAATATAAAGGATTCTTCTGTTAGTAGTATAAAATTATCAAGAAATAGTATAGTATTGTATCCATTTTATATAAATATGAAAAAGGATATAGTAAACGATATAATAAAGAATACTACTGATATTGTTGTAATTCATGAAACTGCGCATTATATATTTGGTATCAATGAATGGAAAACTTCAGCATTTGAGTATCTAGTATATTTCTATAAAAATGAATTCTATAATTATCCTGAAGTATATAAAATTATGGAAGAAAATATAAAAATATGTAAATCATACGTAGAAGAAAACAAGAGATTAAATATATATGAACTTGGAAGATGTTATGGAAATATTATTATACATAAAAACAAGCAATCAACAAATATAAATATAAAGAATATAATAGAAGAAATTAAAAATTTGTCTGAAAAAGATATCATAAATACAATAAAAAATTATATAATAAAGTAAAATAAGTAATAATTAAAAAGGATATTTTAATAATGTTTTATTGAAGATTTAACAATCTATAATATATATTATATCCTATAAAATATATAATATAAATATATAGTATTTGGGGCATCTACCTAAATGTCGGATAACTAACGTTATCCGACATTTTTTGCATATTTATTTTGAAATTAATAGAAAATTATATAGATTAACCTAGATTTCTTCATAAAAATTTTATATATTTTTTATATTATAGATT
>WYEB01000715.1_pt1 | contig 11002 bp, 10 predicted proteins | sample 6343061 | NCBI WGS metagenome assembly WYEB01 (sample SAMN13812332, study PRJNA600296) | hot springs metagenome | biome: ENVO:00000051; feature: ENVO:00002007; isolation source: sediment sample from Evening Primrose shelf | place: USA: Yellowstone National Park, Evening Primrose Hot Spring ... | reverse complement strand
ATGGTGCGGGGGGTGGGATTTGAACCCACGCAGGCCTACGCCAACGGATCTTAAGTCCGCCCCCTTTGACCAGGCTCGGGCACCCCCGCTTAACTATTCCACTGCATGATTAACTTTTAAGTGTTTCTCTATGTTTAAATATTATTGTTAATCAACGGGATTGCGCCACCACCTCCCTACTTGAACATAATGAGTATCACTAGGCCAATTAGCTTAATTAAGTCCCCCATTATTGATATGTAGGGGTCCTTAACCAGTATTATAGGTAATCCAACCGTGAACACCACGGCTCCCCAGAAGAACACGTGTGTTGCAGCTTTAATCAACCTACCTTCAATGCCTAGGAGCGTTAGGTATAGGGATACGCCTGCTATTGGTTCTAGGAAGTAACCCAGCACTATTAGATCTGCCCCGAGGAATGAATGAATAGTGAGGAGTACTAGGCCGATTAGGGTTATTGCTAATGCTGCTGGTGCCGCATAAACCATCAGCGCCCTTACCCTTAACCTGGCTGAGGCATAGAATACGTAGGCCACTATGCCCATTAACCATAGAACCCACATTATGGCCAACGCCCATTGCGCAAATATTGCCTGTAGACCCATTAACGCTACGCCGAAGAGGACAACCAGAATTAGTACGGCGGCAGCCACACTAACCACGTTACCCAACTTAACGTAACCCCACATATCAACACTACTCATGAACATGCACAGAATTTATAACCCTTAAATTAGTATCGCCCTCACTTACCAGCCCCTTAGTTTACGTTTCGGTAAGTGTTATTAGGTGGCTGCTTGTTGAACCCAGTAGTGATGATGGGTATCAAACCTGATGATTGATGACCTCACGACGAGCTGATGGCAAAGCTAAAGGTTGCGTAGATTCCATTGAAATGCTTTTAAATAACCCCCATTACGCATTATTAATGGTTGAGGAGGCCTTCATAACCTCCGTGGTTGGTAGTTTCCCAAGGCCCAGGTGGCTTATTGAGGCCTTTGAGGCGTTCAGTAAGGGTAAGATGGATAAGGATGAGTATGAGGAGTACGTTAACGATGCGGTGAAATTGACGGTTAAGGAGGAGGAGTTGGCCGGCATAGATGTGTTGACTGATGGGGAGCAGAGGAGGACAAGCTTCGTCGCCTTCGTCGGCCAGAAGATACCGGGCTTCAAGGTAATGCACATATCCGAGATAAACCCGCAGGGCATTGAAATAATGAAGCGCTACAAGGCCCAGTTAACCTACTATAGGCCCGTTGCGGTGGGGCCTATTGAGGATAAGCCGTTCACCGTGGATGAGGCTTCATTCACCCTGAGTATAACCAATAGGAGGGTTAAGGTAACCATACCAAGCCCTTACCTGATAATGTGGGAGGCTTGGCACGCCAAGTACTCTAAGGATTACTACAAGGAACCTGAGGAGTTGGCTGAACAGTACCTTAAACTGGTTAGGAATGAGATAGTTAGGTTAAGGGAACTGGGCGTCTACTTTGTCCAACTGGATGAACCAATGCTCGGCGACTTGATTGAGGCTACGGAGAATGAGCCAGATAGGTACAGGAAGGTCCTCCAGGAGCTTAATGGGCAGAGGTATAGGGGTTTTAGGAACGAACTCAGCTTGGCTAAGGACTTGATAAACGAGACGATTAAGGGTATTGACGGTGTTAGGATAGGGATGCACATGGACAGGTGGCCTAACCCCGATTCCCCATTCTACGGTATTGGTTACGAGAGGCTAGCCCCCGATGTAGTGGACATTAAGGTTAAGCAGTACGTGCTGGAGTACGCAAGCCCAGGTAGTGGTGACCCAGCCAAGTTCGCCCAACTTCTACCCCAGGATAGGGAGATTGGGCTAGGTGTAATTGAGGTTAGGGGGAGTAGGGTTGAGGAGCCCAGTGAGGTTGTGGCTAGGGCTGAGAGGCTTGCCAGGGTCCTCGATCCATCTAGGATATGGCTAAACCCAGACTGCGGATTCGGAGTTGGCATGTTTAGGAAGTACAGCAGGAGGATAGCCTTCGCCAAGCTACGCTCCATGGTTGAGGCAGCCAAGCAATTGAGAAGGAAGTACTCTTAAAGTAATTTAAAACCAGTGGCTTTGGTTTAAAGGTTAAGGTTTATTTAGAGCAGCTTAACAAACCCGCTGAGGTAGCCATGTCGTACTACTTCGGCGGACCCTTAGAGATTCCCCTAGAGAGGGCTAGAATTCTAATTAATAATGACGTTAAGGATGCCATTGAGGGTAGGTTGAAGGTTAAGGTTGAGGTGAAGGATGATTCAGTGGTGCTAACCCCAACTAATGAGTCCAAACCTGACTCAGTCATAAAGGCCAGACAGATAATACAAGCATTATCACTGGGATTCCCCAGGGAGGATGCCTTGGAGTTGCTTAGTGATGACAAGTACCTTGAAACCATTGACCTAGGGGACTATGTGGGTAAGGATAAGGAGAACCACATGAGTAGGATTAGGGCACTGATAATCGGCGAGAATGGTAGGGTTAAGAGGAACCTGGAGGAGTTAACGGAAACTAGGATAGCCGTTAAGGATAGGGTTGTGGGTATAATCGGTGACTACGATAATGCTAGAGCAGCCAGGGAGGCCGTGGTGATGCTGATTAACGGTAAGCAGCCCTCAACCATTTATAGGTGGCTTCAGAGATGGAGGAGGGAATTGAACCTAAGGCGGGTTGAGGGGGGATTTACCGGGTACACTTAGTTTAACCGAGAAACCCCGAATCATTTAAAAGCCTTATCCAAGGCTAGTAAGTATGGTGGAGGTTAAGGGGAAGGTTAAGGTTGAGGTTAAGTCACCAGACCTATCATCAATACTTAAGGTTGGGCCTGATGGAACACCTTTATTCCCAACCTACATAAATGGCCAATGGTACACCGGTGATTCCTGGATTGACGTTAAGTCGCCAATAGACCTATCCATAATAGCCAAGGTACCACGTTTACCGGGCAACATTACGGAGCAGGCCATTGAAACCACGTATAGGGAGGGTAGGTGGGCTATTCGTGACATGCCTGGTCAAAGAAGGCTCGAGGTATTCCATAAGGCTGCGGATTTGCTTGATAAGTTCAGGGATGACTTCGTCAACATCCTTGTGGCTAATGCAGGTAAAACTAGGTCAGCGGCCAATGGTGAAGTTAACTCGGCCATTGAGAGGCTCAGGAGGCTTGACCTTGATGTTAGGGGTCTACAGGGTGATTACGTGCCAGGTGACTGGAGTGTTGATGCTCTTGAGAGTGAGGCTATTGTTAAGAGGGAGCCGGTGGGCGTCGTCTTAGCCATAGTCCCATTTAACTACCCACTCTTCGACACGGTCAATAAGATAGCCTACTCAGCCATAGCTGGCAACGCCGTGTTGATTAAACCCGCCTCAGCTGACCCATTGCCAACTATACTCTTCGCCAGGGTACTTGAGCTGGCGGGCTTCCCACCTAAGGCATTGGCTGTGTTAACGATACCAGGCAGGGATATGGGTAAGGTGGTTTCGGATAGGAGGATAGGGGTTATTTCACTCACGGGTAGCACGGAGACTGGTGTTGAGGTTATCAGGGAGGCTGGAATCAAACAATTCGTAATGGAATTGGGAGGCGGTGACCCAGCCATAGTGCTCAACGATGCTGACCCTAAGTTGGCTGCGCAAAGAATCGCAATAGGCATATACAGTTATGCTGGCCAAAGGTGCGATGCCGTTAAATTCATATTCGCCGAACCTGGTGTTTATGACCAACTTAAGGCAAGCCTAATAGAGGAGCTATCCAAGGTTAAGGTTGGTGACCCAAGGGACCCTGAAACAACAATGGGGCCGTTGATTGATGAAGCCACCGCTGATGAGGTGGTTAAGGCAACTCAAGACGCCATCTCCAAGGGAGGTAGGGTCCTTTATGGTGGTAGGAAACTGGGGCCAACCTACATAGAACCAACCCTGATTGAGGTGGACTCAGGTAGGGTTAAGGACCTTTACCTCTACAACAAGGAGGTTTTCGCCGCAATAACAGTGTTGGTTAAGGTTAAGGACCTTGATGAGGCAATTGAGCTTGCCAATGGTAGGAGGTATGGGCTTGACGCAGCCATATTCAGCAATGACGTTAGTAAGATTAGGAAGGCTACTAGGCTGCTTGAGGTTGGGGCCGTTTACGTCAACGACTACCCAAGGCACGGCATAGGGTACTACCCATTCGGTGGTAGGAAGGATTCGGGCATAGGGAGGGAGGGCCTAGGCTATACCCTTGAGTATGTCACCGCCTACAAGGCCATTGTTTACAATTACAGGGGTAAGGGTGTTTGGAGGTACTCGTAATGCGTTAACTCGTTAAACAGCGTTACGTTAACTCATATTGATTCAACGACGCCTAACCCGTTTAGTGGCTAAACCCCTAGCCATATCATACACGAACACTGACCAGGCGGCAACAATAATTATACCAACAGCCACGAGGAGCCATGGGTTACCGAGGACGCGTGCAATAGCACCCAGTATGGCCATGCCAATTAATAGGAGAGCCCATGAGACAACGGTTAGGTATAGTGCCGACTTAACCATTAGACCCACCTAAACAAGTAAAGTACAATGAATAATAATATAGTTAAGGCGGTGACCATGTTAAATAACATGTAGAATCCCCTCACCACCTTACCTTCGTCACCAGGCTCATCAATCACTATCATCTTCATTAGTGTTAATGTTGAGCCTTCATCAAGGTTCGGGTATATTACGTAGTTGTTCATGTATGTTGATGGCTTAAGCTTCTCCCTAGACTTAATGCCCCTGGAGCTGACCACTATTAGTAGGCCGTTGACCACATAGGGTACCATAACCAGTAGTATTAATGTACCTAACCCACTGTACAGTATTAAACCAGAGACTAATGCACCAAGCGCATATGTGCCGCCATTACCGTTGAATAACTTGGCCGGGTACTTGTTAAGCGCGAACAAAACCACTGATGGTACTAGTAGCGTCAGTGTCATTTGAAGTAATGCAACGTTACTGGTTATTATTGAGTAGGCTAGGGGTATTATTGATGTTAATATCATTGAGTATGGTACAACTCCATTAACCACATCCATCATGTTTATTGCGTTTGAGAACACTCCATAAACGGCAATTGTCAGTATCGCCACGACTATTGGGTTTGAGAAGTGTCCTATTATCGGGAAGTAGAGGTAGTCGAAGTTACCCATAATAACCAACACCGCCAATGGGTAAAGCACAGAGGCACCAACTCTAAGTAGTTCATGGACATTTGTGAAGTCGTCCACTAGGCCTATTACGCCTAGGACTATGGGCGTTGTATAGAATACTATACCATAGGTTGGGTTGATACCTAAGCCCCCTAACCCCGTTAAGGCCAATGAAACGGTTACATATGCCAGTATGACTAAGCCACCTAGCTTAGGTATGAGGGGCCTGTTGGGTTTATGAACATCAGGCGCTAAGGCACACTTACACTTCAAGATAACGTAGGCTGCTATTATCGATGCCAAGGTTGACGATGCAACCACTATTGGCAACTCCATGGGTAAACACCCATATTCCTACTCCTAAATTTAATCTCGGAGGCTATGTAGTTGAACAGTATTGGTATTGTTATTGTCGCATCAGCAACGACAAACGTCGACATGGCGCTCGGCTTAACCTTACCCCAGCTAATAGCCTCCTTAGGCCTGGCACCGCTTAGAGACCCATCCCACTCCGTTGCCGTGGTTAAGTAAACTACGTAGTCTAGGCCGCCCTTAAACTGACTCCACCATATGACATGGTGCTTACTAATACCCCCACCAATCACCACCGCGCCCAGTCTCTTACTTGAGTAAACTATGTTCATTAACTCCTCTTCATCCCTAAGCACATTAACGTTAACCCTCCTACCCCCACTCCTAGCCCTCTGAACCTCATTGAACGTTAATATTGCCGTACCGAAGGCACCGTCCACAAAACCAGGTATGTAAATTGGTACACATGACTTCCTGGCGGCCTTTATTAACGAGGAGTCGTCCAGCTCATCAGCCATTAACCACAGGAGCTCCCTCACACCAATCTCATCCTTGTTAACCCGGCTTAGGGTTGCGTGGACCGCCTTCTCAACCAATGGTCCATAGTGCTCCCTCCTGACGAACACGTTACCTATCCTATGGATCCCCTTATCCAGAAGCTCGGAATCATCAACATCGAATGAACCCTTAAAGTAAACTCCCCCAAGGGACTTAGCCACATCATGATCCACCGTACCCGCCGTGGTTATGACAACATCCGCCAACCCCCTCTCAATAATCCCCCTTAAAATCCCCCTAAGCCCCGTGGATACTAAATTAGCCGTGAAGGAGAGTATTACCGTTACGTCTGGGTCACTGTACATCGACTTAAGTATATTCGCTGCATCATAAAGGTTCCTGGCCATGAAGCCGCCAATTAGGTTATACGACTCAATAAGGTCCTTAATCGACTCGGCACCCAATTCAGCGTCAGTAACCTTCTCCTCATGAATCATGATGCGTGTACTTGATGTGGGTGTTTTAACTTTTACTCCAGGTTTTGATCTTTAGCCTTAATGCGATCTCTAGGGTACCTATTTGACGACCTTAACCTCCTTAACAACCCCCAGCTTCTCTAATTCATTAATAATCTCCCTAACCCTCCTCATGGTTAAGCCCGTCTTCTCAGCTATCTCCTCTATTGACCTACGCCCATCAAGCAGCTTAGCCACATCAGAGTACTCACTGGGTATGTTAACCTGGACTTGGTTAGGTATTGGTATTTCAGCACCAGGTATCTTGTATAGGTATATCTTGTGGCTCCTCCACTCTTCATAGACGTCCTCGGCCAGTAGGGGTTTCCAACCTGGAACCTCGAAATCATGGCTAACAACCCTGGTCCCTGGCCTTAACTCCCTTTCAAGTTTAGGTCTGAGCATTTGGTTAACGCTGGTTAGCAGGTACATGGTTATCACATCGGCATCGCCTATCGGAACCTCGAAGAAGTTGCCGTGAATAACCTTAACCACGTTCTCCAGGTTGAGTTCCTTAACCCTTCTGAGGGTTTGCTCATAAAGGTCATTCCTTATCTCGACGCACACGGCCCTGGCGCCAAACTCCTTAGCAGCCATTATCACTATCCTACCGTCACCACAACCAAGGTCGTAAACAACCTCGCCGGGCTTTACACCACTGACCTGAAGCATCCTCCTTACAACGACCTCTGGGGTTGGTACATATGGTACATCGTACGGCATGTTAGGCATTAGTAAGGGGGAGTTTTAAAACATAGCTCACATAGTCTTATGGACAAATTAGAAGCCTAGCGCTTAAATGTTGAAATAGCATTTTTATTGACTAATTATCATAAATAGTAGCGTATGTTTTTAATATTTTCCCTAGTTAGTAAAATAAAGCCTTACTTACCGCTTTCCGAATCATGAAGGTTATTCTCTATCGTATCCTCAATAATCCTCTGAACCTCCATGCTTCTCCTGTAGGCTGATTCAACAACACCCATTAATAGGCCTTTAAGGCCCCTCTCCTCAGCGTATTTAATGCCGCTTATGGTTACGCCACCTGGGGTAGCTACATCACTAACTATCTCCCAGGGCTTTCTAGAGTTGAGTAACTTAGCCCCAGACTCTATGACATCTATTGAGAGTGACCAGGCCAGGTCTGATGGTAAACCCACGAGTATGCCAGCCTCCCAAAGGGCCTCGGCAATCATGGCTACGTAGGCAGGCCCTGAGCCACTTAAGGCGGTTATGGCATTCATATACTCCTCATCAACAAGGTAACACTTACCAACGGTGTTGAATAAGTTGCAGGTAAACTCAACATCTAAGTCCGTAGCCCTGGGACCCCTTGAAACAGCGGTTACCCCTGAACCCTCCAGTATTGATATGTTGGGCATGGCCCTAATAACCCTAGCCCTGGTCAACTTACCCAGTACCCTGGTTGATAGGCCTGCAACCACTGATATAAGTAGCTTAGAATCGTTAAGCAGCGCCCCAATATCCTTAACCACATCGATGACTTGCCTAGGCTTAACCGCCAGGATAACAACCTCAGCACCTTTGACAATCTCCCTATTGCTGAGGGTTACCTGAATCTCCGGTAACTCCTCTTGAACCTTCCTTAACCTACGTTCACTTTTAACCGACCCAGCCACTTCATTACCCTGAATCCCCATCTTTAGCAGTGCCTTAACCATTGCCGTACCTATTTTACCCAAGCCGATTACTGCATACTTGGCAATAAAACCACCCCAATCAACCCTAGTAGCTACTTACTTTAAAGCATTACACTATGGAGTCTAATGGGTGATCTAATGGAGGCTATTAGTGAGGATCCAGGGCTAGTGGCTGAATTATAGGCCTCTAATTACCCTACTGAGCATCCTTGACATTTCATCGTACTTCCTAAGTACTTCAACACTTAATGATGGCTGAACTCTCTGGAAGGCTACTTGAAAGTGCCTCATGGTTACTGCAACGTCTGAGGGCATTTTAGTTGATGTAACGGCCTCCCTAAGCGCCATCATGGAAGCCTCCCTAACGATGGCTGCTATGTCAGCCCCAGTGTAGAGCGACACATATAGTTTAAATTCCCTGAGCGACTCAAGGCCATTACCCTGTGATTGGCTGCCACCAGCGTTCTCAAACACATCAGCAAGTGCCTTAACTATGTTGGCCATAGCCCTTAACCCACTGTTACCCTTAAAGTCACCACCAGTTAGCATTGCCTTGACGTGGTTAAGTGCCTCAGTTAATTTTGCAACCTCATCCCTATTAACATCACTATGGCCCTCTATCTCACTCAACGCCGACTCCACCGCATCACTGACCTTGCTCTTAAATTCCTGAACCCTAATGTTGAGTTGCGTAAGCGCCTTCTCGGCTGATAAAACCCTAATTGCCTCGGCTAACTCCTGGACATTAACATCACTAGACAGCTTAACTCTCCTTGTGTGTACCTTCAGTATCTCAAGCACAGCATCCCTGTCGGGTGGTGGTACGTATATTATTCTGTCGAACCTCCCAGGCCTTAGCAATGCTGGGTCAAGTATATCAGGCCTGTTAGTTGCCGCTATCACTACAACGTTACGCAAGGGGGCTATACCATCCATCTCTGCGAGTATTTGGTTAACTATCCTGTCGGTTGCCCCACTATCTATTCTATACCCTCTTGCTGGTGCTATTGCGTCTATTTCGTCGAAGAATACTACGCATGGTGCTGCCATTCTTGCTTTTTTGAATATTTCCCTTATTGCCTTTTCTGATTCACCGAACCACTTGCTTAGTATTTCCGGTCCTCTAACAGCTATGAAGTTAGCACCACTCTCATTAGCAACAGCCTTAGCCAAGAGAGTCTTACCAGTACCAGGAGGACCAAACAACAAAATACCCTTAGGCGGTTCAACACCCAATTCCTCAAAGTATACCCTATACTTGATGGGCCACTCAACTGTTTCCCTGAGCTCCTGCTTAACATTAGCATAACCGCCAATGTCATCCCAATGAACCTCAGGAACCTCAACAATAACCTCCCTCAGCACTGTTGGCTGAATATACTTCATGGCATCCATGAAGTCCTGCATGGTAACCTTAATTTGGTTAAGCATATCCGTGGGTATTGGCCTATCCAAGTCAATGGCTTTACCATTCTGGTTAAGGAACTTCCTAAGCCTAGTCATCGCCGCCTCCTTAACCAAAGCAGCTATGTCGGCTCCCGTGTAGCCATGCGTCATGTCAGCTATCTTATCAAGGTCAACCTCATCGCCGCGTTTGCATGGGCAATTATCACCACTGCAACCCTTAGTATCATCAGGCGTGCACAATGGCACACCCCTAGTGTGTATGGATAATATGTCCAGCCTAGCCCTCTTATCAGGCATCCCTATGTATATCTCTCTGTCGAATCTTCCTGGTCTTCTTAGTGCTGGGTCCACTGCGTCTGGCCTGTTGGTTGCTCCTATGACTACTACTTGTCCTCTTTCCTGTAGTCCGTCCATTAGTGTTAGTAGTTGTGCCACTATCCTCTTCTCAACCTCACCGGTTACTTCCTCACGTTTTGGTGCTATTGAGTCTATCTCATCGATGAATATTATTGCTGGTGCATTGCGCTTGGCCTCGTCGAAAATCTCCCTAAGCCTAGCCTCAGACTCACCGTAATACTTACTCACAATCTCAGGGCCATTAATCGATACGAAGTATGCATCAGCCTCATTAGCAACAGCCTTAGCCAAAAGAGTCTTACCAGTACCAGGAGGGCCAATAAGCAAAACACCCTTAGGAGGCTCAATACCAAGATGCCTAAACAACTCAGGATGCTTAAGAGGAAGCTCAACCAACTCCCTAATCTTCTGCTTAGCCTCCTCCAAATCACCAATATCCTCCCAAGTAACACGAGGCAGGTTAGTCTCCTGAACAGGTTTTTCCTGCATTGTAACCTCAGTCTCCGTGCTCACGTATGCCGCTGGAGCTGGCACAACCTGCGTTATCATGAATTTCAAGGCACCTGTGTAGTAGGGTAGCTCGAAGACTGCGCCACGCCACACGGGCTTCCCAACAAGGTAAGACTTCTTTAGGTAATCTGGGTCAATCTTAATCTCCTCCCCAACCGGCGCAACTGTTATCCTCTGGGCTGGCCTTAGGTTAGCCTTCCTAACCTTAACCAAGTCGTCAAGTGACACATCGATGTTCTGCCTAATGAAGCCATCCATTCTTATAATGTCCTTATCTTCATCATCACTGTAGGCTGGCCATGCTTGTGCATAGGCAACACGCTTATTGCCATTAATCTCAACGTAATCGCCAGGTTCAATTCCAACCTTCCTCATGAGCCTCATGGGTATCCTAACTATTCCTCTGCCAACGTCACGACTCCTTGCCTCAGCAACGCGAAGTGTCAGTGAATCCTCGCCGTTAGCCATACAACCTTAATCACTAATAGGGTGTATAAAAACCTTAGTTGGATGTACTGGTTAAGGGTTAGGTAAGGATAATTAAAGTAG
>WYEB01000713.1_pt1 | contig 11026 bp, 8 predicted proteins | sample 6343061 | NCBI WGS metagenome assembly WYEB01 (sample SAMN13812332, study PRJNA600296) | hot springs metagenome | biome: ENVO:00000051; feature: ENVO:00002007; isolation source: sediment sample from Evening Primrose shelf | place: USA: Yellowstone National Park, Evening Primrose Hot Spring ... | reverse complement strand
ATGGAAAAACTCTTAATGAGTTGGTTAAGGCCGTTGGTGAATTAAAGGTGGCCATGGGTTCGCTGGGCAGGAGGTGGGGTGTTGACCTTGAGAAGACTATCCTCAAGATTTACAAGGATGCACTTGAGAGTAGGGGTATTGAGCCTGGTAAGGTTGAGAAGTTCATCTACACGGATGTTGATGGGAAGTATTATAGGCCGGGGGCTAGGTTGGAGATCGATGTTTATATCCACGACGACAAGGTCTACCTAATTGAGGTTAAGTCCCATGCTGAGCTTGATGATGTGGAGTGGCTATTCGATAAGGCAGCAATTGTGGGTAAAATACTGGGTAGGAAAATTGAGAGGATAATACTAGTCGCGGTCAATGTGGATAAGGAGGCGTTTGAGAGGGCTAATCAATTGGGTATAGACGTAATATACGGCTCAATAATCGAGTGAGCGCCTAATTAGGTGCCCTTACTTATGCCCTAGGGATGCGGTATTCACACGCTCATTAATTCCTGGATTAACTTGCCAATGCCCTCCTCCGCCTGTGGTACTTCGTATGTCCTGAGTATCTTCCCGTCACTTATCCTCGAAACCCTGTGGCAGTTCCTAATCAGTTCTAGGTTGTGCGTCACCATGACTATCGTCACACCCAACTCCCTATTCAACCTCCTGAATATGTCCATTATAATCACGGCATTTCCCCTATCTAGGTTTCCCGTGGGCTCATCCGCGAGTAGAAGCCTTGGTCTGGCCACAATAGCCCTGGCAATCGCGACCCTCTGCTGCTCACCACCACTAAGCTCGCTGGGCCTCCTACCCGCCTTCTCCCTCAGCCCAACCATTTCTAGGGCCTCAAGCGCCATTTTCCTACGTTCACGGGGATTAACACCCCTCGCTATTAGTGGTAGTTCCACGTTCTCGAGAACGGTCATCCTCGGTATTAGGTAGTATAGTTGAAATACGAAGCCCACGTACTCGTTCCTATACCTATCAAGCTCAGACTCGCTGAGCCTGTGCAGTTCATAGGTGCCGACCCTGATGTAACCCCTGGTGGGCCTATCCAACCCACCGAGTAGACTTAGTAGTGTTGTTTTACCACTACCGCTAGGCCCAACTATGCATTGGAACTCACCCTCGCCTATTGCTAAATCAACACCCCTAAGGGCTGGGTAATCACCGTAGTATTTCCAGACATCCCTAACTTCTATGAAATCCACAAATAAATTAGGTGCACACATGATTTATATAATTCTTATTATTCTAGATCACCCGTGACTTCAATGCCGGGAAGTAAAAGACCCAAGTTGATAACTAAGGAATTAGCGGTACTTACGATGGTCATAGTGACAGTAATTAGCCTGACTGCTATGGCCCAATCAAATACGCCACCACCCTTCACAGTAATCAGCGAGACTGCGACTTCGCCATTAACATCACCCGGTATTTCCAAGGTAACAATAACGCTGCTCTACACGGGTGGTACGTACCTATACAACACGTATTTTAAACTAATACCCTGCCCAGGGACAACAATACCAATAAGCGTAATCTCAACGAACCCAGTCTACATAGGTTGGATAACACCGGGTCAGCAATTCACAGTGACATACATCGTGAATACCACTGTACCGCTTAATTGCCAATCAACCTTAGAGATAACCTGGGGCGCCCAGTATGAACAATCACCGATGGCTCAGATACCAACGTACATACAGGTAGCCGGCTCGGGCTCGACCAGCATGAACTTCCCATTGGTGATCTATGGGGAACCAAGTATTGTAGCGATCACCAACACCACGTACCTAGTGAGCAACCTAGCGAATCCCGTGAATATTGTGATCGAGAATAACGGTAGTGGAGCCGTATACAACCTACAGGTTAGTGTGGCTGTGCAGGGGGCATCCATGGTGCCGGGCATGAGCTCGGTAAGTATCGGCACGTTGAACCCTGGCTCTACCTATACAATCACGGCTTACCTGGTGCCAACAATGACCAGCGGTGTTGTGACCATGACCATTAGTTATAGCGGTATTGATCAGCTGGGCAATACCGTAAGCGGTTCATACACGGAATCCCTAAGTGTTGTTCCAGCATCACCAAGCCAGGTCATTATTTACCCAATCAATTCCTCATTAAATGTGGGCATTGGAAAATTAGTCCTAGGAATCAGGAATATGAACCCAGTGCCTATATACAACGTGACCTTTGTGATAACGTCAGCAAATGGGCTAGCGCTCGCAGGAAATACTACACATGATATAGCCCAGATAAGCCCCGGCTCAACGTACTACCTGGAGATACCCATTGCCGTACCGATAACATCAAGCTCAGCCTCAGTAACATACACCCTGAGCTACCAATACGTGAATGGCTACCCAGAGAGCACGGGAGGCACCTTAGCATTAAGTGTGGCCAGTGCACCGAGTATAACGGTCACGGGATACACGGTGGCCCCGTCAATACTTACCGTGGGCTCCACAGCCTCCGTATCAATAACGTTCGTAAACACAGGGCCAACCCCAGCCTACAACCTCAATATAACCGCCATACCAGGACCTGGGCTCACGATCGTGAGCCAACCAAGTACGTACCTGGGCACACTGAGCCCACAACAACTCAGCGCCGCAGCCTTCACCTTCACCGTTACAAGGCCCATGAACACCACCGTAACATTCCTAATAACATACACGGACCAGTTCGGGCAGGCTCATAGCATCTACTACGCAGTGCCTGTTGAGGTCGTTACCAACGCAACACAACCCACAGCCCCACCCACCTCAGTTAGTAGTTCTTATTATCACTACCAGGGCTATGCTACCCTGATTATGGTATCCATGGCTGTGGTTGCCGTGGTTGTGATAATCGTGATCGTACTACTCGTTAGACGCCATGGTAGGTGAGCCAGCGTGAGGGTCAGTGATTACTTTAGGCTTTCCTGGAGGGCGGTTTGGGAACGTAGGGGTAGGGCCATTGGCGCCATCGTGGGTATAATAATAGCCATACTAGCCCTAGGACTTGCCATCGGTTTCGGCCAGGGAAATTGGGCGTTAACCATGGGCTTCTTTACTAAAGTCTTCGGGGTAAACACGGTATGGTTAATACCTGGGCATAACTCCGAGTTAACGATAACTGATGTAGTGATGATAAAGAGGCTGCCCCACGTGGTCGATGCAGTACCTATTTTGATAATGCCAGCCACTGTGTACGTGAATGGTCAAGAACGTACAGTGATTGTGATGGGGATCACACCGCAGGAGCTTGAGCAATTCTACGGCGTTACTTCATTAAGTAATGCCTTACTATCCGGATCACCAGCGCTGGGACCCGGCCTCGTTTTAGTGGGCTATAACATAGCCTTCACAAGCACAGGGCAGCAGGTCATCTACCCAGGACAGGTAGTAATACTCAATGTCAATGGTAGGAACCTCATAGTTACTGTCAGTGGAATTCTTAAGCAAATAGGGCATCCCATAGTCATTGGTATTAATCCGAGCGATGCTGTTTTCATTGACGAGAACGCCTTCCTAAGCCAGCTGGATCCGTACGGCGTTGTTGAGGGTATCATAGTTTACGTCGATAGTCCAAGGAACATCGATTACGTAACCAATGAGTTAAAGGCTCTATTTCCAATGGATCAGGTGTTGAACCCCTCCACGTTGCTTAGTAGTGTGAAACTATACCTCACAGTAGCCGAAGCGTTTCTCGCCTTCGTATCTGGGATAAGCTTCGTCATAGTTGGTATTTGGATCTTTGACACCATGATGCTTAATGTCATACAGAGGACTAGGGAGTTCGGTATAATGAGGGCTGTGGGGTTTAGTGGCAGGTCAATACCGCTACTGCTCATAATGGAGGCCCTAATAATGGCTTTGATAGGCTCGGTAATTGGCACCACTCTCCTAGCAGTCGTGGCCCAATTTCTACCATCGCCGAACACAGTAATGATGGCGGCGATGCGTGGAGCATTCATGCTACCATTCGAATTAACGCCACTCAATTACATAGTATTGTTCTTAATACCTATAGTCATAAACGTCATCGCAACCTTACTGCCAGCAATTAGGGCAATGAGGATACCACCAGCCCAGACACTTAGGTATGAATAATCCTTAACATCGAGGAAATATTAACCAAGCATTTTTGCATAATAAACCAATACCTAGCCAACTTAATTAGGTAAATTCTTACGCAGAAGTGCTTTAGTTAAGTACTTAGCCGCCTCTCCGGAGACGGCGGTTTGTGTTCATTCACCTTCGGTGGTTTCGCGGCTCCCGCCGCCTCCGGAGAGACGGTATAGACATAGCGATGATTTATAGGGAAATACCACCCGAGTGGGTGGTTTCGATTGAAATAAAATTAATTGCCGCATTAAAAAGAGTTATTACTTACCCCTAGTGTAAGTAACTTGGTATATGCTATTCGATCTAGAGCCCAAGAGCACTAGGGCGGACTTGTTCGATTTCGAGATGGAATTGAATAGTGTAATTAATGGTATTACTAATGAGAGGATTATCGTGATTAGGGGATTGAGGAGAACTGGTAAGACGTCATTAATGAGGGTTGCCCTTAACGAAGCGGGTTATCCATACATTTACCTAGACCCAAGATTCCCAACGAGACCTACACAATCAGATTTCGCCAAATTACTTGAGCGAGGAATTAGGAATTTATTAAAGAGCAGTGGTTCATTCATTGATAAGATTAAGGAAGCTTTGTCCGAGATTGATTGGATTAGGTTCACCATAGCACCATTATCCGTGGAGCTTAAACCCAATAAAATGCGTAGAATAGGAATTACCGAGCTACTGGATTCAATAAATGACTTGGGTAGTGAGCTGGGCATGCCTATCGTAATTGCCATTGATGAGGCTCAGGAATTAAGTAAGATAACGTGGATAAACTTCAACGCATTACTTGCATATGCATACGATAATCTAAAATACGTTAGATTCCTATTGACAGGCTCTGAGGTGGGCGTTCTTGATAGATTCCTCAAAATTAGGGACCCCCAGGCACCACTCTTTGGTAGGTATATACGGTTCATAAATACCAGAAGGCTAAGTCCAGATGAGTCCATGGAATTTCTTAAACGTGGATTTGAACAATATGGTATTAAACCCAATGAAGAATTGCTAATGTTAATAGTTAATGAGTTAGATGGGGTTATTGGTTGGTTAACATACGTCGGTCATCAATTGGCAGTTGAGGGTAGGCGCTCCCTTGATGAGGTGCTCGAATCAGTAATTGAGCTAGCTCTAGGTGGGCTGAGGAATTTCCTAACAGGAAGGAGTGCCAGGTACAGGATACTGATTAAACAGTTAACCGTTAAGAGGAGTTGGAGGGAACTTAAAAGTCTCATTGAGAGTGCCGAGGGTAAGGCATTAAACGACAAGTCGCTGTACGTACTGCTCAAGGAGTTGATGGATCACGGTATCGTGGAGAAGGTAAACAATGAATACGTGCTCAGCGACCCTATACTGAGAAGGGCAGCATTAAGACTTTGATAAGCGAATAAAATGCATTAGTCTACGGGCATGATGACGTTAGGTTACTTAATGGTGGGAGGACTAAGTGGGCTAAGGAGAATAGGCCGACCTGCGGTGGTCACAATGAACCACACTTCTACAGGGAGGCTGGTGCTAAGTACACTGTGAAGAGGGTTGATTGGGGTGGGCACAGGGTTTACTCTTGGGAGATACTGCAAAGACTGAATAAGGGTGAGGTGGGTAAGGCTTTGGTGCTCGTCAACGTGAGGTCGCCTAAGGAGTACACTGGCGAGATAACAGCACCACCTGAGTATCCCAATGAACATGCCCAGGTGGGTGGTCACATACCAGGTGCCTTAAACATACCATGGAGCCTAGCCGTTAATCAGGACACAGGCGAGTTTAAGCCGGTTAACGAGTTAAGGAGACTGTATGAGCAGTACGGCGTCACACCCGACAAGGAGGTCATTACGTACTGCAGGATCGCTGAGAGGGCATCACACACCTGGTTTGTGCTTAAGTACCTACTGGGTTACCCATCCGTGAGGGTTTACGATGGGTCCTGGGCTGAATGGGGAAATATGGTTGGTGTACCCATTAAGAAGGGTCAGGAACCGTAACCTATGGTTAAATCTTTAAAGCGTAATAAAAATCTCAAAAATATTGCTTCATTTTTACCATAGATCCACCGTGAAAAGCACAGTCATTAAAATTCATATCATCTGAGATATACCTACCCTTAACTGCTAATTATCTTTAGTTATGGATACATGGTTTATAAATGCTGGCGACCCATAATACTGTGGATGTTTCAGACCCGAGGTTGGATTGTATAATGCGAAGTAGATCGCCATTTGTACTCGAGGCATTGAAAAGCCCGGTTAAGTGGTGGGGATGGTGCAGAGAGGCCTTTAAGGTTGCTGGGCGTGAGGATAAGCCAGTGCTCCTTGACATAGGTGCCTCGTGGTGTCACTGGTGCCATGTGATGGATGAGGAGACCTATGGAGATGCTGAGGTAGCCAAGATAATTAATGAGAATTTCATACCTATTAAGGTGGATAGGGATGAGAGACCAGATATAGATAGGAGGTATCAGGAAGCGGCCTTGCTCGTATCCGGACAGGGTGGTTGGCCACTGACAGTTTTCCTAACACCCACGGGAGACGTCATATTCACCGGCACCTACTTCCCGTCCAGGGATAAGGCTGGTTTACCTGGCATGGTTAGGGTACTTAACGCGGTATTAGACGCCTATAGGAATAAGAGGGAACAGGTTGATGAAATAGCTAGGGAGGTTAGGAGGGCGGTGTCTTCAGGAATTCAGGGCGGTGCTATTACTAGGGGTAATGAGCCTGATCCCTCAGCAATAGGGGGTATTATTGCCGACATCCTGGATATGTACGATAAAGAGTACGGCGGTTTCGGAATAGCTCCTAAATTTCCACAACCAACATTCCACGCACTATTACTCCAAAGGGGTTTCTATGAGGGTAGGGCGTTGATCAACATAGTGACCAGGACATTAGTAAGCATGGGTAGTGGGGGTGTCTACGACCAAATCGGTGGAGGCTTCCATAGGTACTCCGTGGACCAGGAATGGATGATACCCCACTTCGAGAAGCTATTAATTGACAACGCAGAGTTGCTCATTAACTATGCGGAGGCTTACGCGATGACTGGTAATGGCGAGGTTAAGGCCATAGGCACTGGGATTGCACAGTACTTAAATAGTGAGTTAAGGAACCCTGAGGGCGGATACTACTCAAGCCAAGACGCTGATGTTGATCCAGGAGATGAGGGTGGATACTATAGGTGGAGCATTGATGAGCTAAGGAGTGCATTAACACCTGAGGAGTATCAGTTGGTTTATTGGTATTACGGTGTGTTTAGATTTCAACATGGGGAAAAGGCTGTATTGCACATCGCCATGCCCCTCAAAGACGCTGCAAAACACATTGGTATTAATGAAGAAGAGGCTAGGGCTCTCTTGGATAACGCCGTTAAGAAGCTGAGGGAGGCGAGAAACAGGAGGAAGGCGCCTAAGGTAGATACCACGATATATGCTGGTTGGTCCGCCGCAGCGGCTATGGCCGATATGGCGGCCTACGACTACCTGGGACTCGATACCCTAGGTCACGCACTCAAGACGATAGACTTCATAATGGATAAGCTTTACATTAACGGCGAACTACATAGGGCTTATAGGTGCAATGCCCTTAATCTTACAGGTTACCTCGATGATTATGCGTACTCATTGCTGGGCGCCCTTATGGCATACAGTCATACGGGCAGTCGTAAATACCTTGAATTCTCCCTGAGACTTGGCCACGATATTTTGGGTAAATTTGAGGCTAGTGATGGCGGCTTCTACGACACTTACCTAAGCGAGGACATTGGGTTAACCAGCATTAGAGTAAAGCCAATACATGACACACCTAACTGGAGCCCAAACGCACTTGCCTTAATGGGTATGTACTACCTCCATAAGGTGACTGGCCTAGATGAATTCAAGGGGGCCTTCGATAGGAGTATTAAGGCGCTTTATCAATCGGCATTAAGTAGCGGCACATCAGCAGCATCCTACTTCATAAACCTAGACTGGTACTTCGCAAACCCACCCACAGTGGTCGTTATTGGCGATGATGAGCAGTTTAAGGCGCTATGGCAAACTGCGCTAAAGACCTATCGCCCAGGTAAATTAGTCATCCCAATACCTGGTGATGAGGTCCTAGACCTAATTAAGGATGAGGCCATATTGGGCATGGTAAGGGAACAGAGGAGGAGGGGTGAGAGCCTAGCCTTCGTATGCGCACATACGGCATGCAGCATGCCGATTAACAAGGCTGAGGATTTGGGGCAAGTAATAGCCAGCTTCATGACCGATAAATACGTTTATTAATTCACGGATTTCACTAATACTCCCCTAACATGGCGTACCTCACCATTGGGTCGATGATCCTGTACTCATCACCCTGCCTCTCAATGAACCCCATCTTGACTAGGTTCTTTAAGTCCCTTGAGATTGTGGCGTTGGTTAGCCTTCTACCCGTCTGCGCCATTACGTAATCCATAATGTTCCTCCACCTGGCCTTACCCAGTGTGGCTATTGCCTTCATAATGTATCTATAGTAGGGGCTCCTTGCGAAGACCTCATCCAACTCCCTCTTCACCATCCTGATGCCTAGGGCCTTCACCTCATCTAACGCATCCATGCCCTTTTCAACGTATAACCTCCCAAAGTATACAAGCCAGCCCACTATACCGTCAAGTTCAGAAACCGCCCTATCTATGACATACTCCTCAACGCTAACCCCCAATTCCTTAAAACCAGCCCTTAGGAATTCCTTAGACTCCTCAACACTGAATGGCCTCAGCTCTATGCTTTCATAATACCTACCGTATAATTCTGATCCAGGGTCCTCTACCCCTATGAAATCGTAGAGGAGCCCCACCTCACTACCCGTGAAGACCATGGTGATCCCCCTCATGTAATCGTACACGTGGGCCAGTATCGGCCTTAACCCAATTGTTAAGTACCTTAGGTACTGCGCCTCATCGAAGACTATTATGACCCTACCTAACTCATTTAAGCCATCAAGTATCCTTAAAATGTTACTCCTAATCTCCTCCACAGGTAACTTAACCTTAATGGGATACTCAAGTGAAATACCTGACCTAGCCAGGACATCCCTAACCCGCTCCCTCCTACTCAACCTGAGTAAGCCTAAGTAAAGTTCCTCATAGAGTCTCTCAGCCTGAACCTTCTTAGCCACGTTATCGTAAATCCTCCTCACATCAATGAAAATGTAGTTCACGTTCAGTGAATTAAGGGTTGAAAGGACGAGACTCGATTTGCCCACCCTCCTAACCCCAAGCACAAGTACCATTCTCTGATTCAGCGCATCCTTAAACCTCTCCACCTCCACCCTCCTATCAAACAAATCCTTAATGGAATCCTTAGGCTCCGCGGAAAATAGCAAGTATCACCCCCGATACTAGGTATCACCCCAATTACTTAAATCACTTTCGCCAACCAAACACAGGTACCATAGATCGCTGTACAATGAAGATTATAATAAACGAAGAGTAAGAACTCACAAGGCTGAAGAAGGAGCTAGACCTCAGCCATGTTGAAGTGTACACTAACGTACACCTAAGCCATTAAGTAGAGGAACATAGATATTTAAAGTCAGGCCTGGTTAAGGCGTTAGTGAGTAGTTTTAAGGATGAGCTATTAAGGCTGCTCAGGGAGGATGAGGGCTTTAGGATTGAGGTTATGAGGCTACTCGGCATCATAAACGTGAACGCATCACTTAACCAATTAATAGAGTCAGTAAATAAGCTAACTAAGTCGATTGAGGATCTTAGGGAGGAGGTGCGTAAGTTGTGGGAGGAGAACCACAGAATCTGGGAGGAAATACGTAGGCTACGGGAAGAGAATCAGAAGATATGGGAGGAAATAAAGAAGTTGAGGGAGGATGTCAATAAGCTATGGGAGGAGAACCATAGGATGTGGGAAGAAATGCAAAAAATGAGAGAGGACATTCGTGAACTACGGGAGGAAAATCACAAGATATGGGAGAATATACAGAAGATATGGGAGGAGATACGTAAGTTACGTGAGGAGAATCAAAAAATATGGGAGGAAATACGCGAATTAAGGAAAAACCATGAGGACCTGGCAAGGACTGTTAGGGGCATATCGAGGGATCTAGGCGGATTGTCGAGGACTGTGGGGAAGCTTGTGGAGCAGGACATAAGGCACTACCTGCCGGGCTGGGTGAGGGAGAGGTATGGCATAACCGTGGATAGGATAAGGAGGCTTAGACTTGATGGCGAGGCTGAGTTCGATGGCTTCGTGGAGACTGAGGATAAGGTACTGTTGATAGAGATAAAGACAACGTTGAGGTCTAGGGATATTAGGGACTTGGCAAGGAAGGTCGATAGGTATAAGGAGAGGGCGCCAGGGGGCAAGTTAATAATACCAATAGTGGCGTACTCAATGGAGGGGGAGAGCCTAGGGAGACTCCTTAATGCGGCTAAGGCATACGGCATAACACTGGTTAAGCACCACGGTGAATACGAATTCGAGGAGGTGAGCCAGTAGGGATGCGGTGCTTAAAGGTAAGATTAAGGCTTATGGCGTAATTAAGGTTAGCTTGTTGATGGTCAGTAATTGGAAGCCGTCATTAAATCCTACCTCACGCGCCTCGTCATCAACCCTAGGGTTAACCGGCTTTTTAATAAGGTTTCCACATTCAATACTTTAAACCCCGGACACAGTAAGCATCGTAACCCCCATAAGCCTCCACGCTAATGTCCTCAGTAAGGGCATTCATGTGCTTATTGATAAGTAGCCCAAACACTTAGGTATGAGTAGTGGTGATTTTGAAGATTTACGCCATTAATTTAACACTTATACCTTTTCCTGCCTGGTACGTTGTAGGGCGGTTTTTAGGTCCTCAGTCATGAATGCGCTCCTGGCTCCCCATATGTGTATTGCGAGACCTATGAGTATCGCTATTATCGTGTCCCATGGGAACGGTATGA
>WYEB01000708.1_pt1 | contig 11041 bp, 3 predicted proteins | sample 6343061 | NCBI WGS metagenome assembly WYEB01 (sample SAMN13812332, study PRJNA600296) | hot springs metagenome | biome: ENVO:00000051; feature: ENVO:00002007; isolation source: sediment sample from Evening Primrose shelf | place: USA: Yellowstone National Park, Evening Primrose Hot Spring ... | reverse complement strand
TGGCGCCGGACGTGAAGATAGGCTACGCCATAGGGGACGACGGGCTCCACTGAGGCCGCGCGCCTCGGCGGACGCTACATATCCTACATAGCGCCGATCCCCGCCCCAGCCTCCCCCGCCCTAAACCGCATAAGATCCGCCCGCGCGTAGATCCCAGCCGCGGCGTCGGGCCGGCCACGGATAAACGACCGGCGCGGAGCCCGCCCGATCCTCCGACTTAAACCGCGTGTTTTCTAAGGCGCGCCGTCTTAAACCGCATTTCGGCAGGGCGCTAGGGCGGTTTTACGCTTGAGGCGCATGCGCCGTTTTATTACGCTTGAGGAATATACGCCGTTTTAAACCGCGTCCCTTTCCCCGGGCAGATCGCCGTTTTAAACTGGGAAGAGAGTTATATACCCCCTCTGTAATATCGATCGTGTACTTCACCGCGGGGGGAGCGCGGTATTGGGTCATGCGGGGGCCCTCCGGATTCCTAGTCTACAGGAAGGAGGGCTCGAAGACCGTGTACCTCGGCCGCAGATCGCTGGAGGAGGTGAGGCGGCTCCTGGCCGGGGCGGGCGCCGAGGCGATACAGAGGATCAGATCCGACGTGGAGGCCGTGAGGCAGGCCCTTGAGGGGCATAGGCCGGCGCAGACGGCGGCGCAGGCGCGGTCGGCGCCCTCCCTGACGTGGAGGAAGGACGGCCACGCCTACTGGCTCCTCCAGTACGGCCGGACGTTCTACGTCTACATGAAGGGGCCTTCGACGCGCCATAGGCCCAAGCTCGTCGAGAAGACCGACGTGGACGGCGTCATCGGGCGCGTGCTGGCGGCCGGCGCGGCGCACGTGGTGGAGGCCCTGCGGCTCTTGGTCAACGGCCTGCACGCCGCCGTGGAGGACCTGCTGAAGAGGCCCGCGGCGGAGGCGCAGAGGCCGCGTTCCGAGCCCATCCCGCGCAGGGAGGCCGAGGAGGCCCTTAGGGAGCTGAGGAGGGAGCTGTCCAGGGCCGTAAAGAGGTGGGGCGAGAGGTGGTCTGAAGGAGGAGGGGGCTTGTGGGGAGGGCCCGACCCCGGCTGGCTCAGGGAGAGGCTGTCGGAGTTCCTCGACGAGAATATACACTTGGTGGAGAAGATACTGCCGCATCGAGACCTCGCGGGCAAGTTCGCGGACGCCGTGGAGGAGGAGACCCGGGGCTACATCCTCGGCGGCGACGTGCTGAGGATGCTCCGGGAGCTGGAGCGCTAGGGCGGCCGCGCTCGGGGCGGAGGCCGGTCCGGGCCCGGCCTATAGGGCAGCTGGCAGAGGGCTGCGGACATCGAGGCGGGATCGGCGGAGGTAGGGTTTTTCCGGCCGGCCGTAGAGGGGGTTCATGCCGCCCACGAACAAGCCCAAGATGAAGAAGGCGGGGGGCGGGGAGTCCAAGGCCAAGAAGGCGATCGGGGAGCCTAAGAAGGCCGCCGTCGCGGCGGCCCTCGCGCTGGCCCTGGCCGCGGCGCTCGCGCACGCGCAGACCGCGACCGCCGCCAACGCCACCGCGGGCAACGCGACGAAGATAGTCGGCCAGATCGAGAGCTGGACCATAGGCGGCTTGAGCCTGGTGGTGGACATATTCGGCATAATGTTCTGGGCCGCCGTGGGGATAGCCATATTCCACATAGCCGTGGCCTACATAGCGCCCACCAGATTCCAGCGCCTCGGCTCCATGTGGGACGCGGTGGAGCGCGTGAAGGACGTGGCGATAGGGCTGGCCGTGCTGTTCTTCATATTCTACGGCGTAATGGCGGCCGCCGCGGTCATCTCCGGAAACTTCAGCACCCAGACCGCCTGGACCCTCTTCGTGAAGATAGTGTCGAAGCCCCTCATAGATCTCTTCAACGCCATAATGAAGGCCGTCTAGCCGGATGCCCCAGCCCCCCGTTTTTCCCGATTTTCCCCTGGACCCCCTAACCCTCTCAGGCGTGGCCGTCCTCTCGGCGCAGGCGCTCTACCACGCGGGGCGCTGGCTCCTCGGGGATAGGGCCCAGAAGGAGAGGGCCGCGGAGGGCTTCGAGCAGGCGGCCCTCTCGGGCGTCCTCTTCGGCCTCGCGCTCGCATTGGTCAGCCTGTCGATATGGGGTTTAGGCGTATTCGCGTCCATCGCGGGCGTCAGGCCTCCCCCCGACGGCGCTGTCGCGGCGCTCAACAGGACCAAGGGCTGGTGGGACTTCGCCGGCAACGTGCAGGCGGCGCTCGGAATAGCGGAGGGGACGTATCGGGCGTACATGGGGGCCGCCCAGTCCATTCTGGCCGGCTACGCGGGGGCCGTCGCAGTCACCGGGATGCTGCCGTGGACCTCGGCCGTGAGCATGGCCATAATGAACGGGCTGGCCTACGTCGTGACCGCTGCCACCACCGTCCTCATATCGGCCGCGGTCTACGCGATAGCGGCCGTCCTGGCCAAGGCGTGGCCCGCCCTCCTGCCGGTGGGGGCGGTCCTCGTGGCCTACGAGAGGACCAGGTTCCTGGGCGCTTGGCTCCTCGCCGTGTCGGTGGTGGCGCCCGTGGTGCTCGCGGCGGGGGCGGACGCGCTCAGATCGCTCGTGGACCCCGCCGCGCTCCTCGCCTTGGCGGTCGCGCTGGGCCCCACCGCCGCGCTCATCGACGCCATGCCGCTGATAGAGGCCATGGTCCTGCTGGGGCTCATAGGGCTGGCGCTGGGCGTCTCGACCTACGCCGCTTCGAGGCTCTTCGACCACGCGGGGGCGTCCTTCTCCTTGGAGTGACATGCTGGACGTAGGGCTGGCCATACTGATGGTCCTCGCCGCGTCGGCGATGCTGATAAGGGGCGACCCCAAGTGGGTCTACCCGGTGATAGCCGGCGCGCTGGCCCTCTTCGTGATACCGGTCGCGACCCAGCTCATAGTGGCGGCCTTCACGCCCAAGGGGGCGCCGGTGCCTCCCCTCTTCGAGTGGAGGCAGGGCCAGCTCTTCCCCTACCCGTACCCGGCCGGCTCCCTAGGGGCGGAGCTGGAGAGGAACTACGAGGCGATACACCGAACCTACGAGGCCCTTCTGGCCGTCCAGCGGGCCTCCTTGGCGGCCCTCTTCGCGGTCGCCTTCACCGAGACAGCTATCGCCATCGCCTCGTCGTTTACCCCCGTGGGCGCGGTCATCCAGGCGTCGAAGTTCGTCGCGTACCTGGCCCAGATAGGCGATCCCTTGTTGCAGATCGCGCTGACCGCCTTCAACGCCGCGACCGCCGGCGTCATGATATTCCACTTCCTGGACTTCATGGCGAGGCTCGCCGTGAGGATGGCGGCGCCGCTCCTGGCGCTGGCCCTCCTGGCCATGATCTTCAAGCCCACGCGGGCCCTCGGCGGAGCCGCGTACTTCTTCGCCATAGCCATGATAGTGTCGTCGTACATCGGCTACTACCTATCCTCCACAGCCGAGGCGTTCACGGCGTGGGCGCTCCAGACCTCGACGTGGCTCAACGCCACGGCCGCGAACGCCACCGGCACCGCGCCGGTCCCGCTCCTGTTCGTAGGGGGGACTCCGAATACCCTATACCTGGCCACATACAACAACAGCTTCGCGGTGCCGAGCCCGGCCGAAATAGCCGCCAAGATCAACGAGACGCTGGGCCCCTACAACCTAACGGTGCCGGAGGGCGCCGTCGCCGGGGCGGTGGATCTGGCGAGGCAGTACAAATTCTTCGAAAAGGCCGCCTTCAACGGCACCGACTGGGTGGCGGCCACGGCCGGCTCCATCACGCCCATAGCCTACGGCAACAAGACGTGGAGGGCCGCGGCGGTCCTCGACTGGCTGGACTTCCCCGCGCCGGCGCCCCAGGAGGGCGGGTGCGCGTCCTACGGGGACTTCAGGGAGCTCCTGGACTACCTTATACCGCCGCAAGAAGCGCAGAAGGAGAAGGCCTGGGTGGCCAACCTGTCGAGCGCCATCTGCAGATTCCACCGGTGGCTGGGCTTCGCGAGCTACTTCGTAGACGTGAGGCCGCCGGAGTTCTGGCGGCTCCTCTCCGTCTCGATAGACTACACGGCCCTCGGCGAGCGCAACGCCGTCGTGGGGAGGGGCACGGCCAAGGCCTGGGACGGGGTGTGGGGCTGGCTGTCCGGGCCGGACAACGAGACGTGCCTCAACGCCCTGGGGAACAGGTCCGGCTGCGCCCTCCTGGACACAACGATCAGGGCGGGCCTCTACAACTTCTCCCTCTGGAACCTCCGCGGCCTTTGGGCCAAGGCCGCCGCGGACCCCGTCGCGGGCGGCGTCGCCGACTACTTCAACTTCTCGCTCACCAAGGCCTCCCTGTATCTAAATAGGACGATACCCCTCTACACGTGGAGGGAGGTCTGTACATGGACCCAGGGGAATAAGACCTACACCTCAAGCAGGCAGTGGTGGGACGCCTACAGCGCGCAGAGTGTGGACGCGAACGCCCTATACAACGTGTCCGCCGTGATATACGGAAGGCCCTGGGTCGTGAAGGAGCCCCGCAGCTACACGGCGCAGATACCCGTCGTGGAGCGGCGGTGGGCCATCTCCGTCTGGAGCGAGCACGGGCCTTGGGACGGGCCGACGCCGCCGGAGAACGCCACCTGCACGGTGGAGGACAGGCACGTCTACAAGACCATCTACGTATACTCGATATCGCCGAGGACCCGCGTCCTCTACGGGTTCTGGTGGCTCCAGGGCGGCCTCATCTACGTGGAGCCGAGGGGAGGGCCTCTGCCGGGCGTCCTCTGGGACAACTCCACCTCGGCGGCCTACGTGGATGGGGCAGAGAGCCAGTTCTACTGCTCCGCGCTCACCGCGCCCGCCTCAACGCCCGAGGCCGCCTCCGCCTTCCCGTCCTCGCCGATAGCCGGCGTTAGGGACGCGCTGGATTGGCTCACCAGCCAGGACTACCTGGAGCTGGTCGTCGTTAGGAACGTGTCCCTCGCCTATCTGAACAGGTCCGGCTTCTTCGGCCTTGCGCAGGCCGCCGGGAGGATCAACTCCTCCCTCGTGAGGGCCGCCGTAGAGTCGGGCGAGGAGTTCCTGGCCTTCATCAACGAAAGCCCGGCGGCCCTCCCCATGTACTACGCGGTGCCGCTCTCCTATCAAGCGGAGAACTTCCTCGTCGCATGCGCCATGTACGACTGGCGCAACTCGACTGTCGTCAACGGCTCCCTGGAGCTGGCGCCGGGCAAGGAGTGGTGGGTTGCGGCGTACCCCATGGGGGACAGCCGCGTTGCCGAGGCCGTCGTCGCGGCCAAGGCCGACATGTTCAGGTACGTCTTCGGCATGCCGCCGCCTCCCCCTCCGGCGAATTTGAGCGGCTTCGTCAAGCAGTGGAGGATCCCCTGGAACAACCGCACCTTGCCCTACAAGCCCTACTACGGCCCCGGAATGAGGATGCCGCCTAGGGACAACTCCACGGGGATTCCGCTTTGGAATATACAGAACCTTGAGGACGTCCAAACAACGCAGGGCAACATAGTGGGCTGGCTGTTCACCGTCCTCTTCGTCACCATTCTGTCCGTGGCGGCCGTCTTCGAGTTCCTGGGGGCCCTCCTCGACTTCCCCACGCCCGCTAGGGAGGTCTGGGGCTTCGTGACCGGCGTCATCCAGGACTGGACCTACTGGCTCCCCATCCGCGTCGCCGTCAGGGGGAAGCTGCTCGCGCGCATGTGGCGCGCGGTCAAGAGGCCCGTCATGAGGCAGACCGTCCGCATAGCCGCGAGGGTGCACTCCTTCTTCGCGTCCCGCGTCCCGGCGCTCAGGTACATCCGGAGCTCCGACCTCAAGGAGTACTACAGGGAGTACGTGAAGCGCAGGAGGGACATCGCCTTCAAGGACCCGGCGGAGCAGATACGGGAGGAGATAAACGTCAAGTGGAGGAGGGAGGCCCTGGAGCGCGTGTTACGCGCCATGGAGGAGAGGGCCGACGTGGAGTGGATGAGGAACCTGGAGCGCAGGAGGGAGGAGGAGAGGCGGAGGATGCTGGAGGCCGCCAGGCGCGTCTGGAACGCCATCAAGGCCGACAATATAGTCGAGGTTCTTAGGGAGCTTTCGCCTAGGTTCGACGCGTGGCTGCAGGAGAGGGTGGAGATGAGCCGCGGCTCGCTGTCCTACCACCTCTTCTGGTGGCGCCTCGACCGCCTCCCGTTCATGTGGCGGTCCCTCCTGCGCCTCGACCCCCACGTGATCGCCAGGCTCGAGGCGGAGGGCAGGATCAGGCCGGAGGAGGCGGAGGCCCTCAGGAACCTCCGTGCCGCCCTTGAGGCCTACGCGGCCGAGCTGAGGTGGGGCTGGGCCAGGCTCCACTCCGTGCCCCAGTACGTCAAGGCGGCCGAGGAGGAGTTCGAGAAGGCCAGGCAGAGGATGGCCCAGGAGGCCGAGAAGGGCCTCGCGGACTTCCGCCGGTTCGCCGAGGAGTTCCAAAGGCGGTACGAGGTCCTTAGGAGGTACTTCTCGGACCCCTCGGGGCTGGACGAGGGGGAGAGGGCGAAGATAGCTGGGGAGGCCAAGAAGGCGGTGGAGCGCCTTGAGGAGGCACTTAGGCACTTCGCCGTGATCGACAAGGCGCCGAGGGCTAGGCTGGTCGCGGCCCTCAACGAGGCCCTCCAGAGGCTCTCTGAGGGCAAGGCGCCGCAGATCCCCAGGGACGCCTCGGTGGAGGACGTGGTCAAGGGCCTCGCCCTCATGGACCTCGGCCTGGCCGTAAGGGCCCTTAGGAGCGCCGAGAGGTATCTAGAAGCGCACTACGCCGTGGCTCCGACCCGCTACGACACTAGGCAGATAGCGGCGGAGATAGTCAGGTGGCATATCGAGGAGCGCATCCCGACGCTGAGGATAGCAGGCCTCGCCAGGGGCGTCGTCCTCGGCGCGAGGAGCATCGAGGAGGGCGAAATAGCGCTTAGGTCTTGGTCCGGGAGGACTGCCGTAAGGCGCGTGGAGGACGCCCCGTGGGAGGCGGTGGCGCACAGGGCGTCGCTCCTCAGGGAGCAGAGGGCCAACGTTGCCGAGGCGGTCAGGATTAAGCCGGACGTTGTCCTCACTGCGGAGTACGCCAGATACCTCGCCGGGTTTAGGGTCGGGGAGGAGGCGCTGGACGCTCTGCGCAAGGCCGTCGAGTACCGCCGCATAGCGCGCATGCTGGAGAGGGCGGAGGAGCTGAGGCTGGCGCCCCAAGCCGTCGAGAGGCTCGCGGCCGAGGCCGAGAGGCTACGCCAAGAGGTCCTCCGGGAGACCTCCCAGATCTATAGGAGGTTTGGGGAGGAGTTCTTCTTCGTCAGGGACATAGTCGAGGGCCGTAGGGTCGTCAGGCGGGAGGTGCCTGAGGTGAGGGAGGTGGCGCGCATCTTCGAGGAGTCTCTGGCGCAGGCGCTTAGGGAGCCGGAGAGGAGGGAGAGGGCGTTCCGCGAGCTCTTCGCGGAGAGGGTGGAGAGGCTGGCGGAGGAGCTCAACAGGCGGGGTGACGCCGAGGGCGCCGAGAGGGTTAGGAGGGCCGCGGCCGAGCTGGCCAAAGCCTCCGAGAAGATAGGCTGGAGGGCGGTGGAGGACGTGTCCGTCGTTCTGCCGGCAGTCGCGAGGGCCTTCGAGGAGGCCTACGCCGAGGCCAAGAGCCCCTCCGAATTCGCGAAGGCCCTCAAGGCGAGGGCCGAGGAGGCCGCGAGGCGTTTCGAGCAAGGGGGCATGGGGGACGTCGCGGCCCGCATAAGGAGGGCCGCGGAGAGGATCGCCGGGGAGGTCGGGGACAGGGCCTCCGTCGAGAGGATGCGCGCCCTCCTCTCCCCCGAGCATGCGGGCCGGGCCATAGAGGGCCTCGAGCTCCTCCGCCGCCTATTCGCAAGCAGAGCGGCCCTCGACGCCTACCGGAGCCAGAGGGGCGAGGCCGGTAGGGCCGCCGCGGAGAGGCCGGCCGAGGGGCTGGACAAGGCCAGGAGGGTGGCCGAGGAGCTGGGTCTCTCCAACGTCTTGAAGGCCCTAGAGAGGCCGGACGACAGGCGCGCCGCCAAGGCCCTGGGCGAGCTGGAGCGCGAGCTGGCCAGGCTCTACGGCGCCCTCGAGCTCGCCGAATACGTCAGACGCCCCCGCGCCGATGCCGACTTCGGACGGGCCTGGGCCGTGGCCAGGATCCTCGGCCTTGAGGAGGCGGACAAGCTCTTCGAGGCGCTCTCCAGGGCCTCGATGTTTCTGCTTAGGGAGGGCCGTGAGATTTTCAGAAATCCGCTTTACGACGAGGTGAGGCACCTCATCGACGAGGAGAGGGCCAGGGCCCTCGTCAGGGCTCCTCTGTACTCGTACGTTATCGACAGGCTGGGTCCCGACGTCCTCCGGCCGACATACGCCAGGTGGTACGGCCTCTTCGCCGACTACGGCCCGTACCTAAGCACGGCCTTCGAGCACGCCAAGACCAGCGCGGCCAAGGCGGGGGCGCCTCTGGGCTTGACCGGCGGCTTCAGCTACGCCGGCAAGATGATGCGCTGGCTCGGCGACTTCAGCAGGGAGGCAGTGATGCGCGGGTTGAAGGCCTTCTATAGGGGAGAGGGGAGGCCGTTTAGGGAGCTGGCCGAGATGACCATAAGGGGCGCCAAGGTCCAGCTCTACGAGAAGGCGGCCGAGCTGGCGAGGGCCCGCGCCGAGCAGCTGCTCTCGCAGGCAGGCGGTGAGGCGGCCGAGGGGCTTAGGGCGGAGGCTGAGGGGCTGAGGCTGCTGGCCTCCGTGTTGAGGGCCAAGGCGGCCTACGAGGAGGTCCGCCTGGTCCAGGCCTACCTGAGGGGCGCCGAGAGGAGGGCGGAGGCCCTCCTGAGGGAGGCCGCGTCTGCTTGGGGCGTGGAGGCCCAGCTGGAGCTGGAGAGGAGGGCGAGGGAGGGGCTGGAGGCGGCTAGGGAGAAGGCCGAGAGGCATCTGGCGGACGCCCGCGCCAGGTACAGGGCGCATATCGCCGAGATCCGCGGCTTCGTTAGGGAGCGCGGCGACGTCCGCGAGGTGGCCGCGAGGTACTTCGGCCTCACGGCCAGGGCCTTCGCCGGGGATCCCCAGGAGGTGGCCGAGAGGATGGTCAGGGCCGTGGACGTCAGGCGCGTCATAAGCTGGGCGGACGAGCTGGCCAGGGAGCTGGGCGAGATGGCGGTGAGGGTCGTGGACGCCGAACGCATCTACGCTAAGTTTGAAAAGATGCTGAAGGCAAAGGCGGAGCCGATACCGCCCGCCTACGACCTGGAGAGGGCCCAGCACTTCTTCGCGGAGGGCGCCAGGCCTCAGCCGCCTCCGAGGAGCCGGCTGGAGGAGGCGGTGCCGAAAGCAGTTAGGGACGTCTTTACAGCTTACTACGCCAAGCTGAGGGATGCCGCCGAGAGGGCGTCAGTCTATCTTGCGCTGATGAAAGGAGATGGGCGGTTCGCCAAGAAGGAAGTCGAGAGGGCCAGGCAGGCCCTCCTCAAGGCCCTCAGGGCCGGCAGCAGGGACGAGGCGCTGGCGGCCCTCGAAGAGCTGAAGAAGGCGCTGAAGGCCCTCGGCATAGACGTGGAGGGCGATGCTCCCCAAGCCATAGTGAAGGCCGTGGAGGAGAAGGCCAGGCCGGCCTACGAGGAGTACCTGGCGGCGAGGAGGGAGTATCTATCCGCCGTGGACGCGATCGCCAAGTTCTCGCCCGAGGCGGCCCTCGCCCTGGGCGAGGCGGCGAGGGAGGCGGGTCCCGACCCGATATCCAGATGGATGGCCCTCGCGGCGTACGAGGCCAGGGAGAGGGCGCTTAGGGAGTACGCCCCCTACTGGGCCAGGCCGCTGGAGGAGCGCTGGGACTCCCTGCCCCAGGCCGTGAGGGGGGCCGTGGCGAGGAGGGAGGAGGAGGCGGCGGGGGAGGTCCTGCGCAGGGCCCTGAGGGGCACCGGCATTATCGTGAAGAGGGGCGCCGCCGCGGACCCGGCGGCCCTTGAGGGGGCTTTGGCGAAGGTATTCACGGCTAATGGGGAGTGGGAGGACCTCGGGGAGCACGTCAAACAAGTGATCGAGGCGGCCAGGAGGGTTCAGAGGGGGGAGGCGTCTACGGACGAGCTGGGCAGGGCGGTGGACGCTCTCCTAGCGGCGTATGGGGCCAGGGCGGCGGAGCGCTTCGTGGAGGGCGACAGGCTCGAGGACGCCGTAGACGAGCTCCGCGAGGCCATGAGGCGCTATGCGCGCAACTCCGGCCTCAGGATGGGCAGGGAGGCCGCCGAGAGGGCCCTCCTCCTCGGGCTCTCGACGGTGCCGGGGGAGCACGTGGAGGCCTACGCCCGCGGCGGCTGGAGGGGGAGGATCGAGCCGTACGTGGCCTACTGGACCGAGGACGCCGAGCTCGCCAGAAGGGCGGGCGAGGCGGGGTGGGAGGTGAGGCAGATAAAGAGACCTGCGGGCTTCGAGGAGGGGGTGCCCAAGGAGTGGAGGGCGGCATACGTCGTCGCCCCCCGCGGCCTCGACCTCTCGGCGGTTGAGAGGGCAGTTACGGAGCTGGTGGACGGCGCGCCCGAGGGCATAGCCTACATAAGGCCTGCCGAGTGGCCCGCCCCCGAGCCGTTCATCTGGTTCGTCCTCAGGGACAGGATGCCCGCCAGGGACGGCGACCAGATCGCGGCGTACTCCATAGACAGGCTCTCCATAGAGGAGCCCCTGTCTAAATTCGGCGAGGCCCTTAGGGCCAGGGACCACGACGGCATGAGGAAGGCCGTGGGCGAGCTCTACGACGCCCGCCTCAACAGGACGGCGTGGCAGGTCGTTTACGAGTTCGACCGGCCCAGGGCGAGGGACGCCCTTGAGTACCTTAGGAGGAGGTACGGAGAGCCCTACGAGAAGCTCTGGGAGAGGCACGACGAGCTGTATCTGACGTGGCTTGCCTTCAGGCTCGCCGACGAGTACGCCGACTATCTGAGGAGCGGGGCGGGGAGGGAGTTTAAGACCAAGGAGGAGGCGGCCGGCGTAATCTTCATGCCTTGGCTTCCGCACGAGCTTACGCCGGCCTTCATGTACCGGCTGGTGGGGGACGAGGAGGGGTGGGGCGAGTTCAGGGCCACGTGGATAACCGCCCTCAACATGTGGTTC
>WYEB01000707.1_pt1 | contig 11055 bp, 10 predicted proteins | sample 6343061 | NCBI WGS metagenome assembly WYEB01 (sample SAMN13812332, study PRJNA600296) | hot springs metagenome | biome: ENVO:00000051; feature: ENVO:00002007; isolation source: sediment sample from Evening Primrose shelf | place: USA: Yellowstone National Park, Evening Primrose Hot Spring ... | reverse complement strand
TTTTTGTAAGTGTCTATTTTCTTGAATATTACCTTTGCCCCAAAGCTCTTGGCATAGGAAACTGCCTTGGCAACATCAGACCTGCTTGAGTTCATATAAAACTCCTCTTTTACGAAAACAAAATCAAAAGCACCCAACTTTACTTCCTCTGCCTCTTCTTCTACACCATATTTTGCTATATAAAAATCATCCAGTGCGCTCTTTAGCTTGAGGTTTTTTATGCTAAGCAAGATTTTTGCAAGAGTGTCAGAGCTTAGGTCAGCGGGTATGCAGACTACAAAATTTCGACCGTATAAAGGTAAGCTTTCTATGTGTATAGATACGGGCATGTTTATGAAAAGCTCTTTGTTCTTTGAAAATTTTGCTACTCCCTTCAAAACACTTAACTCCGCTTGCTTTCTTAAACTTTCATCGCCGACCTCTTGAAACCTTAGCTCTTTTTCACTATCCATAACAATGCGGGACAGCACTTTGTATCCAAAAAGCTGTTGCGTTTTTAAATCTACTATGTGTTCAAGCACCATCTCTACCTTTAATTTTTTACCCCTTTCCTCCATGAGGATATTTTACTCCAAAAGCACACTACCAAAGCTATGCCTTAAAAATTCCTGAAAGTTCTCCACGACCCTGAAGGCGTCCTTTAGGAGTCCCTTCTCTTGCTTTGAGATTTTTTCTGGGTTTATGTAGTTATCCGGCTCCTTTCCCTTAATGATATTGTCCGCCTGCTCTCTAAATCTTAACATGTTCAAAAATCTGTATGCCTCCAAAAGGTCTCTTCCAAAGTTCTTCTCCAAGACACCCCTTTCCATGAGCAACCTTATCCGGTCGTAGGTGTTTCTCTCCAAAATCCCATTAAAAAGACTAAGACACCGAGGATGTCAACTTTTCAGGTTCATGATCGTATAAATGACAATAAAGGAGGCTAACCATCTATAGACGGTTTCATACCCAGCATTCCAAGGAAACCTCTTGTAGAACCTCTTTATTCTGTGCTTGATGTAGAAAAACCACCTATCTACCACATTCCTTTTCCCAAAAGTCTCATGTATCCATTCCATCGCAAGCTCTTTAACTGCACTCATGTATCAAGGTCCCTTGTCAGTGGTGCATCCTTCTTAGCGGTCCAAGAGTCCCTTCTTCTTGAAAGATGCACAAAGGCAGGCAAACCTCTCTCGTCTATCGCAAGCCACAGGTAGTAAGTCCTATCCCTTAGTTTTACCTTTGTCTCGTCCACATATAACCAAATAGCTATAGTGTATATTGCCTGAATTGCTCTTTCCTACCGCATAGAACCATTCTCGGATGGTTTCTATGCTTACTTTATAACCCTTGTGAAGTAGGAACTTCTTTACTGTTCTTAGGAAAAGTCTCTTAAAGTAAAGAATTACAGCTTCCGCTTTTAGGCTTACGGGAAAACTGTGCCACTTAAAACCTTTGCTTAGTATTTCCTCTATTACTTGTCTTGCTTCCATATTTCTAAGCGTATCAGAACTGCTTCAGGTCCTAACCATTAACAAGCCCAGCCTATGAATGTCAAAAGTTGACATCTTCGACAACGGTTTATACTTTTTAAAAACCTCCAAGGAGGTAAAGCATGGAAGAAAGGAGTGAGGTTCTTCTGAAGGTAGAGGACAAGTATTACCCTCCCAAGCACATTGTAGAAAGGGCGTGGGTAAAGGACTACGAGAGCCTGTATCAGGAGTCCGTCAAAGACAGAGAGGGTTTTTGGGCTAAGGTGGCGGAGGAGCTTCACTGGTTCAAAAAGTGGGACAAGGTTTTGGATTGGCAGTTTCCTTACGCCCAGTGGTTTGTGGGTGCCCAAACCAACATTACTTACAACTGCTTGGATAGGCACGTTTTAAACGGTAGGAGAAATAAGGTTGCATACATATGGTTGGATGAGGACAACAACGAGCAGAAGATCACTTACGGAGAACTTTTGGAACTTGTCAATCGCATCGCCAACGGTCTAAAGTCCTTAGGTGTTAAAAAAGGAGACAGGGTATCTATATACATGCCAAACAGCATACCCGCCATAGCTTGCATGCTAGCCTGTGCCAGAATTGGTGCTATACACAGCGTGGTTTTTGCGGGCTTTAGTGAAGGTGCCCTCAGAACTAGGATAGAGGACGCGAAGGCTAAGGTGCTCATTACCACCACCTACACCAAGAGAAGGGGCAGAAAGATAGACCTTTTGGCAACTGCCCAGAGGGCTATAGACGGGCTCTCCTTTGTGGAAAAGGTGGTGGTTTGGGACAGGGATGGAGATGTGCTCAACGAAGAAAACCCACTCTTGGTTAGCTTAGACAAGCTGATAAAAGAGTCTTCTCCTGTTTGCGAGCCGGAAGTTATGGACGCAGAGGACCCGTTGTTTATCCTCTACACATCTGGCACAACTGGAAAGCCAAAGGGAGTTCTCCATACCACCGGTGGTTATATGGTGGAAACTTACTACACCACCAAGGTAGTCTTTGATGCCCATGAGGATGACATTTACTGGTGCACCGCAGACATAGGCTGGATTACAGGGCATTCGTACATAGTCTATGGACCTTTGGCAAATGGGCTAACCTCTCTAGTGGTGGAGGGTGCCCCAGACTATCCAAACCCCGGCAGATGGTGGAGCTATGTAGAGAAATACAGGGTAAACATCTTTTACACTGCACCCACCGCCATAAGGATGTTCATGAGATTTGGAGAGGAGTGGCCTGCCAAGTATGACATGTCTTCTTTAAGGATACTTGGTTCTGTGGGTGAGCCTATAAACCCAGAGGCTTGGGAGTGGTACTACAAACACATAGGAAGGGAAAGGTGTGTAATAGTGGATACTTGGTGGCAGACAGAAACGGGAGCCCACATGATCACCACCGTGCCCTCCTATCCAGCCAAACCCGGTAAGGCAGGAAAGCCCTTCTTTACCATAGAGCCCGCAGTGGTGGACAGCCAAGGTAATCCCCTTCCTCCTAACACCGTTGGAAACTTGGTTATAAAGTCCCCTTGGCCCTCCATGCTAAGAACGTGCTGGGGAGAGCCCGAAAGGTATGAAAAGTATTGGACCACCATACCCGGTCAGGTTTATTTCACCGGAGACTTGGCTACTTACGATGAGGAGGGCTACATAATGATCCTCGGAAGGGCTGACGATGTGCTGAATGTGGCAGGGCATAGGATAGGAACCATGGAAGTGGAATCTGCTTTGGTGGATCATCCGGCGGTGGCTGAAGCGGCGGTCATAGGAAAACCTCACGAGATAAAGGGAGAATCCATAAAGGCTTTTGTGATCCTAAAGAAGGGTGTGGAACCCTCCGACAGGCTAAAGGAGGACATAAAACAGCATGTCAGACAGGTGCTTGGTGCCATTGCGGTGCCAGACGAAATAGAATTTGTGGAAAAACTACCAAAGACCAGAAGCGGTAAGATCATGAGGAGGGTTCTGAAGGCTCAAGAGCTCGGACTGCCGGTGGGAGATGTTTCTACCTTGGAGGACTGAAATTCCGGGGGCTTTGCCCCCTGAGGCTTTCTATTCTCCTTTAAAAATCCACACTCGCTGACACTATCTGCAGTTAATTAAGCTTTTACTGAGGTTTAATGCTCTTGAAAGGGCGAGCAAGATAAAAGAATGTTGAAGATTATATTTAAAGCTATGGAGACAAAGGTCCAAAACCTAAAGGAAATTTATGAACAGGACTTCTACCTGTGGGTAATGGAGAACCTAAGGCTTCTCAAAAACAGAGAGTATGACCTTGTGGATTGGGAGAACCTGTTGGAGGAGATAGAAGATATGGCAAGGAGGGAACTGAGAAGTCTAATAAACCTTATGGCAGTCATTATGGAGCATCTCTATAAATGGGAACATTTCAGAGAAACCAAACATATGGGAAATAAATGGAAGAAAAGCATTATTAACGCAAGAACGGACGTAGTAAAGCTCTTCAAGGACGCACCTTCCCTTAAGGCTAAGGTTCAGGAAAAAGAAATCTTGCAACGGGCATGGGAAGATGCGGTGTTAAACCTAATAGCATGGTTCAAATGGAATGAGAAGTTAGCCCTTAGGTACTTTGGCGCGTTTCCCACAAAAGAAGACTTTCCAAAAGAATGTCCCTATAGCTTTGAACAAATTATGGAGTACGAACCATGGCTTGTAGGGTGAGGCAGTTCTAAAAATTTTGTGGCTTATTGGACAATCCTTTTCAAGGGAATAAATTTTGAGAATAATATGATTTTTGATAACAGGGAGACCGCCGGGCGTTTGCTGGGTGAATGGTTGAAGGAAAAGCTCGGAAAGGAAGGGAATTACATAGTTCTGGGTATTCCAAGGGGAGGAGTTGTGGTAGCAAAGAAAACCGCAGAAGTTCTTGGGGTACCTTTGGGAGTGTTGATCGTGAGAAAGCTGGGCGTTCCAGAAAATCCAGAGCTTGCCTTTGGTGCCATAGACCCAGATGGCAATATATATTTGGATAAAAGCACCGTTGAGTACTTTGGGCTAACTCCACAAATCATTCAGAAAGTAGCCCAGGAGGAGCTCAAAAAGATAAGGGAAAGGGAGAAGAAGTTTGAAAGGGGGCTTATAAAAGATTTTAAAGATAAAGACGTTATAGTGGTTGATGATGGGGTGGCCACTGGCATAACCGTAGAGGCGGGCGTAGAGTATCTAAAAAGAAAAGGGGCAAAAAGGGTAATAGTGGCAGTGCCCGTATGCCCCAAAGAGACGGAAGAGAAGTTAAAAAGATACGCAAACGAGGTCTATTGCTATTACTCTACTACCACCTTTCCCTTTGCGGTGGGTATGTTTTACAGGGACTTTAGACAGGTAGAGGATGAAGAGGTCCAAAATCTTTTGCAATAAATCCATGCAGAACCTATATTATAAAACTTTGAATAGGAGGTAGAGTATGATTGACAGAAGGCTTGTTAAGAGGCTCCTAAGCTTAGGAGAAAAGGGGTACATAACCTACGACGAGCTAAACGAGGCCTTGGGAGACAGCATTATAGACACCGAACTTTATGAGGAAATTATAGACTTCCTCCAAGAGAGGGGGATAAAGCTGGTGGATACGGAGGAAATCCAAGAAGAGGATAGAGAAGAAAGAGAGGAGGAATTTTTGGTATCCACCGACCACCTTCTGCAGAGCACAAAGGATGGAGACCCGGTAAGGCTCTATCTTAGGGAGATGGGCAAGATTCCTCTTTTAACTAGGGAAGAGGAGATAAAGTACGCCAAGCAGATAGAGATGGGCAGAAAGATCATGAGAAGGGGGCTATTGAGAACCTCCTTCTTGGTGGAAAGGGTGCTGAGGGAATGGGGGAATGTATGCAACGGAAAGATAAGGGTCCAGGATATTGTGGATACCTTTGATGATAGCAAAACAGTGGAGGAGTATGAGGAATCCCATGAGCAGTTGGAAAGGCAGTTTATAGAAAAGGGTTTAGAGCTTGCTAAGGCATACAAAGATGCCATTTATTGGCGTGACCTTTACCTTTCCTACAAACTGCCCGAGTATAAAAAGGAGTATCTCAAAAGGCATGCTAAGATGAACCGGATACTCAAAGGGCTAAGATTAAAACACTCCAAGTTTGAAAGAATAGCGGACGAGCTCTTGAACCTCTACCAAAAGTATACAAAGAAACTCAAGGAATATGAACAAAGAAAGTTAAAGCTTGAACAGATACATCCTGATGTGGAGGAGCTTATAAGGGAATGCGACTACAACACGGAGCTTCAGGCAAAGGCAGAAAGGGCGGGATATAACTTTGCCAAGTTGCAAGTCCTAAAGAGCGAGTTTTTGGCAATTCAAAAGGAGCTAAAGGAGCTTGAAAGGGAGCTTGGCATACTCCCAGAGGAGATCAAAAGGGTAATGAACATCATAAGAGAAGGAAGAACGAAGGTAATTCAGGCAAAGCAGGTAATGGTAAAGTGCAACCTAAGGCTTGTGGTTTCTATAGCCAAAAAGTATGTGAATAGGGGGCTACCCTTCCTGGACCTAATCCAAGAGGGCAACATTGGCCTTATGAAGGCGGTGGATAAATACGACTATAGAAAGGGCTACAAGTTTTCCACATATGCTACCTGGTGGATCAGGCAGGCGATAACCAGGGCAATAGCGGACCAGGCAAGAACCATAAGAATACCCGTCCATATGATAGAGACCATAAACGATATTACCAAGGCACACAAAAAGCTCTTTCAGGAGCTTGGCAGAGAACCCTTGGCGGAGGAGGTGGCAAAGTATTTGGGCATTCCCGTAGAGAAGGCAAGAAAGGTGTTAAGGATATCTCAGGAGCCTATCTCCTTGGAAACACCCATAGGGGACGATGAGGATGCACACCTAAAGGACTTTATAGAGGATAAGAGCGTTCCATCTCCTGAGGAGGAGGCTACAAGGAAGATCCTCAGGGAAAAGCTGATAAAGGTCCTCCAAACCCTTGGCGAGAAGGAAAGGGAAATACTCATGTACAGATACGGACTGGTGGATGGCACCGAATATACTTTGGAGCAAATTGGCAAGATGTTCAACGTAACGCGGGAGAGGATAAGACAGATAGAGACAAAAGCCATAAGAAAGCTAAGGCATCCTGCCCGGGCTAAGCATCTAAAGGACTTTGAGACCCTATGAGCTTTTAGCCCTCGGCGGTCCCACCGCCAGCGGAAAATCTCAGCTCGCCTGCCTCTTGGCAGAGAGGATAGGTGGGGAGATCATCAGTGTGGATTCTATGGCGGTCTACAGGCATATGGACATTGGGACCGCCAAGCCCAAAGACTGCCCAATAAAGCATCACCTTGTGGATGTGGTTGAGCCGGGTGATTACTTTGATGCCAAACTCTTTGAGGAGTTAGCCCAGAAGGCAATACAGGAAATAAAGTCTAAGGGAAAGCTACCCATCCTCTGCGGTGGCACTTACCTCTACTTTCAAGTTCTGCTCTACGGACTTGCACCAACTCCCGAACCAGACTGGTCTCTGAGAGAAAGGCTTTACGATGTAGTAAGGAAAAAGGGTAGTGAGTTTTTACACAGAAAGCTCAGAGCCATAGACCCCCTCTATGCCCAGAAAGTGCATCCAAAGGATGCAAGAAGGATTGTGAGGGCTTTGGAGGTTTTTTTGCAAACGGGCAAACCCTTTTCTTTCTTTCATAAGTGGCAGGACGCAAGGTATAAATTTCTTGGCTTTTACATTACACGCCCTTGGGAGAGTCTCTCCAAAAGGATAGAGGAGAGGGTAGAAAAAATGTTCCAAGAGGGACTTGTGCAAGAAGTGGAAAAGCTGATGAACATGGGCTTTGAAAGATTTTTAACCTCCGCCCAAGCTATAGGATACAAGGAGCTTGTGCCATACCTTAAGGGGGAGGTAAGCTTAGAGGAGGCAAAGGCTCAGATCATAAAAAACACCAAGGAGTATGCCAAAAGGCAGATAAGGTGGTTCAGAAGGCAAGGTTGGGTGGAGATAGATTTAGACCGTCTTAGCCTTGAGTCTGCGGTGGAGCTGATCCTTTCAAAACTTTTTGCCGGAGATGAGCCTGAGCAGGTCGTTGAGAATTACAAACAGGGACAGGGCTACTATTAGGGCAAAGCCAAGCTTTTGCCATGCCTCTTTGAACTTCAAAGGAAGAGGTTTCCTTCTGATGCTTTCAATCAGGAAAAGGAGTATTAAACCTCCGTCTAACATAGGAAGTGGCAGTAGGTTAAAGATGGCCAACTGAACGGATATGAAAGCCATAAGACCAAGGTAGGGAATCAGTCCCTGCTGGGCGGACTGTCCTGCCATCTGGGCTATTGCAATGGGACCTCCCAAGTTTGTAGGAGAAAGGGAACCTGTGATCATGCCCCAAAGGGCTTTTAGAGTAAGGGCGGTAAGGGTGACGATCCTCTCAAAGCTTCCTTTAAAGGCTTCAAAGGGACCCTGCTTTACCTTGATCGTTTCCACCTTGGGTGCAATGCCTATCATAGAAATGCCCGTCCGTGGATCTTTCATGGGAACCAAGGTGATCTCTCTTATTTGCCCCTGCCTTTCTATCTTTAGGTCTATTTTTTCTGCAGACCTTATGAGCTTAACCGCCTCTTGCCAGCTTTTTATTTCCACTCCGTTTATGCTCAGGATCCTGTCTCCCTCCTGCAATCCCACCTGTTTGGCTGGGCTATTTTCCAGAACAGTGCCCACCACGGGCTCAATAAGTGGCTCTGCACCAAAGCCCCTTGGGTTCTTTAAGTCCATCTTCCCCTCAAGGGTTAAAACCTTACCACCCCTCAGAACTTCCAGCTTTAGTTCCTGCTCAAAGATGTCCTTTAGTAGCTTCTCCTCTAAATCCTTCCAGTTATCCACCTTTTTGCCGTTTACCGAAAGGATCAGGTCGCCCCTTTGAAGACCCATCTTCTGGGCTGGGCTGTTTTCCTGTACATAGCCCACCACTGGCTTTTCTAAGGCATACTTGGGAACCTCTCTGCCAAGCATTCCAATTAGCCAAAAGATAAGAACCGCCAAGATGAGGTTAAAAAAGGATCCTGCAAAGGCTATCAGGATCTTTTGCCAGTTTGGTTTGGAGGAAAAAGCCCTTGGGTCCGAGATGCCATCCTCCTCTCCGTAGAGCTTTACAAAGCCACCAAGGGGAATTGCGGAGAGCCTGTATTCGGTCTCCCCCCACTGTTTTTTAAACAAAACAGGACCAAAGCCAACGGAGAAAACCTCCACCTTAACTCCAAAGAGCTTAGCGAACAAAAAGTGCCCCAGCTCATGAAACCAAATAAGAATGCCTACCAAAACCAAAAAGGCTAAAACTGTTTCCATCTCAGTCCTTCCACTCCTTTAGAAGTTCCTCTGGGACTTTAAAGTTATCCCTAACCTGTCCGTTGCCAAAGATGATAAACTTCTGGATGGTTAGTTCCTCCAGAGCCATAGGACCCCTTGCGTGGATTTTATCGGTGGATATGCCCATCTCCGCACCAAGCCCAAACTCGTTGCCGTCTGTAAACCTCGTGGATGCGTTCACATAAACCGCCGCAGAATCCACCTCTGTAAGGAACTTCATCGCCTTGGTGTAGTTTTCGGTAATTATGGCATCCGAGTGTTTGGAACCGTAGGTTTCTATAAAGTCTATGGCTTCCTCCAAGCTATCCACCACCTTTACCGCAAGTATTAGGTCCAAAAATTCCTCGTAGTAGTCCTCCTCTGTGGCGGGCACTGCCTTTACAAAGGAAAGCCTTGGGTCAGACTTTATAACCTTTAGACTATCCTCGTCGCATCTGAGCTCCACACCAGCCTTTCCTAAGATGTATGCCATCTTTGGGAAGAAGGTGTTTAGGACATTTTTGTGTATTATCAGATTTTCCACTGCGTTGCAAACGGAAGGTCTTTGAACCTTTGCGTTGTAGACTATGTGGTAAGCCTTTTCTAAGTCTGCTTCCTCATCCACGTATATGTTGCAAACCCCCTTGTAATGCTTTATGACGGGCACCTTTGCCTTTTCTGCCACAGCCCTTATCAAGCTTTCTCCACCCCTTGGAATGGCAACATCCACCTTGCCTTCCATCTGCAAAATTTCCCAGACGATCTCTCTTTCGGGTCTGTCTATAAACTGGATGGCTTCTTCTGGAAAGCCCTCCATGGCAGATGCTTCTCTGAGGATTTCCACCAGAGCCCTGTTGGAGTTTATGGCTTCCTTTCCACCCCTTAGGACTACCGCATTGGAAGATTTTATGCACAGAGAACCCGCCTCTATGGTTACGTTTGGTCTTGCCTCGTAGACGATGAAGATCACTCCCAAGGGTACCCTCATCCTTCCTACCTTTAGCCCGTTGGGAAGTTGCCACATGCGGGTGATCTCTCCCACTGGGTCCGGAAGGCTTGCCACATCCCTAAGAACCTTTATCATACCGTCAATCCTCTTGTCGTTCAAAAGCAGTCTGTCCAGCAAAGCAGAAGAGAGCCCCTGAGATTCTCCAAAGGCTATATCCTTTTTGTTCTCTTCCTTTATGTATTCTCGCTTCTTGTCCAAAAGCTCCGCCGCCCTCAAAAGGGTGCGGTTTTTCACCTCGGTGGGAATGGAACTCAAAATCCTAAGGACCTTCCTTGCCCTTTCTACCTTCTCCTCTGCGTAGCTTCTCAACTCCTGCATGGAAAATATAATAAGCCAAGATGCTTGGATTTTCTATTTATGTTATGCATGCAAAACCCTTTCAAAAAGCTTTTTAGCCCAGTTTTTGTCCTCTAAAAACAGTATATTTTTCTCCTCGTATTCCTCTTTGGATTTTATGCTTGCTTGACCTCTCCGCAATTCTTCGTAAAGAGTGGTAGAGAGAATAAAACCCTTTACCTCAACCTGCCAGTTTTCGTATTCCTTTCTAAGGGTTTCCCTCAATCCCTCCGAAAGGAACCTGACCTTTTCATTGTCAAACACATCTCCCAGCATCTTCAGTCCCTTTGGCTCCACGAAAACTATGTCCATTCTGTTTCCATTCTTTTCTCTTAGCCAAAGGATAAAGTCAGGATAAAACTCTCCCCAGTCAAGCATAAAGCCCACCCCTTCCCTTGCCTCGTTCCTGAGTAAAACTATGTGGTATTTATTCAAAATTTCTTGGTTTTTATCTAAATAATCCCTCAGACCTTCCAAAAACCTCTTTTCTCCCTCGTTCAACCCTGGTGGAGAAATGCTTATACCTTCCTTTTCCAAAAGTAGTGGAACAAAGACAGAATTATCTATAACAATCCTTGGCAATATATCTTTTTCATTCTGTTCATCCAAAAGGGCATCCATATCTTCAACAAGTCTTTTCAACCTTTCAATCAATTTTGATTTATCCGCAGGCACTGTCAGCGTATAGTATTCCACCTTATCGGAAGCCAATCTAAACAGGCTTAACTGCTTTCCCGCAGGCTTGTAAGTTATAATGTCCCTTTCAAACCTACCCTTCTCCCTCTTGTAAAACCTGTCTATATAGCTTTTTAGAAGGGAAATGGCTATGTTTTCTAAATTCTTCAAATCTTCCAAGTCTTTTACTTCAAAATCGTTTGGCACAATAACCCTGCATCTTTCTATGAGGATTGTCTTTAAAGTTTCCAAATCAA
>WYEB01000706.1_pt1 | contig 11085 bp, 11 predicted proteins | sample 6343061 | NCBI WGS metagenome assembly WYEB01 (sample SAMN13812332, study PRJNA600296) | hot springs metagenome | biome: ENVO:00000051; feature: ENVO:00002007; isolation source: sediment sample from Evening Primrose shelf | place: USA: Yellowstone National Park, Evening Primrose Hot Spring ... | reverse complement strand
GACGCATACTCTGCGATAGCCCGTGAGATAGTTGAACAGCTCGGCGACGCGCCTGCGGCGATAGCTATACCCGTGGGCAACGGAACCACGCTGGTAGGCATCTATAACGGTTTCAGGAGGATGTACAAGGCGGGAGACACGACGAGGATTCCTAGAATCATAGCGGCAAGCACTATACATGTTAACCAGCTTGTATACTCGTGGCTAATGGGCTCCATAGACCCACTGCCAGTAAACACGTACCTTGCAAGGGAGACCCCTGTCAACGAGCCCCTGGTCGCAATACAGTCCCTAAACGCAAAGGAAGCACTCATGGCTATATACCACTCTGAAGGCGTCGCCTACGCCTACATGGACGACGAGATGGTCGAAATGTCGCTGTTGCTGAGAGCCGTCGAGGGGGTAAACGCTCTCCCAGCGTCGTCTTCTTCCCTTCTGGCTGTGAGGGACTTCCTGTCACGGGAGCAGGTCGACGGGCCAGTCGTAGCGGTGATAACTGGGAGATGGAGGAGGGAAAAGCAGTAATACTAGCCGAGGGCTTGTATTCTTCGACAGACGGCAAGACGGCGCACGGCCTCGTCAGGAAAAGCCTCCGATACAAAATCGTTGGAGTTATTGACAGTACACTGGCTGGAAGGGACGCGGGAGAAGTGCTGGACGGCAAGCATAGGGGAATAAAGATCTATTCTTCACTAGGGGAAGCCCTAAGAGAGCACCCAGACACAAAGTTCCTAATAATAGGCGTCGCTACAGCCGGCGGAAAATTGCCAGAAAACTATAGGGCCATAGTGAAAGAGGCCCTGAAGAAGGGTCTAAGCATAGTTTCTGGTCTCCACGAGTTTCTGAGCGATGACCCAGAGTTAATGCGGCTCGCAAGGGAGCACGGCGCAGAAATAATTGATGTCAGGAAGATCTACTATAATAAACGTGTCTTCTATACTGGCAGGATAAGAGAAGTCAAAGCCCTCAAGGTCGTAGTTATCGGGACCGACTCAGCGATAGGCAAGAGGACCGTAGCCCACATGATTACAGACGAGCTTAACAAGAGGAATGTAAAGGCCGTGTTCGTGGGGACCGGCCAGACCGCGTGGATGCAGGGTGCAAAATACGTGTTTGTTCTCGACAGCGTAATCAACGACTTTATCCCGGGTGTTCTCGAGGAAACTGTCTGGAGGGCATATGTAGAGGAAAAACCCAAGGTAATCGTTGTGCCCGGCCAGGGGTCGCCTTTGCATCCAGTTTTTCCAGGTAGCTACGAGATCCTCAACCTCCTAAAGCCTGAAGTAGTCGTTCTCCAGCATGCCCCTGGAAGGAAGCATCTGGACGGTTTCCCAGAGTACCCCATGCCTCCCCTGGAAAAGTTCCTAAGGCTCGTAGAGCTCATAACGGATAGAAGGGTATATGCAATAACGATCAACACCGAGGGTCTCAGCAGAGAGGAGGCGCTCCGAGAAAAAGAGAGAATCGAGAAGGAGACAGGCATACCAACGGTCATCCCGCTACTAGAAGGAGTAGGCAGAATCGTCGAATTGATGCTGAGAGATTTCCCCGAGCTAAAGGTGTAGAGGATTGGTAAATCTGAAGTGCTTCGACAGGATCATCGTTGGTCCAGCCGAGGTAAAGGGTAGAAGGGCTAGCGTCAAATACACGCTGGAGTTCGACGGGCTCAGGAAAGAGTATGAATTAGTCAACGTTTATCCCGAAGACATCGACCAGAAGGTTCTATCAGCATTCTTCAATGTTGCCGGCATTGTCCCAGCCATAAACTATAACCTGTTCAGCGACGAGATAAAGCTGGACCTCGAGCTCGACCAGGTAGACTTGAAGTTTTTCGAGGACATGTCACGTGTAACGGCAAGAGACATATTTGTAAATAGGATAGTCAACCGGACAGGGCTCATAAGGGAAGAGTACCTTCCCAACCCAGAAGACATAAGGCCGGAAGACGCCGAGCCAAAGGCACACGTCTCGGCCGAGAAAATAACTAGCAGAGATATTGGCCCCGTCCAGCTAGACGAGAAGAGCTGCGGCGTAATGTCGTCAGGCGGAAAGGAAAGTCTCTTCACGTATGGGTTGCTCCGAGAAATGGGATGCAACGTATACTCATTCTTCCTCAACGAGTCTGGGAGACACTGGTGGACAGCCCTAACAGCGTACAGGGAGCTGGCGAGGAGGGACCCGAACACCAGGAAGGTCTGGAGCAACATTGACAGGCTTTTTGCCTTTATCGAGAAAAACATGAAGATAGTTGTACCAAACTACTGGAGGAAAAACAGGGAAATCTACCCCGTCAGGCTTTTCTGGTACGCTAACTATATCCTCTCATTTATACCAATAGCGCTTAAACATGGGGTCGGCAACATAGTTATGGGCAACGAATTCGACGACCCATCCGGGCTCACATTCGAGTACAAGGGCATAAGGCACTACTATGCAACCTTTGACCAGAGCCTAGACTTCGACAACTACATGACAGGCTACTTCAAGGCCAAGGGGCTCGACATAAAACAGTGGTCCCCACTGAGGCCGCTGACGCCCATAAGCATGCTGAAAATATTCAAAGACAGGTATCCAGACCTAGTCCCACTTATAACTAGTTGCCACTCCACACACATAGAAAACGGCGTAGTAAAGCCATGCGGGATCTGTTTCAAGTGCAACGGGGTACAGCTAATGCTCCTAGCAGTCGGAATAGACCCCAGGCTCCTAAGATACGAAGACAAACACATAGAGACCCTCCCGCAGAGAATAGCCAGGGGACTTATAAGGCTAGAGCCATCACTGGTACAGCACTCGATATACCTTGCTACACAGAGGGGCGTGTGGAAGCAGGGAAAAGCGGAGCCAGTGTGGCACGTCGAGATGCTACACTTTGACAACATCAATGCTACGCCCAGCTTTATACCGCACAAGTGGCTGAGGAGAAGGGTTCTCGACCTATACGAGGAATATACGCTGGGATACGTTAAGCTAGTAGGCGACGAGTGGGTGCCGATGACAAGAGAAGAGATAGAGAGGATAAAGGAAACGTAAAAGCTTATATAGGTATTTGTGTATAATTTATACGAAAATACATGTCAGGAGAAGAACTAAAAAACGAACTAGAACAAATGTTGAAAAACATTGAAACAAGGCTGAACGACTTGCTCGCTAGAATAGATAGGCTGGTCGCGGAGGGAAAAACCCAGGAAGCATACAATCTTTGGAAACAGGAATCCACAAGCATGATGAGTGATTTTCAGGCGTCATTCGAAAAGTTCCGCGAGAAAGCTAAGACAAGCGACGAGGCTACACAGCGAGAGCTTGAGAAAATATTCGAGGAGAAATTCAGGGAGATAAAGTCTTCCCTTGAGAAAATCTCACAGAAGCTTTCGAAGCCATCACAGTTCGAGTCACAAATATCGCAGTCACTCAGCACGCTTTCCAAGAGCCTAGAGAATATAGGCATTATTATCGGTCAAGCAATAGACTCCGTCACGAAAGGCCTAGAAGAAACATTCAAAACAATTGGCAAGACCCCCAACATTGTATCGGCGAGAATAAACAGGAAAGACCTCGAAATTATAGACGAGCTCGTCCAGGCAGGCATATTCAGGACAAGAAGCGAGGCTGTAGCATTCTTCGTGTCCAAGGGCATTGAGGCAAGCAAAGACTGGGTGCAAAGGGCACTGGACCAAGCGAGGAAAATCAAGGAGCTCCAGGAATCCCTCAGAAAAGAAGTGGAGAGCCAGTTCAAAGAAGAGTAGGCGTCTCTTCCTAGAGCGGGGCGTGCTACGCGTCCTGTTGGTTGCCAGCTCAACAGATCTTCTCGCAATTTTTATATTTTCCCATTTGTTAGGAAGCATGTGGAGTGCAGGGTAGAGCTATTAGGCGTTTCAAAGTCATATGGACACATACGAGCAGTAAATAACCTATCCCTGGCTATAGGAGCAGGCGAGATCTACGGGTTGCTGGGGCCTAATGGAGTCGGCAAGACAACCACACTCAAGATGGTCGTTGGGCTGCTTCGTCCTGACAGCGGCACAATAACGGTCTGCGGGAAAAATGTAGTTACGGAGAGGGAGCGTGCCTTGATGCACATTGGGTACATGCCCGAGAACCCCATAGTCTTCGACAACCTCAAGGTGGTCGAGTTTTTCAGGTTTGTTGCTTCGCTCAGGAGCATTCCACGCGACCTCTTCCAGGAGAGGCTTGAACGTTACGTGTCATTGTTTAACCTGGGTGATGAGCTGAGTAAGAAGATGGGGAAGTTGTCCCGGGGCAATGTGCAGAAAGTTTTGGCGGTGGCTGCCTTCTTGCCGGAGCCTGACGTCCTGGTTCTGGACGAGCCGATGTCGGGGATGGATCCCGAGGCGCAACACGCCTTCAAGGAGGAACTCAAAAGGTTTGCGGTGCGTGGGGCGTCCGTTATCCTCTCAAGCCATCAGCTCGGCGTTGTTGAGAGGCTATGCACAAGGATTGGAGTCATGTATGCGGGGAAGCTTCTCGCCGAAGGTACGCTTGACGAAGTAAAGAACAAAGCAGGCGCGGGGGCTGATGCTACGCTTGAGGAGGTTTACTTAAAGTTGGTGAGCGGTCGTGGCTAAAACCTTCCTTATGGTTCTGAGGCTCCTCTTGAAGAATAATCAGCTACACTACGTTTTAGGATTAGTTATAGTGGTCATGGTTGCCCTGCTACTCCTCCAACCAGCCAGGCTAGAAAAGCCGCCTATAACTAAGTGGGAAGCTATAGACTACCTCAGTGCAACAACACTATCAATGTTTCTGCTATCCCTTTTGTTAACAGGCTCAGAAAGAGTTTTATTTATTGAGAAGGTAGCTGAGCGAGACCTCTTATTAACCCAGCCAGTCAGCTTACCCACTTATTTCCTGGCAAAGGATTTTTACTCCTCTATTGCTGTTGCTAGCAATTTTTATCTAGGGGCGAGCTTTTCCCTGTTTATTTATGGCGCTGGTGCTAAGAGCGTTCTTCTATTCCCCCTAATCATGCTCGTCGAACTATTGTTTTTCTCCATGCTTGGGATTCTGAGGCTTCTAGTTTTAGCCGGGCGTTTAAGTCTCTCCTTGCTTCGTGCTTCGGCTTCAGTATACCTAGTGGCGGCTTTGTTGCACTCCGCTGTAACCCGTGCACTCACCCCTCTTCTTACAGCACCTCTAAGATGGGTTGTCCGTCCTCTCGTCTTTAGCCTAACGCTGACTGAGCCGTGGCAACAAGTGCTTGCTGAAAGCCTGCCACTAGCCGCGATGTGTGTTGTCCTTGTTCCAAGCTACGCCAAGCTCGCGGGGAGGATTGTGCACCCAGAAGAAATGAAGCACTTTACCGAGGTGATGACGGAGAGTGAGGGGGATGCTGAGCCTGAACTATCGCTCTTGAGTGACCCTCGCTCTGCGATTTTTGAACTTTATTTATGGAGGCCATTCACTAGTAAGACGCACATGACCCGATTCGTTGCGGGTACGGCTATTCTTACAGTCGTAGGTCTGCTCCTGCGCTTCTTTGGGGTAGTTGAAGTAATAGAAGTAGTGGTCATCTTTGAATACCCGTTTCTTGTGCTTATAATTGCTGAGATGCTCGCCACCGCCGTGGCATTTGATCTTGGGCCACTATGGTTTCTACGGGTCAACCTTGCTGACTTCAAAGCTTTAGTAGCGGCCGAAACCCTCAAGTACACGGTTTACTTGAGCGAAGTCTTGGTCGCTATAACAGCTTTCGTTGTAGCTCTAACGGGGCGGCTCGACTACCTTCTACTCCCGCTGGCCAGTCTCCCCCTCATCTCCGGTATATTAGTTTCCAGTTTGCTTGCTATAGCCATCATTATTTCAAAGAAGAAACTAGTCAGGTATTCCTCGGAGGGCTTCACAGAGCCCGAGAAATGGCTCTTTGGAATCTTCCTCGCCTTAACAGTCCCCCTCCTACTAGTTGTAGAGCTTTTCGTTTTCCTGATAGAGGAAAGGGTTGCTTGGCTACCGATCTACCTTGTAGTTGCTATAGTTGTGTCGTTTGTCATTTTGCTGGCCGGGGTCAATATAGTCGCCGATCAATTATACACGAGGGATGTTGCATCTTAAATTTGACTGGAGTTCAAGTTCTCACTGCACTGGGAAAGGTAATGGCCGGCTAAGAATAATGTCAGATAGCCCCTGGAATATCTCTGCCTCAAGAATGCTTTTCCACGAGTGAAGTTTTTATAGCCTACTTGAATATTCTGGTAGGAATATTCGCATGGAGCAAATTGTGCTTAGGCGGAGAGAAGCTGAGGAACTTAAGAAGGCGAGGGGCTGGCTACTTGTATATGGTAGGAGGAAGGTTGGTAAAACTTTTCTGCTTAGAAGTGAGCTTTCTTGGAGCATTTATGCAACTGTAACGAGGTCTAGGGAGATTTTTCTTGAAAGCGATGGGGGCATCGAGAAGACCGGTTTAGAGGAGGGGCTTCAGCGTGTCGTAGATGCCCTCAGAAGGGGGGAGTGCGTAGTCATTGATGAGTTCCAGAGGCTTCCTGAAAACTACTGGGACATGCTGGCCCTTGCGCACCCTTCAGGCAGGCTCGTGCTTTCTGGGTCGAGTTTTGGCGTTGTTGAGAAGGTTTTTTCTAGGAGGAGCCCCCTACTGGGCCTGGTGAATCCTCTCCGGGTCGATGTTGTAAGCTATGCGGATGCAGTTTCTTCTCTTGTGGAAAGGCTGGGTCCTGAAAAAGCACTGCTTTGGGGAATAATTGTTAGGGATCCATGGATTGTCCCCTTTGTTGACCTAAGCCTGTCCCCTGCGGTTTTCATTGCTGAAAACGCTGGGAGGCTGGCGCTTGCAAGCATGGGGCTTGTTGGAGAGGTGTTCGTGGAGGAAGAGAGGAGACTCACAACGCTGTATGAAGCAGTGCTGAGGTTGCTCGCAGAGGGTTACTGGAAGCCGGCCAGAATCGCGGGCGTCTTGGCTCCTAAGGGGCTCGTGGAGGGTGGAGCCTCTGCGGTTGTAGGTATACTTGAGCGAATGGTGAAAATGGGATTAGTCAGGAAGTTAAAGGCTTGGAAATCCGGAGGAGCCAAGGCCTACTACAGGCACTCTTCACCACTACTATCGCTGGTCTACTATTTGGATCAAAAATTCTCGGTAAGTGAGGGCTACCCGGCTACCCCAGAAGCGGCAAACACGGCACTGGGAAGAGAGGCAGAAGCATGTATCGCCGAGCTAATGGCTGAACGGTACTCCGGTGTACCAGGGTTTTATGTTTCACCGTTTGGAGACGTAGACGTAATTGTGCTTAAAGGTAGAAGGCCTATTGCAGATTACGAGGTAAAGCTAGGTATCATTGAGCTAAACGAGGCCAAGAGAGCAGTTGAAAGGATACACTCCCTAGGAATACCCCACGCGGGACTCATCAGCCTGAAAGAAAAACCTCCAGAAATAGAAGGCGCCGAGACGCTTGGTCCCGACGAGTTAGTATATCTCGCAAAGATGGTCAGCGAGACAAAAATCCCCACAAAGAAGGCTCATGAATCAGGTGAACTTTTTTGGGATAACGAATGAAGAGCTCATTGCTACTGGCCGTTAGAGGCGAGATCGATACTTGAAGAAATTGAAAGTAAAATTGAGAAAGCCCGGAGGATTTTAGAGTCACTTAACTATCACCTGGATGTCTCTGCTCAAGATCTTGTCGACTACATGTCTACTGATACCTACATTCAGGACAAGGTTAACTTGAGAGATGTTCTCGAAAACGAATATCTTCTGATACACGAGCCTGTTGAGATAAATGAGTGGAAGAAAAGGGGTTTTAAAATTCACAGGAGGATAATTGTTGATTCTCCCAGAACACTAGTTTACACAATCCACTATATTGCACTCGAAAAGGAAATAGAATACGCACTGAAGAGAGGAGATTACGCTTGGGCAAAGGAGAGGATCAGAAGTCAATTAGAAGACCCATATATGCCGGAAGAATTTAAACCACAAGCCAAGCTAATTCTTGAAAAGTTCATTAAAATCCTAGAGAGCAAGGAAAAATCACTTGATCCCTGAACCTCTGTCCTCAGGCTTTGAGGCCTAAGCTCATCTGAGCGTAAAGAAGAGTTTCTCCGTTAGGGGTTTTCCAGGAGCACTTTCCCGTTTTTAGCATCCAAGATGACCTTAAACTCGTTGAGTAGCTGTCTTCCTATGATGTTTTTCTTAACGAAGACAGCTGTATAAATTTCCACAGGGACGCTTGTCTTCTCAAGTTCAACTATTCCACGAGAGACACGAAGCTCCACCCTGTAACCACCAGCTATGAGTCCCACGGCATCCTCTGTGCTCTCATAAAGGTGTAAACCAAGGGAAAGATAGTTCTCAGGCGTTAGTAGAAGCGGCCCAGAAAACCCCGTATCCAGCTTGGCTTCAACCACTATATGTTTCCTTCTCGTAGGCGGAAAAATTTTTAGTGGAATAACTGGGACGGGAGGATTCTCGAGATTGCTATAGTAGCCCTCTATAACTCTACGAGGCTCCACCCCAGCTCTACCTCTTTCTTTTCCCTGGGTTCTATTTTCTCTATAATCCCTTGTTTTGCGCTTGCACCCTCAACTGCGTGAGCCGCCTCTTCGAGAGTTTCATATATACCTAGGATCCTGCCCCTTGCAACAGCAACGTATTTGCCCTTATAATCCCTAACGAGTTCATCATATTTCTCCTGAAGCGCTTTACGATTTAGCTCAGTCTCGGCCTCGATCTCACTAAATTTTTCTAAAACCTCAGGTCTAATCGATAGCCAGATTTTTAAAGCCTCCTGGAAAGCATCACTGACACGTATACCCCTTAGAGAAGCTACAGCTTTTACTCGCCTGTAGAGTTCCTCGCTTAAACCACGGACCCCAATAGTCTTCACACTTATGTTAACTTGTTAACTTGTTGAAAAAGTTTACTATAATTATAAAGCGACATTCATGTTGAAGTGTTTCGGGAAAATTTTTCTTGATAAGAACAAGGGAAGACATATAGTTTCATTGTACCGGTGCACCTTTTTCTCAGTTTCAGCCAGGGAACGATGACAGACGTCCTTATGAGGGCATGAAGAGCCTCAGCGTAAAAGGGTTCCTGTGGGGCTAAATTCCAAAGGGAAGAGCCCTTGGCACTTGCAGGAACAGAAGCTAGATTCCGGAGGTTTTCATGAGAGCAAAATATCCTTGCTCTGTTTGCCTCTTCCGTAAGTATGGCTGTAAGCGCAGAAAAGCTTGAATTATAAAGGAAGACTTCGAATGAAGCCATCAAAGAAAACGAAAGGCTAGGTTTATAAATTGGAAGAAAAATTAAAAAGAGATTTCTACCCAAAAAATTTTCGCTTTGGCTTCTAGCTCTTTAGGAATTTTCTTATCCAGCTTTCCGCATTTAGGTAGGCTATGGCTAGGACGGGCTGAATAATTGGTATCAAGGCAGGCGCAAGTGCTGACTGGGGTCCAAGGGCGGCTGTGGCCATAGCTGCCGCTACGCTTTGGTTCTTTGTTACGGATATCATGGCGAGGGCTTGGTGGTCTTCGTAGGATATCTTTAGTGCCTTGCTTATCAGCGTTGAGACAAGAAGGAGGGCTACGATAACAATCGACTGATACACAATTATAAGCAGAGCCAGCATTGGCTTGTTGATAATAGTCATAGCCTGGTTTAAAACGAGAACAAATATGAGGACAAGCATAGAAAGCATTGTTGCCAATGAGAGGTGGGGCTTGATTGTTTTATCTACATAGGGAGCACCTTTTGTCTTAAGGAGGATGTACCTTGTCAGTTGCCCAAGGATAAGGGGAAGCACAAGCACCTCGACTAGCGAGTTTACGATTGGCTCCATGGGGACCGAGATTGAGACACTACTACTATACATGCCTATAAGGATTGGTATCAAGGGTATGCCAAGAATCAGAGTTAAAACAGCTAGGACTGTTGCAAGTTCTATGCTTCCCCCAGCGATGAGGACATATCCAATTGATGCACTGGAAGCAGGTACAACGTTTGCGGCAACGTATCCAACTCCGATATGCGGGTCGCCAAGCGTGGGGGCTATAAGGAAAGCCAGCAATGGAGAAACGACAAATACATAGAGCAGGGAAAGAATTATCTCCTTGACTTTCTTCATACTTTTCAGTAGTCCCTCTGTCTTAAGCTGGATCATTGAGGGAAAAATCGTGAGGAAAGCAAGCACTAGGACAGTGTTCGAAATGAGAGGCTTGTTAGAGACGATGGCCTTATGAAAGTAGAATCCCACAGGTATGGCTAAAAGTGTCGAAAAGAGCGAGAGCACGACAAGGTATTTTTTGGTTACTTCAGCTAGCCGGCTAATGGTGCTTTTCCTTGTTGCTTTTTCATTGCTCATGTTTTCACCGCAGATCATTTGACTGACCGCTTAATAAATGTTTGGTTGATGGGTCAGTCAGAACATTTTTAACCCTCCGCATCAATATAACATTGGAGAAAACATGGAGGAAACCAGAAAAAAGATCATAGAAGCGGCAACAGAAGTATTTAGTGAATACGGATTCTTCCGTGCCCCTACACACCTTGTAGCGATGCGTGCCGGCGTCTCAAAGGGCCTTATCTTCTGGTACTTCAAGGACAAGGATGAACTTATACTAGAAGTCGCAAGGAAAGCTCTTCCCGCAGAAGTAATTAGCAGTTGCTTGGAGAAAGATATCGCAGGAAAAGACCTCCTGAGATGCATCGCAGAGTCCTATATTTCAAAGTATTCTGACCCAAAAATGAGGAACCTCTTGCTTCATTCCCTTTCGGCTTCAAGCCACTATGAGCCCCTAGCCGAGTTGCTCAAGAAGACATGCGGGGAACTGTTGCAAAAGGCAACGCTGAAGGTTTTCGGAGAACTTAACACAAAGAACATTGTCAGGATGAGGGTTCTTTTGGGCGCCTTAATGTGCTACTCTATCAACAAGCCTACGGAGCTTAGCGAAAACGAATACATAGAAGAAGTCTTATCCATTATATATGAGAGTTCCAATAAGTGAACCACGTGAAACGAGAATCATGGAAAAAAGGTTTCTTGGGTATCAGTTTAGAGGAGATATTGTTGCCGCTTGTCCAAATGTTTTCCTGATTTCTTCGATGAGGAACTTTTC
>WYEB01000705.1_pt1 | contig 11099 bp, 15 predicted proteins | sample 6343061 | NCBI WGS metagenome assembly WYEB01 (sample SAMN13812332, study PRJNA600296) | hot springs metagenome | biome: ENVO:00000051; feature: ENVO:00002007; isolation source: sediment sample from Evening Primrose shelf | place: USA: Yellowstone National Park, Evening Primrose Hot Spring ... | reverse complement strand
TCAGGATAATGAAGATTCAGGTATTCTAGTAACAACAGTAAATTTATCTCCAGTTTCTGATATTAATGTTGATATAGGACCTTCAGAAGAATCTATAGAATATTCAAGGGTTGTAGATAGAATATTAAGAGAATCAAGATTTATTAATGATAAAGAATTGGTAATAGAACCTGGTAAATATGTTTGGTCTGTATTATTAGATATATATGTATTAAATAATGATGGAAATATAATTGATGCATCAACCTTAGCATCTGTATGTGCATTAATGAATACATATTTTCCAGAATTAATTAAAGAAAATAGTGAATATAAGATAAATCCAAAAAATAAAACAAATAAAAAATTACCTTTAAATAAAAATATTCCAGTAATGGTTTCATTTGCAAAAATTGATGATAAATTTATTGTAGATCCAAATAAATATGAAGAAGAAGCTGCAGATATGATTATACATATTGGATTATCAGATAAAATAAATGCATTACAAACAAGAAAATCAGGTCCAATATCCTTAGAAGAATTTAATAATTTATTATCAGAAGCAGAAAAGTTTAAAGATTATTTATTAAAGAAAATACAATGAATGATATTTCTAAGTTTGCTTTAGCTAGATTAATTGGTGCAAGGGCATTACAAATTGCAATGGGGGCTCCGATGATGGTAAAATTATCTAAAGAGGATTTGGAAAGAATAAGATATAATCCTGTAAAAATTGCAGAAATAGAATATGAAAAAGGTGTTTTACCATTAAAAGCAGTTTTTAAGAAAATTAGACCGTAATATCATATACTTCATATTCCGTAATTTTAAGTAAATCTTTTTTTGAAATTCTTAATAAATGATAATGTGATCCTCCTCCGCAATATATTATTTGATTATCATCTAATTCTATTATACTTTTATCAACAATTGTTCTTATCTTTTGTTTTAAACCTACGGGTGGTACAGAACCAATATCATATCCAGTAATTTCTTTTACTTCTTTTGCCTTTGCTAATCTTACTTCATTACAATTAAAATATTTCTTTATTTTATCTAAGTCAATCATATCTTTTCCTAATAAAAAACATAATAAAGGTTTATTATCGCAAATTAATAGAATACTTTTTGCAACAACTCCATCATTATGTTCTTCAGCATTTTTTGCAGACATAACGGGTTTTTCATATTTAATAATTTGAAATGTTATACCTAATTTATTCAAATAATTTTCTAAATATTTTTCATCTAATAAGTTCCTTTCCATAAAAAATATTTTATTTAGATATTTTTAGATATATACGCATATGCATATGCATGTAGAGCCATATGCTTAGCAACCCCTTCTCCAATTGGTGTTAATGCATATTTATTTCTCTCACTATCTATTGGTAATTTTTTTAGTAATCTATGAACAATTAATGGTTGTGATGGGAGGCGCTTTATATATATTCCAGCTCCTTCTATTTCTTTTAAAAATCTTCGTCCGGTTATATAGTAGTCTGTATTTCTTACAGTTTTATATAATATTAATAATATTAATAAATATTCTGTAGTTAAAATACGAGCTGTAAAGTTTTCTGGTTGTTGTATAAATAATATTTCTGCAAAAGGATCTATATTTCTTCTTTTTGGTTCAGGAAAACCATTTTTTCCAATATATTTCAATAAACTATCTAAACCAATACTTGTAACATTTATAATATCTATTTTTGATCCAGCCCTATAAAAGTCCTCTAAATATCCTTCGAGAGTATCTTTTTCATCTTCATATTTTCTATATATGGAAGTACCTTGAGGTTTAACTTCGCAATAATTATCATTACATTCTATCAATTCTCTTTCTCTTAGTAAATTTATTTCCTTTATATACTCGGATGATTTTCTTATTTCTCCATTTCCCAATATATACAAAATTTTTCTAATAGATGGATTTATTTCTTCTAATGCCTGTAAAATCGATATCTTCTTTTTATAGGAATATTTAGCAAGATCCAATGACTCATTATATAAACGATATAGGCCGTTTCTATTTGTATTTATATTGTTATATGGAGGTCTTATCTTCATGGTTATTGTTATTTTATAGTAAAAAATAAAAATATATTTTTAACATATTTTATGTCTTTAATTAAATTTTTAGATAGATTCGCTGGCATGGAATTATTGTTTAAATTATTAATATCCCATATCCTCTTATAAATATTTATATACTACTATTGATAGATTTTTTAATATAAATTGTGTAACATAATAGCCTTCTTTTGATAATCTATATCTTGAGGTATTTCCTCTTCCTTTTTCACGATTCACAAGTCCAAATTCTACTAAAGGACTAATATCCAATTTATCTCCAAAATTATGACATTGGGGTATTTTAAATAAGAATTCTTTCATTTTTTTTGGAGAGGACCACCAGTTTTTACATTTTTTACAATATTTGTCTTCTCTATATAAATATATTAATATTATTCCTACTCTTCCTATAAAATACGGTGTAAAAGGTTCCTGGTGATCATAATATAAATATATTGGATAAAATAAAGGATAATGATGTAATGATGATTTTTTAATTTTTGGCATGTTTTTGCAAGCATATCTCAATAAATCGTCTATATTTATATTTAAATCTTCTTTATTAATATTTTTCAATAACTTTAATTCATATTCAATTTTTTTAATTATTTCTTTGGCAATATCTGTTAGATAATATTTATCTTTATCATCTTCTCTTTCTCTTATTAATAATTTTCTCTTAACAAGATAGGAAAGAAGGTATTTATATAAATTTATATCTCTTTCAGATAAATCTCCTTCATATATTTTCATTAAAAGAGATAGAAGGGGATCTATTTCAACAACAGTTTTCAATATTGGTTGATTTCTTTTATAGCTTTCTACAAAAATCTTCGTTAATAATCTATCTAACATTGAAGTCGTCATTATAATTACTACTTAAGAATAAGGGTTATAAAGATGAAATTATATATAAAATTAATTATTATGCCAAGATTTTTAATTAGTTTCTATAAAAATATTTTACAGGATAAATCTGCATTAAAATATATTCAATAAATTTCTTTCCTTCTTCCGATATTTTATATCTCTTATATGCTGAATTACTTCTATCTTTAATAACAAAACGTGGCATGGTGGCAAGTATAATGGATATATTATATTCTCTTCTTCTTTTTGCTGCAAAAAGTGAATTTACGCAACTTTCACCTGCAATTTTTTCTATAATTTCTATTAAAGAATCTCCTCTAAAAGACCAATTAGGGGAATCTAGATATGAAAGAAAAAGAGAAGAAAGTGATATTGGTTTTTTATTTCCCGCCAAAAATTCTATAATATAGGGAGTATTATTTTTTAATCCTTCATATAATCTTTCTATAATGAAATAATGGATGAAATATTGATTGGGGAAAGGATAAACTATTTCTTCTGTATTGGGATTTTTGCATAAAGACGAAATTAGTTGTTTGCTTAATTTTTTTAATAGATTTTTATCTATATTATATTCATATCTAGCTTTAACTATAGTAGATAAATCTTTTTCTAATATATATTTTCTTAATATCTTTTCACCCATGTTTGATAGAGTGCATATTTCTGTACCTTGGCATTCAACTAAACCAAATTGTTTGAGTATTTCAATAGAATAATAATAATCTAGTAGGTAATTAGATGATATATTTTCACTAATATTATTTTCGCAATTCATTTGTCCCCTGCATAATAATATTAAAGGGGATTCTCTAAGTAAATGATCCAAGAATGATTCATTTTTGTCAAAACTTTCTACTAATATATTATAAATTTTATTAGTTATATCTTCTAATAGGTCATTCATATACTACTATTTTGTAGATAAAAGATATAAGTGGGACCGCGGGGATTTGAACCCCGGACCTCCGCCTAGTCAGGGCGGCATCATAACCACTAGACTACGGTCCCTTATATTTTTCTAATTCTTCTATTAATTTTTTTGTCTTTTCAATATATCCTTTTATTTTCCTTCTTTTATTAATTATTTTTTTAAATATAGATAAGGTATTTTTTAAACTTTTTTCATAAGCTTTTTTATACTTATTAAATTCTTTAAGACTATTGCTATTATATTTGTCAATATTTCCAGCAAGTTTATTTAAATAATTATATAATTTGTCTTCATATTCAATCATATTTGCATATTCTTTATTAAATTTCTCTATATCTTCATTATCTTTTCTCTTTAATTGATAAGTTTTGTTCAGATTTTTAACAATTTTTTCATATATTTCTCCAATTTTTTTGTATATTTCCTCTTCCTCTGGTGAAATTTCTTTATATTTATTCTTTTTCATAATTATATAAAAATCTTTAGTATTATATAAGGTTTATCTTATTATTCTAAAATCCTGATAGTTTTTAATTTCTATATCTTTTATATCAATTTTATCAACTCTAGCCCTTTCAGGTCCTCTTTTACATAATTCAACCATCTTATTTATATTATCTTCATCTCCTTCAAAAACAGCCTCTACTGTTCCATCAGGATTGTTTTTTATATATCCTTTAATATTTAATCTCTTAGCATGTAAAAATATAAAATTCCTAAACCCAACACCCTGAACTTTTCCATATATAATTACTTTTATAGCTTTCATTCCTTATCATTTATAAATATTTTTAAATATCTAATATTCAATGGAAAGCCGGAATGAGTGAATTTATGATGAAAACAATATTTATAAAAGATATTTTGAAGGAAGATTTTTTAGGTAAGGAGGTTAGTATAAAAGGATGGGTTTATAGAATGAGGGATATGAAGGATAAAATTTTCTTTGTAATAAGGGATTCTACAGGAATAATACAAGCAGTTGTAAAAAAAGAAAATGTTGATCAAAAAACATGGGAAGATGCAACAAAATTTCAAATTGAAGGTTCTTTAGAAGTAAGTGGAATATTAAGAAAAGATGAAAGGGCACCTGGAGGATATGAAATAGAAGTAAAGGAAATAAAAGTATATGATTATGGAAAACCCTTTCCATTAAAGGGGGATGAAGATATAGATACAATACAAAAATATAGACATTTATGGATAAGAACTAGGTGGTTTACAGATGTATTAAAAATAAAACATAGTTTAATTGTAAATTTAAGAGATTGGTTTATAAAGGATGGATGGTATGAAGTAACACCAGCAATATTGGTTGGAAATGCTGCGGAAAACACTACAGAATTATTTGAAGTAAAATATTTTGAAGATAAAGCATATTTATCTCAATCTGCACAATTATATTTAGAAGCATTAATATTTTCATTGGAAAAAGTTTATTCATTAACTCCATCATTTAGGGCAGAATTATCTAGAACAAAAAGACATTTACATGAATATTGGCATTTTGAAATTGAGGCTGCATGGTATCATATGGAAGATATTATTAAGGTTATGGAGGAATCATTAAAATATTCAATTGAAAAAACAATTGAGGAAAGAAAATCTGAATTTGAAGAATTAAAAAATATTACAGGAAGGGATATAAATGAATTAAAACAATTTGTTGAAAAACCATGGAAAATTATTACATATAAAGATGCAATAAAGAAATTACAAGATTTAGGAGTAAATATAAAATATGGAGATGATTTAGGATCTGATGAAGAAAGATTATTAACAGAGCAATTTGATGTACCAATATTTGTTACATATTATCCAAGGGAAGTAAAAGCATTTTATATGTATGAAATTGGAGATGGAACAGTAAAGAACTTTGATTTACTTGCTCCAGAGGGATATGGAGAAATAATTGGAGGATCTGAAAGAGAATGGAGGTATGATATATTACATAAAAAGATTGAAGAATGGGGATTAGATAGATTAAAGGTTAAAGTTGGAAATGAGGAAATAAGTGCATATGAATGGTATGAAGATTTAAGAAAGTATGGATCTGTTCCACATTCTGGAATGGGATTGGGTATTGAAAGATTCTTAAGATGGATATGTAAATTAGATCATATTAGAGATACACAACCATTCCCAAGATTGAGGGGTAGTTGGTTATATCCATAATTTTTTATGATTATTTTATTCCCAAGAAATTTAATATTAATTTTTGATGATTTTTAACATAAGCAGTCAGTATAAGGAAAATAAAAATAAATATTATGGGTGTATAATCATAATTTTTTAAATATTATATTTATGTAAAAATATTTGAGCATTTTCATCATAATAATAATCTTTAATGAGTTATGAGGAAGCTTTAAAGAAGATTCTATATAACGATTTAAAAGAAATACGAAAATATATGTATAAATTTTCATGTAAGTCGGAAATAAAAAATATTATGATAGAAATGAAAATCAATGGTGATGAATTTGAGGGAAACGGTTTTGCTGTGAAGCCAGATAAAGTGAATGAAATCGAGCAAAATAAAAATTGTCGTTCATGTTTAGAAGAAAATATATATACTAGTAGATTTTCTATTGAAGATGGCTATTCAATATCTTTTGGTGATTTAATAAAAGAAAGAGGAATTGATAAAGGTGGATTAGAAGAAATAATAAAGAAAATAGAATTTAGAAGTATGGAAGTATATGAAATAACTATATATCTATATTTAGATCCCAATTTAAATTCTGGTTATAGAATAGCACGTATATACTTTAATAGAAATATAGATTGTGTTAAAGGTGAAGAAATAAGTAATAAATTTGAAGAAAATACCTTTTTTGGAAGATCCTCTTTAGATAAAACAGAAACAGGTAAGCCAATTTCTTTTGAATATATAGATACAGATGAGCAATATGAGTATTCAAAAGATCATAGATTTAGATATATGATATATTAAGGATAAGTAAGAAGAATATTTTAAATTTTGAGAAAGTAAGTACTTACGTTAATGATATTAATAATAATCTAATTAATAGTTTTATATTCATTAATTAGTTTAATTTTTTTCTTTAAGTTCTTTAAGACCATATAAGTCAGAAATTATCTTATTGATACTTTAAATTTTAAGATATATATTTAAATGTTTCTATAACAATTATTCTTTATGAGTGATAAAGAAATTTTATTTAAAAAGTTGGATGATATACTTATGGGAATGCTTGAATATTCATCTACGTTGGGTGATTTGGGAAAATATGTTCAGATAATAATAGATTTAAGAAAAAATGGATATATTGGGGAGAGTTATGTCTTTGATACGAAAGAAATACGATATCTTGGAAATATAAAAATTTATAAATCATGTAGTAAGGAGATATATGTTAGTAAATATAATAATAAAAATAAAGTTTACTACTTTTTATATAATGATAAGATAGAAGAAGTGAGAAAAAATTTTAAGAAAATAAAAAAGATAGCAAGAAATATAGAGATGACTGCTATTGAAGTATATAAAATGCTTTTGAAATTAAATATTTTGGATCCTTCAAAAAAATATTCAAAATTATCAATATACTTTAGCAGAGATATATCTGACTATAATAAGATACTTGAAGAAATTAAGAAGAGTAGTATAGTTGGAAAGCCTGTTTCAGGGGAGGTTAAATCTAAAGATCAACCTGTTTATGTATATATGGCTATAGGAAGAGATTTATCTTATCCGGAGGATTATACATTTAGTTTTTGGGTGTATATAAGGAAATAAATTATTAAATTTTTTCTAAATTTTCTTTAAATTCTTTTGCAGTTTCTTCAGGTATTGAAGAAATTATATATTCTAAATGACAAATTTCCATATAACCTGTATCAAATAAAGGTCTTTGTGATATTTTAATAATTGGATATGATCTTGATTCTCTTAATAATGTTGTATCAAATATAACTAAATTAAAATTCTCATATAATTTTTCATATGTGATTAAAATATTATATAATGTTTTAATGAATTCTTCAAATTTATTTTGAGATAGGAAAAATATACCAAATGTATCAATATATCCAATTAATTCATTATTCCTAAATGGAGCAAATGATGACCATAATTTTATTATTCCATCTAATATTATTCTCTCATTTAATTGTTTTTCAAAATTAAAATAATCTTCTATAAAGAATTTTTTATATTTATCAAAATATTTGTTAGATTTATCTAGATAAATTTTAAAATAATTTGTTGGCTCTTTTTCAATCAATATTTGGAAATGTAAATGTTCTTGTGATGCACCTGCAGAAAATCCTTTATTTAAATTGATAAATATGTATTTATAATCTTTTTCAGGTATTCTTTCATAGAATTCTTTTATTAACATGAATGAATTGTAAAGATCCAAATAACTTATTTGAGAAAAATTCTTTACATGTTTTTTATAATTAGGAACCAATACTGCATGATATTTTCCATATGGATATTTATTTGAAAAAAGAACAGAATCTCCAATATATATTTTCTTTGAAAATTCAAAATCGGGAGATTCTTTTTCAGGATCACAAAAAGGGCATTTCGATTTTTTTGTATATATTCTTCCATAATTTCTTGGTTTATTTTTTATAGATTTATTTATTCTTATCTTAAAATTTGTTATTGGGTCAATTCTTTCTTCAATTATAAATCTCTCAAATTCATTATTAAACAAATTTTTTACATCATATTCTCTAGATATTAATTTTATGTCTTCATTATATATTTTTTCCATTTTTAAGTTAGAGTCTTTGATAAATAAAAATATTTTAAATCTAAAAGAGAAATACTTATAAATAGATTTATAATTAATCGATTTGTAGATAATAAACCTCAAAAATAGTGTGTGCAATATTATTCTTTTATCTAATATATGGATTTTCTAAATTATATTACTACTACAAAATAAAATAATAAGAAAGGCTTATAAAAATTTGTTCCCATAAAACAATGTATGACTTATAATTATAGAAAAATCGAAGAGGTAGATCTATTATACTGTGGTTTTAGGTGTAAATATAGATTGAAGACAGTTTATGGAGATACTATTAATCTTTATGACCTTGTTGAAGTAATAAGAGGAGGTCCGAGAGGGCATCTAATAGTTGTTGATATTAGAAAACCACAAATAGGTGGATTAGATAAGCTAATTGGTGGTTTGTTGCTTAGAAGACGTGCAGAGCTTAATTATCTTCATACAATTGTTACTAATAAAGGAATGAAAATAAAATCATATAAAGAAAGTATGGAGATATCTAAAGAAGAAAAAGAATATAAAATTTCAAAATATAAGCTGCAAATAGAAGTCGGAGATGATAATAATAAAGATATTCTGGTAGAAGATGATATAGATAGATATTACATTAATAACAAGTATCTGATATCAACAAAAGTAGTAAAGGCTTTAGTATGTATGGAAGAATATATAAAAAGCTATATAAAGGAAACATTCGAAGAGATAGAAGTCTCAGATAATTTTTTCAGTAAGCCAATTAATTCTCTTGCTATTGAATTAAGTGGAGTAATCGGAGAAAGAGTAAAACTAGGTTCAATAGCGATTCCATCATCAGTAGTATATCTTGATAAAATAAAGGTTAAATATAATATTTCTTTTGATGGAAATTCAAAGAAACAAGTAGAATTTGATACATATGTTCTTTATAATCCATATGCATGCAGAAAAGAAGAATAACATAAAAATCCTTTATATTCACGATACTCAAGATGAGGTGTGTATAATAATATGAAACATATTAAATAAGCCTATTATAAAATATTGGGACTATGAAAAATAAAAATTTTTGAAAAGTTTAAAACAAAATGTTTATCATATTCTTTTATTATCTAGAATATTATGAATAAAAACTTTAAATTTTTAAAAGATATATTTTAAAGTTTTTGACATAAAAACATAATAAATTTTATGAAATTTAAATATTTCTCAGCTAAAAACAATGTAAAAAATAGAAGATCAATATAAAATTATCTTAATATTTATTAAAATATGGAAAAATCCTAATTAGTACAATAATATTTCTATAAAATATATTTTTATATTTTGATGATAAATTATTATAAAATGAGCGATTTAGTAACAATGATAGCGCAAATTGGTGCAAAATCTATATTGATTTTTATATTGGGATGGATTATATATTCAATACCTATTTATTTAGCTGCTAAGGCTTTTAATAGTGATGTATCTTTTTTCAAAGGCTTTGGGTGCTAATTTATTTTCAGGAATAATAGCTAGTATAATAGTTATAATCTCTTTTTATATTTCAAAAATGTATGGAGTTTCTTTATTATACATTGTAGGAATGGTTATAGCTTTTATAGCAATTTTAGGTGTTTATAAGTCTGTATTTAATGTAGGTTGGGGGGCAGCTTTTGGTATATTGGTTGTAGCTGCTATAATAATAATTATCTTTGTTCTGATATTGTTTATATTTGGTATTAGTATACCTTACTTACAAACATTTATGTCATCATTATATAGCTTCTTTAATAGTACTTTACACAACTTTAGCTTTGGTTAAAGCATTATAAAATATGATAAAATCTATCTGGAAATATAATGTTATGTTAAATATCCAAATTTATGGAAATTGTGATTAGAAAGAAATCTTTGAGTTAGATTAAATTTGAAAAATATATTATCGAAATTTTTATGCAAATAATAAATAAAAATAATCTCTAATTTAAATGCTAAAAAATTTATAAATTTTGATTATACAGTGGAGAGAATAATGATAATAAATACAGCAGTAGGAACAACAACAGTAATGATTGGTTTAATAATAATAGGATTTGTTATATTAGGGTTGATTTTATTTACAATAGTTCTCTATTTGATTGCTAACTCTATTGGTATAAATATATCTTTTTTGAGGGCTTTGGTAGTTAGTATACTCTCTGGAGTCGGATCCTTTTTTATAATTATAATCTTCTTATTAATTTCGAATGGAAATATCGCAGTATTTTTTATAGGAGTAGGTGTAGCTTTCATAGTAGCTTCGATTATCTATAGATATATACCTAATGTGAATTGGAGAAAATCTATTCTTATGTCAACTATAATCAGTGTATTATGGTTTATTATTGGTGTATTTAAATTGCCTATTTATATTTATTTTATGATTTGTTGCTAATGTATTTGTGCGTCTTTATAAAGTATATACATGGTATGACTCTACGTCGTATAACAGAAATTATCCGTCA
>WYEB01000699.1_pt1 | contig 11160 bp, 17 predicted proteins | sample 6343061 | NCBI WGS metagenome assembly WYEB01 (sample SAMN13812332, study PRJNA600296) | hot springs metagenome | biome: ENVO:00000051; feature: ENVO:00002007; isolation source: sediment sample from Evening Primrose shelf | place: USA: Yellowstone National Park, Evening Primrose Hot Spring ... | reverse complement strand
CCTGGCTCCACAATTCAACCCCACCTCCTGCGTACTAGTTCTAGAATTATATCACTTACCTTCCTAACCCCATCACTCCACTCCCTGTACTCAACCTCCCTCCTAGCCTGCATGTCACCAGAGTACCTAATTGCCAAGTCCCTCCTAAGGCTAGTGAGGGCGTGCACTACTCGACTATATGGTAGTGTTATCAAGCCATCGTAAGTGTGGCTTATGAGCCTCCTCATGTCACTATCCGATATTGGGAGTGCCTTGTTTATTATAACATAAGTGGCAATCCTCCTCCTAACAATCTTCGCAACACCCTCAACAAGGCTCAGGGCATCATTAACCTCGTGAACATGCACATCACCCCACTCACCAATAATGAAGACAATGTCAGCTAGGCTTATGAGGCTCCATGCGAGTGGCCTGAAGGCGCTTGATGGTAGGTCGATTAGGACAACCCTAACCCTCAACCCCTGCTTACCCTCCCTTGACTCCTGGAGCATTGTAATGAGCTTGACAATCCTGTCCTGAATGTACCTCACAACAGCGTCAGGGTTCTTATTGAAGACACTCACTAGTTCTGGGAGCCCCCAGTTGATTGCATCAATGTTAAGGCATCCTGGGCCAATGACCCTAAGCTTCTCACGTTGAACAGGGCTAACCTGTGTACCACCCTTAACATCGAGAATATAATCATAAAGCCCAGTGCTGACACACATGCCCCCATCACTGAAGCCTACACCAAGGAGCTTACTCAATGTAGCATTAACTCCATAACCAGCGTCAATAACCCCAACATCCTCGCCAGCTGGCATCCTCTGGCTCGTGAGCCAGGCTACATTAGCCGTGATTGTACTGCTCCCTACGCCACCCTTCCCACTCCCCATGAAGAGTGCTACAACTGGCCCATTCTCCATAAGCCTTCGCCAGGCTTGGTGTTAATTAGAAGAACCTAACGGTGGGGATTAACCCCACCCCAGCCCGCTCCGAGTCGGGAACACCCCCAAACCCGACCTCGGGCAAGATAGGCTCTTGAAGCCCCCTAATTAGCATAACCCCATTAACCCCAAGATGAAGTACAGTCCCGAAGCCTCACTAGCCCTCGCCATTGCCCTTGCCGTAATTGATGGTGTTGAGACATACATTGGCGTTGTACTCCAGGGTGGTGTTGAGTTGGCGCTATTAACCAGGGCATTCATAAGCCACTATGGCGCATTAGGCTTAATTGCTGATGACACCCTCACTATTACCATTGCCACAATATTCTACCTCATGGCAAGGCAAGGTGGGGTTATTGGACTCATAGGCTTAACAACACTTAACATCGCAAATGGCTTGAGGATTGCAGTCGTAGCCTCAAACGCCTTCACCCTAATAACTGGTAACACAAACATCCCACTGGCAGTGGCATGCGGTGTAATTATTGGCATTGCCCTCAATACTCCAATCCTGAGGCTAATTAAGGATAGTCAGTTATTAACCCATGGCTCAAGTTCAGGCCTCAAAACCACAGGTTGAATGCGGGCAAGGGCTCTACGACTTCATAATCCCAAGGCTCTACAGGGCACGGGAGTTAATCATAGTGTCACCATGGTTAAGCCCAGAGACAGCAAGGCTGATAATAAGCCTCGTGAACCACGGTACCAAGGTACACTTGATAACAACAGGTGACTTCACTAATAGGAGCCATGCCTCAGCAATGAGACTACTTGGGACAAGCCAAGGCTCAAGGGGTGCTGTACTAGGCGTTGGCATTCTACTAATTATAATTAGCATTGCCTTCACTGCCCTATCACCACTGGCCCTAATCCTACTGGCACCAGGAGCGTGGTTAATATACAAGGGTTCGAGGATTAAGGCAAGGCAAGTGCATCCCAACCTATCAATTAGGGTAATCAATAATCTACATGCTAAGGCAATCATCATACCAGAATCTGGGTTGGTTGGCATTGGCAGTGCCAACCTCACAACGCATGGATTGCATAGTAACCTGGAGTGCTGGGCCTGGGTTAGGGATGGGGAATTGGCCTCAAGGTTAATTAAAACATTCCAAGCATAACTCACTTGAGGTGAGGAGGGCAAAAAAGGGAGGATTTTGATTTTTATTTGAACCCCAGGGCCCGATTAGCCAACGCTTACCTGAAGCGTCTTGCCTCCATTGTAGAAGATTATTACAGTCGTCACTTGGCTACACCCAGAGTTGCCTGGTTTGAATGTGAAGCTTGCTGACTGCCCATTCTGCAGTACCCACGGTGGCGTTGCGGAGCCTGCAGTACTGGCAATGTAGACTGCGCTTAGGGTACAGGTTGGGCTTGATGTTGATGTTGAGGTTGATGTTGATGTGTAGCCTGGTGTCGTGCCTATGGCGTATACGACTCCATTTGGGGAGTCCAGGACGATGCCCTCGACTGATACCTTACCGCCCTGTGCACTAACTGTTAGTAGTAGTGAGCCATCACTGGCTAGTGTGGCTGAGCCTGAGGCAGTGCCTATTGCATTCATTGTACTCATGCTCCTCAGGAAGAGCATTGCTATTACCGCTACTGCCAGTACTATTACTATCACTACTATTATCATCTCACTCATTGTTTGTCCACGCCTCATTTTCGGCTGTAGCAGGCGCCTTGCTTGCTTTAGGCTCACCATACGCCTCAAGAAACCATTACCCTGAGGGGGGTAATTAGGGCGCTCTCATTCACCCCATGATGCTGATGACCGTGGTCTTCCCAGTGTTGTAGAAGATTATTGCCTGGCTCACACTACCGCACCCACTGGTGCCTGCATCGAGGGATGCTATTATCCTAATGGGGGTACTCGTGGATGTGGTTGATTGCGCAGTGAATATGAAGCTTGCTGATTGGCCGTTTTGGAGTACCCAGGGTGGTGTCAAGCCACCTGAGGCACTGTTAATGTAGACTCCTGTTAGAATGCAGGTTTGGGTTAGTGGGGCAGTGTAGCCTGGTGTAGTGCCGATAGCCGTAACTACCCCGCTACTGTTCAATAGGACTATACCATTTATTCTAACAGTCCCACCGCTTGCTGTCACGGTTAATGTTAGTGAACCATCACTGGTTATTGTGCCACTGCCAGTGAGGGTCGCCATAGCATTCATTGCACCCATTGACCTCATGTAGATTATTGCAATTACCGCAATGGCTAAGACTATTACTACTATTGCTACTATAGCCCAAGACATTGCCTGCCCCCTCCTAAGCATGGTTAGCCACCTGGCTTTGGGGTTGATTAGGTTGAGCAGGCTTGGACTTAGCCTTAGCCTTGAGCCTAGCCTTAGCCCTCAATACCCTCTCCCTATTCACAATAACACCATTATTAGTGTAGAGGCTTATGGTGGCAGTGTATTCGCCATTAGTAAGCCACCTAGGCCAGATACCCACATCAATAATGAGCCTACGACCACTATGGCTAGTACTCCTAATGCCCATACTAGCCACCATGAGCCTAAGCCTCCTATACAACCCATCACCCTTCCCACTCCCATGACCCCTAACCCTAACCTGCACCCTCTTAGGCTTCTGAATCCTGCCTAAAATACCTTGAAGGGTAGCCTCAACCTGGCTAAGGGGAACAATCTCATTCACGGGCTTGGCTAGTCGAATACTACAAAGCCAGCAGTCCTCAAGCCAAGAAGCCTCAAGGAGAGCCCTAAGCCCCTCATAATTATTCCAAGGCTCAGGGAACTCGACAATGTACCAATATGGAGTCCCAGTATAAGCTAGGGAAACTGGGGATAAAACCCTAATACTCCTCTCCCCAGCCCTAGGCCCAGTGAGGACAAGCCACCTCACAAGCCAGCCACCACTCTATTAATTAATTAGATTATTACTGGAGCACAACACCAATCCCAATAACCTTAAAGGCGTTGTGCAGGTCACGAACACTAACCTGACAAGCCCTACGCCAAGGCAACTTATCAACCCTCCTCGGCTTCGCATTAGGCATTGGGAGGACTGGGATGATTAAGGCAACATGCTCGTAGTGGCAGTAGTAGCCTGAATCCAACCCATCCCTAACAGGGTCATACTTAGCCCTACCAATGTTTTTAACAACCAACGTGAAGCCCCTACCCCACCAATCCTGAATAACACTAACACCATCATCACCACACGGGATGTAACGCCCAACGTGGCACATCCCAGGCTCAGGAACCCCCTGAACCACCGGAGGCCTGCCCGAACCAGGCCTGGAAGCCACCACCACCCCACTGTTGCTGGCCACTACTATAGCCCCCCTCGGTGATGATACTGATTGGCTGAGTGGTGACTCCACGGTACTCCAGCCAAACCTGCCTAATAGCCTCATAATCCTCAAAATTCTGACTAGCCTTAATTAGCGCATTGGCCAACTCCTCAGGGTAAGGCTTAGCCTCGAAGGGAGGCTCCTCGACACAGGGCTCCTGGTTAGGGCACCATTTTAGGCCTCTTGGCCACCAGACCCTCTTAGCCTTCTTATTAACCAAGAGGACGATGATAATGTTCCTATTCACAATACTCTCAACATTAGCAATACCCATACTACTGAGCCTCTCAATCAGGTTCTCCCTACCATCAGTGTGGTAGGTCGTGAAGCCACCGTGCCCACTCAGGATAGCCAAAACCCAAGCCCTAGCATCCTCGGGTGATAGAACCTCATTAACAGTCAGGTACTGGGCTCCAACCCTCATACCATAGGCAATCAACTCAGCCTTACTAATCTCCCTAACACCAAGCCCAGTGGCACTCCTAGTATTAAGCATTATGACACTGCGTATTGGGAGTGGTTGGTACTCATCAACGTCTTGGATGAAGGCGACCCTCTCATCAGGTGGGAGTGTGTTTGCCAGTGCGGCTGTTAGTGTGGTTTTACCTGAACCCATTTCGCCAATTGCCAGTAGGGCTAGTTTCTTACCGTTCTCAACCCAATTCGGGTCGCCTGTGGTTGCTACTAGGAGCTTGGCGGCTAGGGCAGGTGTTATTGAGCCCAGGGCTATTAGCTTGGGTATTGTCCAGTATGATGATGGGTGTTTTCTGAAGGCTACAGTGTACTGGCTGATTGGGTCGGCTAGCATTGTTATCCTGAGCTTCAGGTCAGTGTAGGTCGCCATCCCAGCTGGGGCGTAGCTTGTGACTGGAGTCCTCGTTAGCTCACTGGCACGGTCTAGGATGTACTCGTTGAATGTTGGTAATTGTTCACTATCAGTTTGGGCATTCTTGAATATTGAGAATAGTGAGAATAAGCCCCTCCTTGGTTCATCATCCCCACGGTTTGGGCATTGGTTTGGTTCGATAATGAGTGGGTGGTATGCGTCACCGTAGTGGCTACCCCTCACGTAAATCTTCGCACTCCCATCATCACCAGGCTTATCAACAACAATATCATTGAACACCTCACTCCTCAATAGTGGGTCAAGTACCCCGAAGCCGAGGTACCACCTCTTGAAAACCCTAGCCAACTCCTCAGCAACCTCAACCACGTCAGCCCTCTTAATCCCCCTCAACAGCCTGTGCGGTACAGCCTTTAGGATTATCTTAGGCCTAGTGAGCTTCGGGAGGGGCATGCCTTGGCTAAGCATTGCCAGGAGCTTATCCCAGTCAGCACAGGCGATAATATCAGGGTAGTTCAAGTCGTCATGCATCCTGAACTCGAAGCCACCAGGCGTCTTCAAGGCGAATAACCTAGTCCTAATGTCAAAGGACTCAAGTATTGCAATCTCCTCGCCAACGCCTGAAGTGTACACGTTGAACCTGTAGTCCCTTGCAAACGGCATTAGGGTTTTGAGAATTAGGTATTAATTAGCTAACACCATTAAGTGATTAGTAGTACACTGTGGAGCACGAACCAAGCCACGACACCGAGGATTCCACCAAGCAGTGCGCCTAGTCTCCAGTCCTGTATAATCATGCCCCCAGCAAGCCCACTTCCAATTGCCGAGTAGAATGCACCCTGTGGCATACCCATTATGAATGGTATTGAGACTGGTAATTGTGTAAGCGTATTAAAATTAACAATCCTAGCAAGATAACCCATCATACCAATACTGAAGGCACCACCAACACCAACAGTCATGATGCCAAACATCATGCCCTGCATGACAATCCTCTGCACGGCACCAATATACTCACTCACAAGCACATTACTCCAACCAACGAACAACGGCGTACCAGTCGCCTTAGCCTCACGCCAGAGTGGGATTAGACTATGCTCAATTGGGCTCAGGTCACGGACTGGGGTTGGGTTAGGCTTTGTTAAGAGCTCATTGAAGCTTGTCATAACCCTAATTGGCAGTGACGCCCTAAGCCTCAGGTCGTAGATTATGCTTTGTAGTTTGAACAAGCCGTAGATTAGGAGTGGTAGGGCTGTGGCCAGGTAGCCATCAACGAACATTAATGTCAAGACCCCAGCCACGGCGCCAGCGATAATGCCAATAATGTCAGTATCATCGATTGTGAAGTAGTGGGTACGAGGCATGAAGAGGAGGCCTACGAAGCCCATTAACCCCATTATTATCATACCAGGCATACCCATTATTCCAATGCTAGCCATCATAGTCATCATTACGACAGTGACTAGGACAACATTGAACATCTCGCCAATTAACCCAGCATCCGTAGTAAGCCTCCTCCTAACCTCACTGAAGAGTTGCTGGAAGTAAGCCTCAATCGACGCCCCACCCTCAATGTCCCTAGCAACCTTAAGCAGGTAAGCCTGCCTAATGAGCCTACCATAAGTCCTAGCATTAGGAGTGTAGGCTATGATTTCAGCAACCCTCCTAAGCCTACGCAGCCCCCTAGTAGCCTCCCTCCAACCAACCAACGGCGCCTTCAAGGTGAATATTAAGTCCTCGACTCTTTGGCCGAGTAGTATGTCAGGTAGCCTTACCCTTACCCTCACCGCCAATCACCATTCCAATCAACTCGGCAAGCCATGGTTCAACCCCCTGCCTAGCCTCAATAAGCAGTGCCGTGAGTAGCCTAGCCTGGCATTCCTCGGGTACGTTAGCCTTCCTGAGGAGTTCAACAAGTTTCTCACCACTCAACCCATCAATATTGATTGCGCTCGCCAGCTTCAACAAGCCCTGAGGCGTTCTGAGTGTACCCAGTATTGCGCTCCTTAAGTCCAACCCAGTGTCTTGGTAGCTGAGGAGTAGGTAGAGGGCTTTAAGGTACTCGAGTGGGCTTGGGGCACTTGGCTTAGTGGGTTGGCTTGCTGGTTTGGTTTGCTCCAACGTGCCCAATAGCCTCTTCGCATCCTCAACCCTCTCCGTAAACGACATGAGTGGGTTAGGCATGCTAGGCTAATTAGCCTGACTAAGCCAGGAGGCATTAATGAGCACCGTCAGTGAAACCGTAATCGGGGTAATAATAGTGGTAATGGCGGCAGTGGTACTCGGGGTAGTATTCTACATTCTAACTGGCTACCAGGCTGGCTTCACCCACCAGCTTGAGGCAGTCACCACGCTAGTCGCTGGCGTTGAGACTGAGCCAAACACTTGGATTGTTGAGGTCGTTTGGACTTACAAGCCAGTTATCAAGGGGTTCATCACGAGTGATGGTAGGTTCATTAGTGTTGATAGTGGGCAGGTTCAGCTACTCCAGTGTGGGTTGGGTTATGCCCCAGCGCCTTACAGGTACTGTATTTACAGGCTTGAGGGTGTTTCCAAGGAGCCTGTTGAGGTGGTTGGGTAATGGCTGTTGAGGCTCCCCTAATCCTAGCCTTCATTGGGATAATATTCGCTGGGGTGATTGGCTTCATGATATTCATGGTTAGTGCCCAGCAGGCTATCGGCTGGGCTAATGCCATTAGGGCTTATACCCCACCTGAGATTAATGGCACGTACTACTGTCCTGGGGGTACTGTTATTAATCCTTACATTAATGCAAGTGGCCTGTACCAGTGTGGCCCGTGCCTTATCTACATTTACCAGAACGCCACTGCCCACTTATCCTGCCCAAGGTGATGGGTATGAGGGTTGTTGTAAAGCCGAACGAGGCTGAGGGTAAGGTACTTGTTATCGCAGAATTAAGCCTCGTGGAGTACCTTGAGGCTAGGCGTGGTGCCGATATCGTGTACAAGTGCACCTCAGGTAGGGTGGCTTCACCCCTGGCTAGGTTCATCGGGGAGTCAATAGCCTACTTGAGGGGTATTCGCCGTTGTGGTTCAATCTAGGATGTTTAATCCCAGTTCCTCTGGTTTGTAACTTCTGAGCTTGTTCCCAATCCTAACTATTAATACTATAGAATAGTAGCCAGTGTCAGGGTCGTAGTAATCATTGCCATTCTCAATGCTAACCCTGACTAGCATTGCCCCGATGCCCCTTAGCCTCTCCTCAATGAGCCTCCTGTTAGCCTCAATCCTTGCTAAAGCCTCCCTCTTAGCCATGAGTACCACTGGCTTAAGCATGATTATACTAATGGAGAGAGGCTAATTAGGGGGATTGGTACCTGGCTCATATGATTGGGAGTATAGCCTTCCAGCTTGGGAATGCAACTGGTTCATCACAAATCGTGAGTAATGCTGTAGGCTACTTTGCACCAGTCCTCGATGCGATAATGGCTTTCCTAGGGGTAGCATTTTGGATTAGCCTGGTCTTCTTGATATATTATGGTATTGAGGCCTTCGTCCACCCAACACCCTTCGGAAGGTCGGCTAGGCTTGCCTCAATGTACGACCATGTTAAGGGTGTGATATGGAGTATTATTGCAATATACCTCGTGCTTGCTATTATTGCGTATGCTGTGAATCAGGCTAGTGCGGCGGCTGGGGCTGGGACTACTGTCAATGCTGGGCAGTTGTTCTACTATGTGTTCGTTGAGCCTGTTACGAGGGGCTTCAGTATCCTATTTGGGGCTACTAAGTGAGTGGCCCAATTGCCCCAGTGGCTAGGCTGGCCATTGTGGCCAAGTGTACCCTTATTAAACCCAGTATTGCCTAATACCCGTGGAGAAGAAGTTGTTGAAGGTTCGCCTTAGGAGTGAGGTATGGCGTGCAGTCCACTTCGAGGCATTATCCAGGGGTGTCCCTGTGGGTACTATTATTGAGGATGCTATTGAACTGTACCTAGCCTTGAGCCAAGGCAATGCAACCCTCAACCTTAAGGATGGTGCCACATTGCGCCTCAAGACAATTAAACCCATCACAACACCTTGTGAAGGTAAGCCAACCACAGAACCACCACCCGAACCTGTGAGGACTCAAACCGTGCCCACTAATGCGGATGCACCAAGCTTCATTAAGGACAACCCATGGCTCACAATAATCGCCAGAAAGGGCTAAGCATTCAAAAGGTCTGACCTCCTCCCCGCTCTAAGGGAACCCTCACCCTTTAGGACGGGGAGGTTTCCTCGCCCAGCCTTCATTGGCTCCTCCAGCTGGGTTCATGGGATTGCCCCGGGCCAGCACTGCGGGGCTTTGCTCAAAGCTGGCCTTGAATTCCTTGAGCGTGGCGTGCAGATACTGCACAATGGGGTATGGTACTAGTGGGTTTGATTCGCCTTCGTACTCTCCCCAGTTCGTTTCCCTCCTTAGATTCCACCATACGCCTTTACTCCAGGGCTCTGGCGTTGTTTTCCACATCATATTCACCACAGAGGCATAGTCCCTATCCACAATATGCCCAAGTGGGCATTGCAACGTATGCCAATCACCTGTTTCCTCAAGCCTTGTGAAGTGTATCGGGCAAACCCTACTGTTCCTATAGGATGAGACCCTAACGAGTTTCGAACCCCTCTCCAAAGCCTTATCCTCAACCGCCTTCTCAATGCTCTTGAACGGCGTCTGCTTAATCCTATGCCTTAACTCATCCTTCCCAATCCCATTAATCATCGATTCCTGTGGGTTTTCGCCAAGCTCCTCGGTGATTATGATTGATGGGCTCTTGGTCAATTCATTAGCCACATGCCTAACACGGCCAATCTTCCTACCCCTCTCCCTCAGGTGCTTAACACGCTTCCTAAACTCCCTAGTGCCCGCTATGCTCACGTATTTGCCGTTTGGTAGGGCGTACAGTGGCTTGAGCCCCTCGGTAATTGTATCCCTAATCCTCCCATACCTCCTAGCCAACCTACCGAAGTCAGTCCTAATCGTGTAGAGCTGTGGCGTTAAGTATTGTTTGTTCCAATCAACCACCTTGTTCACAGTGGTTCCGATATCAATCTTACCAACTGCTACCGTGTTCTCGTTGATGTCGAAGGTAACGACTGATTGTGGCTTAGCCTCCCTAGGCTTAACCTCGAAGATGAAGACCGCATACCACTTGTTAACCCTACGCTTAACAATCAGTGTCCCAGCTAACTCGGATTCCCCATTCAACACCCTCCACCAGTATTGCCAGAAGCGCCTGTGTAGCCTCAACCAAACCTCCCTCCTCCCACCAGGGAGTGATATGGTAATCCTAACTGGGGCTACTGACTTAACGAACTCCTCATAATTCCAGGTTGTTTCAACGAACCTAATGGACACAGCCTTAACCTCAGGATAGGGCTTGTTCACCAAGCCCCTCCTCTTCCTTTCAATGAATGACTTGGCGATTTCGGATGACTGCCTAATTGCTTGAATAACCAACTGCGAGTTAAGGCTTGGGTACTCCTGCCTATACTTACTGTAGAACAACCTATGGAGTTGAATTGGGCTCGTAACATCATTTGCAATGGCGTATTCAACAACCTCACGAACAATGTTAAGGTACATGGTTTCAACTGAATAAAGCAATCTATTAAGCTCCTTAGTGGCCTCAAGCTCAACAGCAACAGCCCTACGCAACATCCACAGGAGAAAACACTCATTTAAAAACCTAACCCAGCCCTAAAGGACGAGACTTACCACCCATTGTAACCAGTACCTACTGTACCCACCGTATGAAAAATGCACCCAGTCTTTTTCAAGGAAAGCCTTATTAAGCCAATGCTAGGTGGGTTACTTGGACTAAACTGTTCCCTAAACTACTAACCCAAACCCCCTTGGCCAAGGGGAACCTGACCCAATGATGCTGTCCTACGTTAAGGGGCAATAATACAATCAGCAAGTCTTCACGGGCGAACGTCTTCACCTACTCACCCACGGGGGTGGGGGTACCCCTGAGTTAGAGTACACCATTAACCAGTGCCATACCACCCTGGGGCAGTATCATTAGAGCCTATGGTGTTCTAACTCTGGGGGTAGGGGGGTGGGCGTGGGTGA
>WYEB01000697.1_pt1 | contig 11174 bp, 9 predicted proteins | sample 6343061 | NCBI WGS metagenome assembly WYEB01 (sample SAMN13812332, study PRJNA600296) | hot springs metagenome | biome: ENVO:00000051; feature: ENVO:00002007; isolation source: sediment sample from Evening Primrose shelf | place: USA: Yellowstone National Park, Evening Primrose Hot Spring ... | reverse complement strand
ATAGGAAGTCCTGGTGAGGCCGGTATAGAAGGGTTCGTATCTCCAAAGGCAACGCCAGATGGCCGACCTGGCGTTCTAATTCATATATATCATAGCGACCCAGCAAGCCTTAAAATGGTGACGATACAGAGATTGGGCCAATGTGTTCTTACGGCACCAACCACCGCAGCCTTTAACGCGCTCGAGAGATCCGTGAGGAAAATGTCAATTGGTAGAGCATTGGCAAAATTTGGTGATGGGTTTGAGAAGGAGGATACTATTTACGGGAGGAGGATGTGGAGGATACCTGTGATGGAAGGTGAGTTCCTCATTGAGGACTCCTTCGGTATAAGGCAGGGTGTTGGTGGCGGAAATATATTGATCCTAGCTAAAACACAACAGGCAGCGCTTGAGGCGGCTGAAAGGGCTGTTAGGGCGATCAGGAAAAACGTAAGAGGTGTAATATTGCCCTTCCCTGGTGGTATAGTTAGATCGGGCTCTAAGGTTGGCTCATTAAAATACCCCAAATTAAGGGCAACGACGAATCACCTATACTGTCCAACTTTAAGGCCTATAGTAAAGGATAGCCGTGTACCTCCAGACGTAGGTTCTGTTTATGAAATAGTTATTGATGGACTTACAAAGGATGCCGTGTTAAAGGCAATGGGTGTGGGTATTAGGGCTGCAGTTACGGTACCCGGGGTTATTAAGATCGATGCAGGTAATTACGGAGGTAGGCTTGGTCCTCATCATCTCTATCTTAAGGATGCATTAGAGGTTACTAAGGATTTAGCACTAAAGCTATAAATTTAAATAGAAATATTTTACATTAAAATCATGACAAGCTCCGTTTTAACGCTGAATACTGGAAGGAAGTCCCTTCAAGGTATGTACCTTGAGGATAAGTTCTCAGATAAGTACTTTCAAGTAGCATCAATAGTTGAAATGAACCCTGATGATGCGAAGGAACTGGGTATTAAAGATAGGGCGAAATTATCAAATAACGGTGTAAGTGTGGTTGTGAAGGTAAAGGTAACCGATAGAGTTCCGAGGGGTTCAATATTTCTATTACCAACACCATGGGCCAACGCTCTACTTTCTGAGGAAACTGACGGTATTGGCGTACCGCCATTTAGAAATGAACGTGTAACCGTTGAACCAACAGATGAACCAGTTACAACATTAAACGAGGTACTTAAACTCCTCGGTGCTAAGAATCTAGATATACCGTATGGCACGGAGATACCAATAAAAACTGGGGAGAAGAGAGTGGTTGAAAATGTTGTATGTACCCTTTGTGGTGAGGTTTGTGATTATTTAAAAATAGAGTTAGATGGTAATAAAATTGTACGTAATTTAGGCGGCTGTACTAAATCAAATTCCAAATTCCTAAATTATCATAAGAATAGAATACTAAAACCATACATTAGGAAGGATTCAAAGCTTGTGGAGACTACACTGGATGAGGCGCTTGACGAGGCTGCAAACATTTTAGTCAATTCGAAATACCCATTAATATATGGATTAGCCACAACATCGAACGAAGCTATTGAGGAGGCTGTGAAATTAGCTGAGCTTGTACGTGGTGTTGTTGATAACGCAAGCACATTTTGCCACGGCCCAACCACCCTCGCATTCCAGGAGGTAGGAGGAGTGTACACGACCTTTAGCACCGCAGTGAATTTGGCAGACCTATTAATATTTTGGGGCTCGGACCCCGTTAATTCACATATAAATCATATGACAAGGATCGTAACAGCCAAAGGCGTGTATATTAAGGGTAGGAAGGAGAGAAAGGTTGTGGTGATTGATGTCCGAAGAACCGAATTAGCCGATTTGGCTGATCTTTTCATAAGGGTTGAGCCTGAGAGGGATCTTGAATTGATAACGGCGCTTAGAATGGCTGTTAATGAATTTGAGATTGAGGCTGATAAGGTGGCTGGTGTTCCCCGTGAGGATGTTTATAAATTAGCCGATATGATGCAAACCGCTAAATATGGTGTTATCTTTTATGGTTTAGGACTTACTGAGAATGGCGCTAAGTATAGAAATGTGCAGGAATTATTTAAGCTCGTTCAAGATCTTAACGAATGGACTAAGTTTTCTGTAATACCAATGAGAGGTCATGGTAATGTTGCAGGCAGCAATGAGGTACCGCTATGGCTAACGGGCTTTCCATATGCCGTTGATTTCGCAAGGGGCTTTCCAAGAATGTACGTGGGCACGACCACAGCTATGGACTTACTCATGAACGGTGATGTTGATGCAGCATTAATTGTTGGTACAGACCCTGCCGCAAGCTTCCCGCGTAAGGCGCTAGAGCATTTATCGAAAATACCAGTCATAGTCATAGACCCGAAATGGTCCCTAACCACAGCATTTGCTGACGTCATAATACCATCAGGTATGATTGGTATTGAGTGCGGAGGCTCTGTCTATAGGATGGATAAAGTACCTATAAAGTTGAAGAAATTCCTGGATCCACCGCCCGGTGTATTATGTGACGTGGAGATCCTCAAAATGCTTATAGATAAGGTTGTGCAAAGAAAATATGGGGGTGCGCAGTCATGACGCAGATATTGATTAAGAATGGCGTAGTTTACGACCCGCTCAACAACATCAAGGGGGAGGTAATGGATATAGCGATTAAGGATGGTAAGATAGTCGATCCAAAGGAGCTCAATCCCTATGAGAAGATTATAACGATCGATGCAAGCGGTAAGGTTGTGATGCCTGGCGGTATAGACATACACAGCCATATAGCGGGTCCCAAGGTTAATAGCGGTAGGTTACTGAGACCTGAGGACCACTATACAACGAATAAACCGGACAGGCCACCCTATATAATGGCTGAGACTGGTCTGTCAACACCCAACGTTTATAGGATAGGCTATGAGTACGCCATAATGGGGTACACGGTAGTTGCTGAGCCAGCAACACCGCCAGTGTTGACTAGGCATACGCATCATGAATTTAATGCGATACCAATAATAGATAAGTTAGCCTATGTTATAGTTGATTCTAATTGGCTTTTGCTCGATTTGGTTAAGCAAGGGGACATTAATTTACTAGCTGCCTATCTAGCATGGGTCTTAAGGGCAACAAAGACTTACTCTTTAAAGCTCGTTGATCCAGGGTCTGACTTTGTATGGCAGTTAAGGGGTGGGAGTGTTGATATTTATGACCAAATACCAATATATGGCATTACCCCAGCTGATATTATTGAAAGTGTGGCTAATGCTGCTCAATTAATTAATATTCCTCATAAGGTACATATTCACTGTAATAGGCTTGGTTATCCTGGGAACTATATTACCACGCTTAAGACAATGGAGCTCTCACCGAAGATTCAAAAGTTATCTGAAGGTTTAGCTATGCATATAACTCATGTTCAATTTACTGGATATAAGGGTGATTCTTGGATTTCGCTAGAAAGTGGCGGTGAGGAAATAGCTAAGGAATTGAATAGGAATCCATACATTTCTCTAGACCTGGGTCAGGCAATACCAGGCCGTTCAGTAACCACAATGACAGGTGATGCACCATTTGAGTTCGTCCTTTATCATTTAATGAGAGGTAAGTGGTATAGTGTAGATACTGAATCTGATGGAGCTGCTGGTATAGTTCCTTATAAGTATAGAAAGAAGAACTATGTAAATACAATTCAATGGGTTATTGGTTTAGAAATAACATTACTTGCAGATGATTTACAGAGAGTCTTCATAGCCACTGACCACCCAAATGCCGGTTTATTCACGGACTACCCACTCATATTTGCCTGGCTAATGAGTAAGAAGGCTAGGGAGGATACTATGAAGAACATGAACCAGAGGGCACTTAAGCGTAGTGCATTACCTGCAATAGACCGCGAGCTCACCTTATACGATATAGCCCTAATGACTAGAGCATCACCAGCAAAACTACTAGGTCTTCAGGAAACCAAGGGTCACCTTGGTATTGGTGCCGATGCTGATGTGGCTATATACGACATTAACCCATTCACCACAGATCCAAGTAAGGACTACACAAAAATAATTACTGCATTTCGAAGAGCATGGATTACAATTAAGGATGGGGAAATTGTTGTCAATAAAGGAGAAGTAATTAATCCAATCAGCGGTGCAACATACTATGTTGACCCAGCAATACCCGAGGATTTAGATCGTGAGCTCTATAAGGTACTTTCAGAGAAGGTTAAGCAATATTATTCAGTAACGATGGATACTTTCATTATTGATGAGAAGGAATTATTAAAATATAAGCGTGTGGAGACAAAATCATTAATTAAGTGATGAATATGTCCACAACGTATTACTTACGACTAAAGGATAAACCTACGGTATTAGTCGATGCACGAACAATAGCACCTGACACGTTTGCTGGAAGGAGACTTAATGATATTTTAGCCCTTAAGGTACTAGAGGGTGGTGTTTCGAGAATGATTCAAGACCTTTTTGAAGTAGAGGGTCCTGCAGAGGCTCCTAAAGACCCAGGTGAAATAAAAATAATAATTGAGGGTAGTACCAATAAGGTTTCCTTCATAGGGTATAGAATGAGTAAGGGGGCTATAGAGATTAATGGTGATGCGGGCCATTTTATTGGGTATAAAATGAGGGGTGGGTCAATAACAATACGCGGAAGCGTCAGGAACTACCTCGGGGCTAAGATGAAGGATGGAAACATAGAGGTATTTGGCAATGCGGGTCATTGGATTGGAAGTAAGTTAATTGGTGAAAGGCCTGGTAAGGGTATGAAGGGAGGAACAATAACAATACATGGCAGTGCAGGATCTGAAGTTGGCTCTGGAATGAAGGGAGGGACCATAATAATTGAAGGTAATGCAAGAAATAATATTGGTGCCTATATGACGGGTGGCACCATAATAATTATGGGAAATTCTGGGCTTTACCCTGGTCTAAGGATGAGCGGAGGTAGAATCGTTATTGGCGGTACGGTCAAAGGAATACTACCTAGTTTTTACGCGATATCCTATATGCCATCTCTTAAGGTTAAGAATATCACGTTTAATAAGCCATTCATGACGTTCATGGGCGACGTACTCGTTGGTGGAAGAGGGCTGCTGCAGCTATCGTACGATGATAATAGACAATACCTTGAATATTATAGAAAGTTGATTGAGGAGGTGGAACAATGAACCTATCACTAAATAAGCTCTCCGTTGAGTTAGCTAAGCACCTAGTGGATTATGCTGATGAGTTGAGAATTACGTATACAAAAATCAACGAGGCAACCGTAATAGACACAGGCATTAAGACCACTGGAAGTTTCGAGGCTGGGCTATTAGTGTCTAAAATAACGATGGGGGGTGTTGCCGACGTTAGCATGACCTCTTTTCAACTTGATGATTTATTCCTGCCCTCCGTATTGGTCAGAACGGACTACCCAGTCGAGGCATGCATTCTATCGCAGCTAGCCGGATGGAGGGTGCAGGTTAAGGACTTCTTCGCCAATGGGTCAGGGCCTGCACGAATATTGGCTAGAAAGCCAAAGAGGTATTTCGAGACCTTTGGATATAGCGAAACAGCCAATGAAACAGTACTCGTACTGGAGACCGATAAGTACCCAAATGACGAGGTTGTCGATTACGTGGCCAGGGAGACTGGGGTGGGTAAGAGCTCGATCTACTTAGTGCTGGTCTCCCCCGCATCTATTGTTGGTTCGGTCCAGGTGAGCGCGAGGATAGTGGAGACCGGTTTGTATAAGTTGGATACCCTGGGCTTCGATTTGAGATCTATTAGGAGCGGAGTTGGCATAAGCCCAATAGCACCTCTTCACAGCGACCCACTGGTTATGGCGGGTAAGACAAACGATATGTTACTGTATGGGGGATCCACGTATTATATCGTTGATTTAGATAACGACGATTATCTAAGGGAGATAGTGGGTAAGGCCCCAAGTAGCTCCTCGAAGGATTATGGGAGGTCCTTTACGGAAATGGTCAAGGAGTATGGGTGGGACTTCCTCTATAAGGTTGATCCATCAATCTTCGCGCCCGCTGTGATCACGATAAACAACGTAAGGACTGGCAGGGTATTCACGGCTGGGCGCATCAACAAGGATGTACTAAGAAGGGCGTTGGGGCTTACCTCTTGATGGTGTCTATGATGTACTTAGCGATTTCCAGGGCTATGTTCTTATCAGGAAAGACACTTTGTAAACCCCTCCAATCGGGCTGACTATTGACCTCAAAAACATACGGTCTTCCCTCAGCCACCGCAATATCAACGCCCGCTATATCGCAGCGCAGGGTTTTTGCCGCTCTTATGGCTATATCCTCAATCTCAGGATCGAGCCTATCTATCCTAATTGGGCTTGCGCCCTGGGCAATGTTTGTCTTCCAGGTGTTTGGAGGGGCCCTCCTGTACATTGCCGCTAAGACCCTATCGCCAAGTACGAAGGCCCTTATATCAACACCACCATGGCTAATGAACTCCTGTAGGTATGCCACATGGCGGTAAAACGTGAGTGACCTAACCAACTCCCATATCACATCCCTCTCCCTCTTCCTTACCATGACACTGCCATGACCTCGGGAACCGAACATGGGCTTTATAACCACGGCATCGGAATTTAATAAATCAAGGCTCCTCATGGCAAGGCTTGATCTCTCAGTCGTTATTGTGGTTGGTACGGGGATACCACTCATCCTTAGTGTATAGAGTGATCTGAACTTATCCGTACACTTCTCTATCGCGTCGGGTCTGTTGAATACGCGAATACCGTTCTCCTGCATCGCATACAATAAGTCGATCCTAAAAAGCGCCTGATCCAAACTGGCGCGGCCTAGGGGTCGTACAACCACCGCAGATAATTCCTTCAATATGTCGATACCGTGAACAATCAATTTTAGGGAATCCCCAATGTAGGCTGTGATGTCGTTAAAATTGAATGCGAATACATCATGGTTTAGCGATTGAAATGACTTAATGAGAGCACCGGTTGCGAAGCTTTGCGGATTACGGGTTATTATCCCAATCCTCACGCATTATCCTACATTGCTAGGATTAAAAACCTATTCATACTTATGAATAACAAGCCTAAATTTTTAAATAATGCAATAAATTAATTGATGATTTGATTAATGACCGTGATGGAAAGGGGATTTAGGGATAGGGATTATATCGAGACCGAGGAAGGCCTTGTGTTCGCCGTTATAGGTAACGTGCATCCAGTTGATAGGGTCATTGCCTACCTGAAGTACATGCGAATTGATGTGGGCGTTGGTTCCGTAAATACGATATGGTTTAAGCAGGGGGTGCCTTACCTAAGGGTATTGCCCCTATACAGTGCATCGAATGTTAGGGCTGTGCTTGATAGGTATTTGCGCGATAGGTATCGGGATTACGTGGTACTTGATAAGTATAGGAATATAGAGTTGATAGAGGTCCCCAAGAATCGTGTAAGGATTCATTATAAACCCGAGGAGCGATTGCAGGAAGTAATCAAGAGACCACGGGATTCATTGGAGAGGTTAGTCCTGGAGATGGTGGAGAAGTTAGCATTAACGTCAGAAGTCTCGGTGAGCAATTTCGGTGTCACTGGATCCATACTACTGGGCATTCATAATCCTCAATACTCAGATATAGATTTGATAGTTTATGGTACCTCAAACGCGTATAAAGTCAGGGAGAGTATCAAGGAATTATATACTGATGAATCCTCGGGCTTCAGCTATTTCGATAAGGATAGTTTGGAGAGGTGGGCACGGGAGGTTGCTGAAACCCAGGCGTTCACTGTTGATGAGGCTAAGTTGTTTTATAGGAAGTACGTGTGGAATAGGGGGTTGTATAGGGGTAGGAAATTCTCGATACACCCAGTCAAGTTAGAGAATGAGGTGCGTGAGGAGTGGGAGCAAACAATACACAAACCACTCTGCATAGGCACCGTAAGAGCGCGGGTTGTTGATTCAAGAGACTCGATTTTCATGCCTGCTATATATGTGGTCAGGGATGTCGAGATCCTTGATGGGTGTAGGGTTAATGCCGAGATAAGGCGGGTTGTCAGTTACGAAAGCTTATACATCGATGTTGCCCAACCTGGTGATGAGATTATTGCCCGCGGAAAATTCGAGCATGTCACCGACACTAAAACGGGTGATGAGTATGCCCAGGTGGTTGTGGGGTCGTACGAGGCGCAGGGCAAGGACTTCATAAGGCCAGTAAGCCTGGGTTAGGTGTTGTTGATGGTTAGGTTAAGGGGAATACCACCACATAAGTTGGCGGCATATTTATCGATAGGCATGGCGCTTGAGGTGTCTGCCTACCCAAAACCTGGCAACGTGCATAGGCTGCGTGACTTTAGGGATACGAAGTTCGAGGACTTCATAATAGCCGCAACATTCTCGCAGCACCACTTCCTTAGGGGGATACTCAGGGGTGTTAGGATTAGGCGTGGTATCGTTGGGAGGGTCGTGTTTGGAGACTTGATTAGGGGTGTGGTTAGGGACTCCATCCGCATTAGTGGGGGTGGTAATACGAGCCTAGGGACGAGCCTATTACTCACGCCATTATCCATCGCACTTGGTTACTTACATAATCTCGATGAGGACGTGGAGCTTAACGAAATAACGAACACCGCCACCGAGCTACTGCAAAGGTTCTCAACGAGCCTCGACACGGTCAGGTTTTATGAGGCCATAAGAATTGCGAAACCTGGTGACGTGAAGATTAACGCTGACCTGAACTATATACCGCAGAGGTATAGGATCAATGTGTGGGACCCTGACTACGCCAGTAAAATATTGGGTGGGAACGTAACGTTGTGGGAGATACTTCACTACTCGGCGGTTAGGGATATGAACTCCAATGAGGTGGTTAGTGGGTATCCCAGGGTTTTGAACCTCGTAAACTTCATATCAAGTAGAATGAATGCCCATGGTGATTGGAATAGGGCTGTCGTGGAGACATTTTTAATGCAGCTCTCCCGGGAGTACGACACATTCATTTTAAAGAAGCATGGGGTAGATGTTGCGAGGTACGTATCCGAGAGGGCTGGGGAGTTGTTCAATTACTGCCTATCCAGTGATTGGCATGATTGTTACAGGAAGCTGTTGACGTTTGATGATGAATTGCACTTGAAATATGTGAACCCAGGCTCAACCGCGGATTTAATAGCGACGGCAATATCTCTCTACGCTCTCACGCGGAGGACTAATGTAATAAGGCGTTGAGTGGCGTGACTCATATGGTGAAGCGCAGGGTCCTCATAACAGAGTATGTAATGAGCTGTTACAGGAAGGATGATTATGCTTACTATGATTTATTACCCGAGGCCTTAGCAATGGTTAAGTCCTTAGAGGAGACCCTAACCAACGTGGGTATCGATGCGTACATCACTGTAAGCTATCATTTAAAGGAAATAATGCCTTTGTTTAAAAACACCGTGAGCATAAACCCTTTCGACTGCATCAATGAATTGGGTAAGTTTACAGGTGAGTTTGACAATGTAATAGCCATAGCCCCACCCAGGGAGTTAATAATTATTGCCGACATATTTAAAGAGAGGCTCATTCAACAACCACCAAATCTCGTGAAGGAATTATCCAGTAAGTATGGAGTCGTTAAGTACCTGGAGAATTGCGGGGTTAAAGTACCTAAAACGATAATGGTGAGCGCCGGCAATCTGCGCGAGGGAGTAATCGATATTCCATTTAAAGTGCCATTTGTCGTAAAACCCGCATTACTGGCTGGTTCGGAGTGCGTTTATGTAATAAGAGGTGGGCATTATAGTATTAATCGCATATTGACAATAGTTAACGAGGTAATTAAGTGCGACCCGTCTGGAAACGCTGTTTTACAGGAGTATGTGGATGGTATTCACGGTAGCGTGTCGGTGGTTTACGGAGCCGATGGTCCCTCATTCTACTCCCTTAATCTTCAGTTGATAAGTATTGAGAATGATAGGCTCAGCTTCCTTGGGGGCATATTACCGGTGAGGGATTACGAGGTTGTTTATGAGACGAGGAGACTCGTCAACACCGTGTATAGGTGCTTTCCAAGCATTAGGGGGTATGTTGGTTTTGATGTCGTATGGAATGATGCGGGTATTTACGTTGTTGAGATGAACATGAGACCAACAACATCAATTGTAGGTATAGTACAATTATACCCAGAGTTTGGCAAGTACCTAATTGATGAACGAGGTGGCTCATTGATATACCTGGGTGATGTAGCTCCCGAAACAGCGTATTACCTGGTGTTGGATAGAAATGTAGGTATTAAGGCGAGCAATACCAAGACCATAGGGATTAGCAACGCTGGCAAAAGGGTAGTTGTTGGTAAAGAGAAGTCAATGAAGGATGTGTACCGCATCATTAAGCCATTATTAAGTAATTTGGCATATGACCTAGAACAAATTATTAAATAATATTTAAAAGCGAGTTTAAGGCATTGCACGTAATGAATACTCCAGGACACGTGAAATTATTAATTAGCGTTAGAAATGTTGAGGAGGCAGTCGAGGCGCTTGAGGGTGGTGCGGACATAATCGATGTTAAGGATGTATCGCACGGTAGCCTTGGTCTCCCGAGGTATGGCGTGGTTCGTGAAGTAGCATTAAAGATTGGTAGTGCCAGGGAGAAGAGCGTGCCGATAGGTGATTTGGAGAGGCGTGATTCCGCGATTGGTTATGTTGCCCAGGTTATAGAGGGTTTGGGTTATGACTATTTAAAGGTTGGATTGAAAACGAACTCCAGGGAGGAGGGTTTGGGTATTGTACGGGAGGTTATGGATTCGATAAGTGGTAAGGTGAAGGTTGTGTTGGTTGGTTATGCCGATTATCAATTACATAACTTATTATCGCCAATGGACGTAATCGATATAGCCCACATCTCTGGGGCATACGGTGTCATGATAGATACCCTAGGTAAGAACGGCTTATCAACCTTTGATTACCTATCGAGGGATTACTTGAGGGATTTCGTGACCAAGGCTAAGGATCACGGATTACTTGTTGCACTGGCGGGTGGCTTAAAGTTGCATCATATCAGGGATGCGTTACCATTGGGTTTTGACGTTATTGGTGTTAGGACTGCAGTGTGCGAGGGTGGTCGAAATGGGCATTTAAGAAGGGAGCTTGTGGTATCCTTAAAGAGGGAAGTTGAGAGGTACTAGCGGTTCGTTATGCAGGACTTGGTATTCATAGGGTTAGACATTGGTGGAGCTAACCTTAAGGCT
>WYEB01000696.1_pt1 | contig 11182 bp, 11 predicted proteins | sample 6343061 | NCBI WGS metagenome assembly WYEB01 (sample SAMN13812332, study PRJNA600296) | hot springs metagenome | biome: ENVO:00000051; feature: ENVO:00002007; isolation source: sediment sample from Evening Primrose shelf | place: USA: Yellowstone National Park, Evening Primrose Hot Spring ... | reverse complement strand
TAACACCTGCACTGCGTATATTATTATAGACCCCCAGCTCCGCAAGCCCTCAGACCACGATGGAGATGTACCGTCCGTCTTTTACGAGGGCGATTTTCTGCCCCGCCACCTCTACGACGCCTTCTCCTTGCTCCAGGAAGGCCTCGAGCCTGCCGTATTCGTCGGGGCCTAGAGCTTCGGCCACTTCCTCCGGCAGGCTACATCTCTTTTCTTCGGCCGCGGCTGCTGGCATGATAAGGAAGGGCCACTTGGCCGGCCACTTATACTTGTTGACAGCCTCGGCCACGTAGGCGGAGATGTCGGCGAGGAACGCGCAGTCGAAGTCGTACCAGTTCCAGAGACTCCAAATCATCTGAACCGCCTGTCCGTAGGCAACTGCGGAGTCCTTCCCGGAGATCACGGCGCCTCTGTAGAGCGCCCATGCCCTCGCCACAGCCATGTAGACGGTCTTCTTTGCGAAGGCCTTCAGCGCCTCCGCGCCGAAGCTCCTGCCGCACTTATTCGCAAGCTTCCGAAGCGCCTCCAAGTCCAGCACATCCCTCTCCAGCGCCTCTTTAAACCTCCGGAGGAGCTCTTGGCAAGTCATGGCGCCTGCTCCTCGTACTTGATCAGCCGCATCGACTTCCCGCCGAACCAGCCGTAGGCTTCGACAAGCAACTTGGCGGCGGCGTCCACAGCGCGCTTCATGCACGACTTGACAGTAAGCCGCGTGCCGTTCCACTCCAGCTCGGTCCTGCAGACGCATACATGGGGGCCGCAGGCATATACGACCTTGCCGATTTCCAGACGCCTCGCTACATACTCCACAGCCGCCTCCAGCGCCTCGCGGCTGTCGGCCTCTACGCGGAAGATGGCGGCGTACTTGAGAGGCGTTGTCATAGCAACTTCGCCTGCCTGCAGTTGCCGAACACGTTCATCAAGGCGGTGTAGGTGTTCGCCGCTGTGCGGTACACAACCTCCACGTCGCTGACGGGCATATGTGTCCCCACGATCTTGGTCGCCGCAGGCCTGCCGTTTTCGTCCTTCACCAGCTCGACGCCGGAGACGTCAACCCGCACAAATCTGCCTTGAACGTAGATCACCAAAGACGCTTGCTTCACGCCGCGGGCGAGGAATAGGTAGCGGACGTCGACCAGCCCCCTGGCGCCCCTCTTTAAAGTGTACACAGTGCCCCCGGACTCGGCGAGGAGCTTGGCCAGTATCGGGAGCCTCTTCCTGTAGTCGATTACCTTTAGATCCTCCCCCTTCGACGCGGTGAAGAAGTCCGCCAGATCCATGGACTCCTCGAGCATAACGTCTTCAGGCGGCAGCCGCCTCAGCTCCTCAAGCCAGCACCTCTTCCCCTCGGCGAACTCCACCAAGAGGCGGCGCCAGTCGCCGTACTTCCACCCGGCGGGGAGGCCGCTCGGCTTAAACACCTGCCCCTTAGTCTCGATCCTCTCGCTGTTCCACTTCAAGTAGTTCTTCTTCTCGTAGATGAAGACGTCCCACACGCCCTCCAGCTTGAGGCGGAAGTGGCTCCCCCCGTACAGCAGCCTGCCTCCCCACAGCCCCCTGGCGATTTCCTGCGCGATGGCGGTGACCTCGCCGTCGGGGTAGGGGTCGCCCGCCAGCGGCACGTAGACGGAGTCCGTGTCGCCGTAGATCCCCCTCAGCCTGTCCACAAGCCTCTCGAACAAGATCTTCGTCTCGTTGAATATCACGGCAGAGACGTGCTCGTTGAGGCCGTACCCCGACGGCTTAGCCAAGACGCCGTACGCAGAGTTCGCAATGATCTTAACCGCCTGGTCAAGGGCCTTGTCGCCGGACTTCTTCGTAATCTCCCTGGCCTTGTACACCTTCGCCAAGTAGCGGTATGCGTCGCCCTGCCTGAAGCAAACAGTCCGCCCTACGCCCCTGAACCCGCCTTGGCACTCGTACGCCTCGACGGGGTCGGCACCGAACTCGTAGTAGGCGGTGGGGTACAGCATGTGGAAGTCGTATTCAGCCACCCGCCTAAAGAGCCCCGTCTTGCGGAGCACCACCTTGCTCCCCGAGAAGCCCTGCTCCATCCTCACCCTGTCCTCAAGGACGTAGCCGTTCAAGACTGTTAACCTAGCCAGCATCGCCTCGTGTATGCCGCCGGGGGAGCCGGAGGCGCCGTAGACCCAGAGGAGGTGGAGCGGCACCCCCGCCAGCGACGACACCGCCGTCAAGGTGGGGAGCCACGCCTTGGCGAGGTGGAGCGTCGCCTTGACGTCCCAAGCCAAGTACCTCCTGAGCTCCGCGCCGGCCAGCTGGCCCCGCCGCATCTTCGCCTTAATCCACTCAGCCACGTCGACGTCAGGCGGAGCGCCCACCTGCCGAACCACCTCGTGCAGGGCATATGCCTCTTCCCCCACGCCCAGAGACGACCTCCAGCCGCCCGTGGCGAAGTCGAACAAGTCGACGATGCCCACCGGCCTCCCCGCGTCTACGTACAGCTCAGTTGCGCCCAGGTACTTGTAGTCGAAGCCCGAGATGTTGTAGCCGATTAAGTAGTCGACATCCTCTAAGTCGGCGTAGAGGTCGGAGACGTAGCTTGAGATCTTAACGTCGCCGTCGGGGAGCGCCCAGCCGATCAAAACCTCGGAGCCGTGCACCTCCACGTCCACAACGGCGAACTCCACCTCCTGCCTCCTGATGCTTGAGGCCAGCTCCACCTCAGACCTGGCGAAGACCAGCGGGGGCTTCCCCCAGTCCACCGAAAACCTCAGCACAAACGGGATGCCGGCTTGCGCCACCTTCCCGTACTTCCTGTACTTCTCTCTTAACCCCCTAACTTCGGCCGGGTGGTCTGCATATACTCTGTACACCCTCCCCCTGCACTCCCTATACCCCACGCCGTCCCAGCACCGCGCGTTGAGGTCAGCCCCCTCCGCGTCCGGAACCCTCCCGGTCGACACGACGTAGAAGTAGGGCTCGAACCGCTCCACGCGGCCGCCCACCCAGAACCTAGACCCTCCGAGGTATACTACGGGCCTCATGGCTCCGACTCCCGCCTTGCGTACTCCAGAGCGTTTTTGAAACAGTACGCGAAGAGGTCGCCGCGTCTCTCTATTTCGGCGGTGATTGCCGCCTTTTTCTCCTCCTTAGGCACCTTAAGCCGCTTCCAGAGACAGAGGATTAGCCTGTTCGCGCAGATGGGGTTCGCCAAACAAGTCTCTGCGGAGTCTGGCGCCGCACTTTGTACATTAATTTTTGTTTCTATATTATTAGCGGGTAGGTCCGTGTCTAACGTGCATAACGTGTCTAATCCGCTTTGCCCTTTACCTTTATTTACACTGGCCAGCGGGGCGACTTCGATGTTTGTCTTCTGCTTTTCTAAATTCGTCAAGGGCGTCGGCGGATTAGGCACGTTAAGCACGCTAGATACGCCCGCCGTATCTAACCCGCCTCGCCCTTTAGGCACAGCCGTTTGGCCAGCCGGCGTATTAGGCACAATGGACTCCGCCGTTCGGCTTGTTGTGTCTAACCCGCTTTGCTCTTGACTTGTATCTACATCAGCCGGCGTGGTAGTTTTGATATTTGTCGCTTGTTCTTCTAAACTTGTCAAGGGTGTCGGCGGATTAGACACGTTATGCACGTTAGACACATAGCTTTCTTCTGTATATTCAGATTCTACAAGTTTTCCAACGAAGACATCAAAGAAGTCTCCCCAAGTCAGTTTGTAGTAGCAATTAGATCCCCCGCACGTCCTAGGCACCTTACCCATGTACCGCGTGTTGTACGGCCACAGGACACTTTTAGCAGCGACGGAAGGCGTATAGCCCTTCGCCGCATAGTTTACGAAGATTTTCCATAGTGCTTCGCGAAGTTCTCTGTCAACAATTTGGTTGAACAGCGGCGCCGACGCAGGATCTCCGTAGCTTTCTATTTCTGTACTTACGAATTCGCCGCAGTCGTAATCGGGAACGTCTACAGCTTTAGCCAGCGCTCTGCAGAAGTCCTCCCGAACTTTGTCTATCTCGTCGGACCACTTCGGCTTTCTAAACACTACGCCGAGCTCCTGCGCGTACTCTACTACCTTGGCGACGAGTTTAGCGGGACTTAGGTCGATAATCTTAACCTCCTCGCGTAGGTAGGTCAAGGCGTTGCGCCGCAGAGTCTCCTTGGCTACGGCATCAGGGTCGCGCAACTTATTCTTTTCTAGGTTGTACTGAGCTAGCCGCTCCAATGCCTCTATCATCCGCCTAATGCCCTCGAGCCTGCCGAGCTTCGGCTCGAAGTCCTCGACAATTTTACGCCACAAGGCGATGACGAAGTCGGCGAACCTGCTCTGCGCCATCAGCTCGCCGAAGTGTTTATTGATCGCAACTTCCAGCACCTTCAGCACGCTGTACCTCGGGGTATAAATTAGGCCGAGCCTCGACCCGTCTAATTTGGCGTCCTCCCACGGTATTTCGAAGATGCGGCGGTCGATGGCGCCCTCCGCGCTGACTGCTTCGGCCAGCCCAGCCTTCTTCCACTCGTCGGGGGAGTAGTTCGTAACTATGGCGAAGGCCCTCAGCCTGAAGAATTTATACCCAAACCCTCCGCCGTACTTGGCGGCGTGCTGGGCCAGCCTGCGGCCCCACTCAGCCGTCGCCACCTGTAGCCAGAACCTGCCGAAAATCTTCGCTGGCGCCCTTGAGTTGCGCGGATCTCCGGGCTTCTGCTCGTCTAGAATCAACACTAAAGTGTTGGCGTCGAGGTCGTTTCTCAACTGCTCCGGAGTGCTGTATACGGTATCCTTGAGAACTTCTAAAGTTAAATAATCGTACAGCGTTTCGTCGGCGATCCTCCTGCGCAACTCCCAAATCCTCCTCTTAGCATCGACGCCGACGACGGCCGGCTCGACAACGCGGCGCATAAGTTCCGATTTGCCTAAGCCGGAGGCCCCGTAGATTATGGGCAGGGGGACTTCGGAATTGGGCTTGTGGAGCCACCAAACAGGCGCGGCGTTGAGGCCTAAGACATAGCCGACAGTGGCCAAGGCGGCGTCGCGGTTGGCCTCGGGATACGCCGTTTCCACCGACCTCAGAGCCTTTTCTAAGTCGGCGACGGCCTCCTCAAGCGACGGGCCGACATCAAGAATCCCGTAGTCGTCGACGAGGACTGCTCCCTTCTCGGTGGGGAGGAGGCCGACAGTGAGCGCCACCTTTTCTTCTTTCGCCGCCTTGTTCAGTATTGCGATAATGTTGTCGATATACCGCGTGTTTATGTATAAGTCGACGCCAGCACTGGGACGCCTCAGCTTCTCTATTACTTGTTCAAGACTCGTGCCGTAAAACCCGCCGATTTCGAAAAACCACGTGCCGCGGGCAACGTCAAAAACTTTCCTAGGCCTCGGCCCGCGGTAGACAATAGTTCTATTGATAACAACATCTTCCTTCGTTTCGCCGTTTCTCCTTCTTACGAGGTGGATGGATTCAATCACAACACGGAACTGTCTGCGCTTAACTTCGGCGACGATGTACTTAGTGCAGACATTTCTCCCGGAGACTTCGCTTTCGCCTATGCACTCTCTGGCAATTTCGCGGTCGGTGTCTATGTCTAACAGGCGGAATATCTCCTCGGCGGTGGCTTCGTCAATTTGGCGCCATCTCTCATATATCCGGTGCGGCGGCCTCAGCTTAGGCCCGCCGTCTCTCGACGCCCTGTAGGCGCGCTCAATGTGCGACAGTCGCTGGGACAGCGTCTGAGATTCGGCCCCAGCCGTGCCGTAGACCCTCCTGGCGGCCTCCCCCGCGTCCTCCTTCGGAACGCAAGCGAGCCGGCACAAGATGCCCAAGTCGTACAGAGCGTCATGGCGGCTGTACCCCGCGGCCTGAGCCGCCGAGTATATACGCTGAAACAACTCGGTGAGCTTATCAAGATCGACACGCCGCGGCGTGCTACAATTCGGCGAGGTGATTTCACCGCGTCCGCTGAGGTCCTCGGCGAACTCCCTCAGTCGCTCAAAGGAAACCTCCAGGAGCTCGCCGTCGACAAATTCATACTCTGCGCCAGAGGGGTGTCTCCCAACGATGTTGATAGCTTCTCTGCACTTCAGCTCAAACCCCGAAGCTTTAAGGTCGTGTTTACATCCCTCCGGGATGTAGACAGGGACGTGCAGTTTGCGTGGGATGCTGTCTAGCACTTGGCCGTTCGGCGTCCGCCACTTGCCCTCAGGCGTAAGGACGGCGTCGGCGGCTGGCCCAGCTAAGATGTGCATATGTCTCTGCGGGTCGAATCCCAACGATTCAGCCTCCTCCAGAGCATCTTCAGAGTCGAAGTCGAGGACGCCGAAGCGTTCGTCGATTTTTGTGGGGACTACTGCCGCGGCGTTGGCGGACTTCCAACACTCCGACGGCCTGCAGTTGGTGAGCGTCTCCTTGTCGCGTTTGGGAATCAGCAAATCGAGGTGTGGGGAGTCCAGGCGGCCCGACAAGGCCTCCTTAGCCGCCTTCATAACATCCCGAAACAGAGCGGCTACCTCGTCTCTGCTGGGCCCCGCCACAAGTTTGCGGACCCATTCAATGTACCTCTCAAGCTCTTCGGGGGTCAGCCCCGCCCTCTTCAACAGCCTGGCCACCTCCTTCGAAGTCAAGCTAGCAGTTTCGGGGATTATGTCTACAACGGAGCAGTCGTCTGCTCTCTTGACCTTGACTTCGTATTTCGCCCTGCCGCGCGCGCTGTCCACCTTCCGCACCAATACTACGGCGGAGCCTGCGGCGAACACCTCAGCGCCCTCCTCTCTGCAGGGGATTGCCAGCTTCTCCATAGCTATTCGCATTCTGTGAACCTCAGGAGGTGGTTGCGATTTAACACGCGCGCGATTCCGCGCAGTTCTTCGACGAATGCCGCCTCGAGGCAAACCCACACCGTCGGCCCGCCGTTGCACAGCGCGTCAATAAGTGCTGGAGGGGTGAGTACAACCTCCTTCATAATTTCGTGGCAATCTTTAAAACTCAACATTTCCTCTTCAACGCCCCGCCGCGGGGCGGGCACGGCGGGGGCCGACTTCGCGCATAGGCATGGCCCCTTTTATTTCGGTTGTATTCCTGTCCTTAACGTCTCTGCTTGTCTTTCAACGACCTCCACGTCTAGTACCGCAACTACGCCGTTGCGGGCGTATTCCCTAACCAACTTTTGATATTCGCGCGGAACGTCAAACGCCACCGAGCGCGTGCCGCCTTGAAACCGCCTGACTAGCACAACAACAGGCGGCATTGACAAGTCTGGCGGCGCTATCCTGAGGCGGACTTTATACGCATCGGCGACTTCAGGCCAGACCTCAGTGCTGAGTCTGACGTAGACGTACTCATAGACTTTGCCGCTTGGCTTCTTGACGCGCTTGGCGCCAAGCGGCGCCACCGCGACTGACAGTACCCTGACCCAGGTTTGGGTTTTCATGAGTTCGCAATTCCCCGTCAAGACTTATACTTGTCGCTCTTTTATGGCCTTTTACGGCGCTTAACGCTCTGCTTACTCGCCTTTACGGAAAATCAAAGCGTAAAAGGCTTAAATACTTCGAGTTTCTAAAGTTAGTATGGAAGGCTCTGAAAACAGCCTTGGCGGCATTAATACTTGCGAAACTCCGTCGGCAGTTGACGCGGCAGTTGCACTTGTGGAAACCCTCATCGACGGTTGCGTAGACCGGGAGACGCTCAGGAAGAAATTTATGGAAAAGTTCGGCAGGGATAGAGACACCGCGAGGGTGTACTTCAATCTGGCGCTACGCCGTCTCGTTAAAGCTGGCAAATTTGTAGTCATGAAGTCCGGCGGGTCGGAGGTCATCTGCCGCTCCGGGGAGCTGACAGAGGTCATCGAGAAGTGGGGCGACTTGATAGACGCCTTAACGTGGAGGGGCAAAGAAATAGACCCAGAAACGAGGACAAACGGGAGGATAATTACCTACCTCGTCCGGCGTGGCATGCTGAAGGCCTTGGCGGCGTTCCTCTGCCGCGGCGCCAAGGTGTGGGCCTACATTGATGACCCCGTCGACCTGTCGCTGATTCTCGGCGCGCTACGGTACGTAATTCTGCCGCACAACATCTCGTCAAGCGTCGACATTGAGCCGGAATGCACATGTCCCAACAGCGAATTTGTGGTGTTTGTACCCAGGAGAACCCTCCTCACATACATGACGATCACGATGATGGTTGAGCATAAACGTAACATGGAGGACTTTGACGATATCTTAAGGCTACCTGGGGGGCAGACCATCAGCCTTAGTGACATACTGAGAAGCATAAAGACGGATTGTATACGCCCGCAGAGTTGGGACAATGTCTCATTACTGCCTTTGATTTTTGAGATCGGCGAAGCCCTCCCCCTAATTATCCGCTTTGTGCGAGTTGTGGACTAGCCGCGCGCCTGGTTAGTATGTAGTTTACAGAAGTTGTAAGTCGCGGCGTAAACCAGTTAGTACGGCAGTGAACCGCATGGTGCGCCGAAAGTTTACGGCGCCGCTTTACGAAAGTTTTGTAAAGAGGAGAAAGGCGCCGGGGGTGGGATTTGAACCCACGCCCCCTTGACGGGGACGGGATCTCCAGTCCTCTACAGTAAACTTTAAGCGCCCTAAAAGTTTAATAATCCGTACTAATCCATACTAACATGGAAGCGGACAGGCTAAAGGCAGACGAGCATTACTTCTACAGGCTGACAGACGAGCAACGAGTCGAGGTGGTGAGGTGCCTTGCGGAGAGGCTGGGCCTGTCCGTCTCAGATATCGCCAAGGCGGCTGGCGTGTCGAAGACGGCCGTGTCGAAGTGGGTCAGTGGCCGGGCCGTTCCGCAGGTCGACAAACTGGCGGCCCTCCACGCCGCCATGCCCGAGACCGTGGCCAGGTGCCTGCCAGAGCCGCCGGTCGGCAGGATAGAGGTGGATAGGTGCCTCTCCTCCTTGACGCAGGCCGTAAGAGATCCGGCCCTCCGGGATTATGTTTTGCAACGGCTCGAGATGCTCTTCCCGGGCCAAATTAAGCGCCAGCTTGCGTACGGCGTGACACTAGAGGCCATAGAGGCCTTCAAGGGCATGCTCCTCTCCGAGGGCGTCGCCAAGGAGACCGCCGACGAGTACCTGCGCTACCTGACCAAGTTCCTCGTGCAGGTCGGCTGGGTGATCTCGCCAGATACAATAAGCAAGATCTACGCCATTGAGGCGCCTCACGTTAGGCGGAAGACGGCAGTGGCGTTGAAGCGCTTCATCGATACGGTAGTTAAGATCAAGGAGCCGCAACTAGCGGCCCTTCTCTACGACGCCTTCACAACGCCGAAGGTCAAGATGAAAAACAGTTTCCGCGTCCCCACGCTTGAGGAAGTGAGGCGGGTGTGGGAAGAGGCGAGCAAAATATCGCCCTGCGCCGCCGCTATATGGGGCATAATGGCGGAGACCGGCGTGAGGTTGGATCACTTGTTGCGGGCTAGGCTTGACGGCCTCCAGCTCGACAGGAAGCGGCTGTTACTGGGAGAGGTGGTAGGGCCTAAACGTCAGCCGCTGGTCTTCTTAACGGACGGCGCTGTGAGGTACCTCAAGGAGACTTATTTGCCTTGGCGGGAGAGGTTCTGCCGTCAGCTTCAACTAAACACCGACAAGCTGTTTCCATGCCGCGAAGATACGTTGTATCAGCGACTTAAGGAGGCTAGGGAGAGGTCCGGCCTGCCGTGGCTCGACCCCCACCTGCTGAGAAAGTTCAACGCCCAGTGGCTGCTGGACCGCGGCGTAGACCCCACAGACATAGACTTGTTGCAAGGCAGGAGCGTCAAGGAGCGCGTCCTCTTCGAGCACTACATAGCCGACTACGAGCGGCGGCTTAGGCAAGTCTTCGAGCAACACGCGCCGCGAGTGTTCCCGTGAGGGCGGCTGAAAAATCCGCTACCGCACGCCCGTCCCCGTTCCACTAACTTTAGTGGAAAGCTACCGCACAGCCAGTCTCGCCTCCATCCGCGCCTTCAAGTATTCCGGATCCTTCGACAGGTGTTTAAGCGCGGTGGTGTAGCCGACGCCGACCACCCTACACGCCTCCTTAAGCGTGAGGCCGCGTCTCACGAGGTCGATGATGCGGCGGCGCGTAGCCTCAGACCACTTCGGAGGCCTGCCGACAAGCTTCCCCTGTGCCTTAAGCCGCGCCAGCGCTTCGCGGGTGCGCTCCCGTATGAACTCCCGCTCCATCTCCGCCGCCCAGCCAAGTATCGAAATTATGAGTTGCCGGACGCGGGGGTCTACGTTCTGTAGCCACTCCTCCCTGACGCTCATCAGAACCTTCCCCTTCGCCTCAAGCTCCTTCACCACAGCCGCCAGATCCCAGAGGCTACGGGCAACCCTGTCAAGGGCGTACACCACGACTCCGTCGGCGGACTCAAGCAACTGCATGGCCTTCTGCCAGCCTGGCCTCTGGGCGGGCGGCAGGGCGCCAGAGACACCCACGTCTCTGACAGTTTCAACCACCTGGTGGCCCCTCTCCGCGGCCCACCTGTAGATGGCATGCTCTTGGTTTTCAGGCTGTTCGTCGTCTCTCGACACGCGGACGTACGCCACGAGCCGCATGCCGAAAAGGTGTTTTCGGCATTAAATATCTTCCTCTGTTTATAGACTCGCTACAGAAAACGTGGGGTTTGTATATATCCGACGCCGTGCTCAACTTCACAAAGTATGTATTTATGTAGTTGATGCAGGAAGGGGGGTACGGATAGGTCATGTGGGAACCGCCCCCTTCCGGCGCGCGGGCTACAGCACTGCGGCGAAGCGCCGACGCCCGAAGTCGGCGATGTAGAGCTTGTCGACGCCGCCGTCTTCATATATGATCAAGACGTAGCGCTCCGAGACTTGCTCCACAGCCGCGACGCGCCTAGACTTGTAGAAGGTCCTCACCTCGGCGCCAAGCTCTAGAGCCAGCCTCAAGAACTCAAGCTTCTCCTCCGGCCTCATGGACAAGGCCCCACCCGTGGAGACTCTAGAGCCACACGCCTCCCCGCCGCCTCCAGCGCCTCCCCGACGCTGTCGAAGATGTGCATGTCTTCGTCCTCTATGTGGTGCAGGACGTAGCGGAGCATGCCGTCGCACGGCACTTCGTAGATCCGCAGGGTGTCTACCCACTCCTCCCCGTCGTAGACGCAGAGCATTTTGAGCTTGGGCATAGCTAGTTAGAAACCACACCCTTATAAATCTTTCGCTTAGAAATTCTAAGCACGTAGCTTAG
>WYEB01000695.1_pt1 | contig 11193 bp, 7 predicted proteins | sample 6343061 | NCBI WGS metagenome assembly WYEB01 (sample SAMN13812332, study PRJNA600296) | hot springs metagenome | biome: ENVO:00000051; feature: ENVO:00002007; isolation source: sediment sample from Evening Primrose shelf | place: USA: Yellowstone National Park, Evening Primrose Hot Spring ... | reverse complement strand
CTGGTCTAGGACGCCGGCCTCCCAAGCCGGCGATCCCGGGTTCAAATCCCGGCCGCCGCATAAAAATGCTTATTACCCCCCGAAGTTCACAATTCTACTTGGGGGGTGTGAACTCATGAGTGAACTCATGGGTGATATAAATGTTTCTCCTGGATGGATTCATAAGATTAATATCAAGAGTCTTGGTGATGATGTGAGAAGAGAGATCCTTAGAAGAGTTAAGGATAAGCTTGGCTTCAACAAGACCGTGGAGATCCTTGATATAGCAAAAGGATCCCTCCATAATTACCTTAATGGTCTCAGAAAGATCCCTGATGATGTGATCTCTAAGGCTCTTCAATATCTTGATGAAAAAGAGTTTAATGAGATAGTGGCAGGCATAGACAGATTGAAGGCTGTAGGAATTATTCGTGAAGATGGATCTATAGATTACTCATTGATTCTGCAGGCAGTGGCTTTAGCATCTAAAGATGAATATCTGAAACAGGCCATACTGAGGTTTACGGTGGAGAATTTCAGAGAAGATCTCAGAAAGATGCTTGGGATAAGTCTCTCACAAGTAGTTTTTACATGGAGCCAAGGCTTCGAGGAGTTTCTTAGAGAGAGAAAGAAGAGAAGAAAAGTATTGGATCCTGAGACAATAGCTTATTATCGTAATCTCTTCAAGAAGCATCTTGAAGGTAAAACTCTTAGCGAGGATCTTATCAATTACGTTATTAATCATAAGAACAAATGGCTTAGAAACGTCTTTAGACACTATATTCAATATCTCTATTATCTTAGGAGAATATCGCCTGAGACATATGGATGGGTCATGGAGATCGTTCCTAGCAGAAGCTATAAGATTGATGTAAGATCCTACCCAATCAATATTGAGGATCTTGTCAAAACCTTATCCATTCTAAAAGATAGTCATGAGCTATATTATTTGGTCTATAGACTTATGCTTGAAGGAGGATTAAGATTATCACACGCCATACACATTATTGAGAGCTTCAATCCTAATGAGATTATTGAGATAAACGGCTTGGATGTTGAGACACATAGGCTTGTATGTTTTAATGATAAAGGCTTCTGTAGATATTATGTGGGTCTTAGAGAGAGTGTTAAGCCTTGTGAATGGGCTTATTTCTCATTAGATACTCTGAGGCTGCTTAAAGAATATGCGGGTAATAATGTTAGCAGAAGAGCTCTTGAGAAATATATTAAGAGAAGAAATCTATTGCCACCTAAATATGTTAGAAAAATCTCTTGGAGACTGATGATTAAGGTCATGTCTAGAGAGGTGGCGAGATTTATACAAAGCAGATTTGGTGAATTAAAGATTTCTGAGGCTAGATATGAGGATCTTCTCGGTGAGGCTGATGATCATTACTCTAAATATCTAGGCTATCTAAAAGAGCTTAGTATCTGAAAAAGATCCTGAGGATTTTTTGAGAGTTTCTTTTTCACAAGATCAATCAGAAGAGCATGTTAATACATAAACAATGTCATGACATGTATCTAAAATCATGAGACTTAATGCCGAAAACTAATTGTTTATGACTGAACCATATGTTATAAAAACATGAACAGATCAGAGTGCACATGTGAACTGCACGCGTGAACTCCGAGAAACAGATCATATGGCACATGAATACAAAATTCACATGTGCCTTGACACATGTGCCTTGATTCACGCTATAACTTGATTCATTCTCTCGAAGCTCTCGCGTGAACTGCACATGTGAACTGTGTGTGAACTGTGAACAGATCATAATTCACACTTCGCGAGAATCAAGACACATGTGTCATGACACATGTGAACGATTCATGTGAACTCTGATCTGTTCACACTCTCCAAAACACACACTATTCACGACATAAACAGTCAGTTTTTAGCAACAAGTAGCATGATTTTTAGAAGCAAGAAAATATGTGATAAAATATTTATTGAAAGTTTTCTTGTTTATGGCTTAGATATGGGGGTTCTTTAGAAACATGTTGGATAAGCATTATTCTTCTTCAGCTCCTCCTCCAGACACCATATCTAGAGCTTTATCAAGATTCTCTCTATCCACCTTTGAATCAAGCAATTTTACAAGTTCTTTAAATTCAGAATATCTCTCAAGATCCTTAAGCGCGATTTTTTGATTAGGATAGTCTTTATCAGGAGCTTTCTTATGTAAGATCTTTGAAAGCTCAACAACCCTATCTTTAGTGGCATCATCAATATCTTTCCAAGCCAAGCCAGCCATATAAACGGCAAAGAGAGGTCTAGCAAACTGACTTCTAATAAATGCCTTGCCTGATTGGATAACCTTATATGCAAGATAATTGAGAATAGCTGTATAATAATATGCTATCTCCTCTTTTTCACTTTCTGCATATGCGACATGAGACTCTATAATAACATTAGGTTCTTGAGATCTGTATGCAAATGCCGTAAAAGATCTTGAGCATCTATATATTATGTAGTGTTTATCAATATCTAGTTTTATTATATTATTCGGTTGCTTAACCTCCTCTATGAGCATCTTAATCATTTCAATAGTTTCACTACGTGCAATTCTATCAACATTGATCTTTAGTGCTCTCTGGAGGAACTGTTTAAGAGAAGCTTCACCTTGATCTGATAGTATAACATCAATGAATCTTCTAAGTCTAAAAGGATTGATTTCACCCATGTATATCACTTTATATACTTTGATTCCATATTCTTTTAACAGATTAATAGGCACTATTATTCGATCTCTAGTGTTCCATAATCTGAATTCAAACTTTATATTGTCATAACGATATTCATGTAAAGCAATGCCTGCATAGATCTTCTTACCCCTCTTCTTTTCACCACCGTAAATACCCATTATGTATAAGCCTTTTGGCACTATCTTTTCAATATTAAGTTCTTTTGCAAGAACGTCAAGGTTCTCTGTGAAGTAAAGTAGATTCTGCTTAACATATTCATCATAGCTTTTGCTGAGCCGTCTCGTTTCTAGAAACTCCTTTATTTCATTAAGTTCTAAACTCTTTTTATAGTCTATGCCAGGCTTGCGTGAAACTATATAAAGTTCTGTATTCCAGCTTATAATCATCACCTCTTTCTAATAATAATAACGGCTGGGTAGATGCCGTGTTCAAAAACATCAAAATCGAAGTCGTAAAGCTTTATCTCTGCACTAACATCTTTTAATAACGATCTTAGAGTAGCATATGTTGCTAATACACCTGCACTCATAGGCGACTTATGATAAAATAATTGTTCTCTATTCATTACATACGCCACGCCTTCGTTAGCAAGCTCTACTGATTTTCCTAAGGCTGCTGTGGCAATATCTGCTCCTGAGAGTATCTGAGCAGTTTTCCCAGATCCTACGATGTTTCTAATTCCTTTTAACATATATTCTCTAATACGATCTGAATAAGGAGATTTGAACTCGGTCACAGGTATCCACGGCGGATTTGTGACTATTATATCAGGCCTAAACTTGGTCATTAAAATTGTGGCATAAATAGACGCCAATACTGTGCTCCACACGCTATTACCTCCAGATGATACGATGATATTTGCCAATATGCTACCAAGCTTTGATTCTTTGAATTGTTTCAGAAAGGTTTGAATAAACGGATTCTCAGAATCTTTAAAACTCATCTCTATATAATGCTCGATCTTTTTTTCAAGACATGTAACATTTATCTCTTTGCCTCGGCTACACTCGTTGTAAGCAAATCGTAATGAAAAAGCTAAGCCTTCTTCTAATATTCTAAGTGTAGCAAGGATCTCTGATACTCCTCTAAACCTTAGTTGATTAAAGTTTATCAACGGCTGAAGATATGAAGTGATTTTACTAACAAGACCTGAGAGAGGAGGTAGAGTTAAGAGAGGTCCGCCAAACCACATTGATAAAGTATCTATATGATATATATGAGGCGGATTTCTAGGCATTCTTCCAGTCTTCCTCCAGTAGGCTAAGATAAGCTCTGCTCTAGCAACAGCAACTGCAAGAGGATTCACATCAAAACCGACAATCTCGTTAAAGGCTTTATCAGGATCTTCTCCCTGCTCAATTTTTATATAGAATGTCTTTACAAGAAATGTTCCTGAACCGCAGAACGGGTCTAAAACAATTTTATCTTTTAAGTCAAAATTGTTAAGCATAAACTCTACAAGCCATAGAGGTGTGTAATATTCGCCAATCTTTCTTCTAGTGTCACGATCTATCAAAAACTCATATAACATTCTAAAAACATCTTCAGCACCAAGAGACCAATCAACCATGTGAGCTCTCTCGACAACAGTATTACAAACTTTTTCAACATATCCTCTTAATGAGGCATCAAAAAGAGCTGTTCTCCACCAGTTTAGATATGGCAGTGCAATATCTAATATCATGTTGTCTGTTTTAAGAAATGAACCGCCACAGATAGCCTCAGAACTTTCAACAACGTTTAATGCTGTTGCTAATGAAGCTGATATTGCCATCTGCATATATGTATGCCTGATATAAAGATCTTCGAAAAATTCTTCAGAAGCTTCGCCATAAAGCATACTCATAATACTTTTATAAGCTTCATAAAGCGGTCTAACTCTGTTTTTATAAGTTTTAAAAACTTTTCCTAGATCGCCAAGAAGATCTTTATGATCTAAGGTGTATAAAGCCTCAACATTCTGAGGGATCGGAGGTATTTTAAGTTCTTTTAATTGTGGAATAATCTGTGTCTTAAGTATATTTAAGGCTTCTTTTACATCACATTCACAAAGAAGTTGTAAATCTTCTTTAACAACCTCATATATTCTCCATTTGCTCCAGTTTGTCACTATGAAAAACTTCGCCTTTGAAACAATCGGCCAATACTTTTCTCTGGCAGCTTTCTCAGCATCTGAAAACTCTTTTTCACTAGATTTAAATTCAAAAATTACTTCAGAGCCTAAGGCCATATCAATCCATCTGGTTTCAGTGCCAACCCTAACTTCTTGAGGCATTAAAATAATTACTTCCTCAGGTTTCTCAAGAAGTTTTCTTAATGTGCAAGAGTAAAGATCTTTGAAATTAATACATTTAACATCTGTCACATTTTTAAGAATATCAGTTAGAAGTGCTACTACCTGAACTCGAATATTTTCATGTGGTCTCACAGACATTTTAAGACCTCTAAAATTATAGCTTAGCTTCTACTATTAACTATTTTAAAATCATTGATTAAATCTTTTTTAGACAATCATATACTTAAGCGTGGACCAGATGATTAAAACTATCTCTAAAGACTCAGATCTTTCCGAGAGATAGCCTCATAACCAAGGGATTTTATGTTGATAAAATTTTTGAGACCTATAAAAAGATCGAGGTTCATAGATCTTTCATATTCTTATAAAAGATCTTATTAAAAATCGATCTTCTCTTAGCTAAATTTTTTGTGCTTAAAACATTATTTTTAATGGATGTATCAGCCATGTTAATTGAGGCTACTTTTTTCAAGTTGTCTGATTATTTTCAGTCTATTGAGTCTCCTAGCGAGCTTTATGAAGAGCAGGTTGCATTTATATTTGCTGTAGCATTATATCAGGAGCTTCAGAATAGAGGATTTTCATTTTTACTACCATATATACAATTAGGAAGACCATATCCTAATGAAAGAAATAAGCGAGTAGATATATACTTCAGAATTCCTAAGAATAAGCTTCCGCCAGAGATTCTACATAGATGGGCTGAGAGCGGTGTCTGTGAAGAGAATTGGATTGAAGTAAAATTTTTCGGCAGTGCTGAGAGAAGCTTATCAAATAAAACAAAGACGAAGAATATCGCCCTAATCTTGACAGATCTATTGAGACTGAAATATTATGTGAATGAAGGTGGAAAATATCTGCTACTTGTTTTCAATAGAGATCCTCAGTATTATTTATCAAAAAGAGATTATTTAAAATATCTTTTAGAACCTGGGACCCACAAGATCGTGTTAAACATAGCTGATGAAACAAAAACAATATTAGAAACTATCAAAAAACATTTCAGAGATCAAATAGATACAAACATTATAGAGCTTGAAACACTTACTCACACGATCAAGCCATTGCCAGTAAAAGGACTTATTATCACTTCTCCAGATACTGTTCCTCTAAAGAAAAGCTTAGAAGGTCTTCCTAGACTTGAGCCTCAATATCATTTCTATCTTATCAGAATTCTGGAGTTTATAGAATATTTCACATAGCCTATCTGTTGATCATGATCTACAACTTTTGATCGCTTCATTACGTGAAAGAATCTTTTCAAGACAATTATATATTTGATCGAAAAGTTCTGATGAGAAAAATTTTGAATTTAAAATCATTTTAAGCCGGCACAGCATTTACACTATATTTATAACTGAAACATTGAAAAAGCCTTACGTCAAATGTGAATCGTATGTTTTGCGTCTCACCTGCTTTCATATAGATCTTCTGTTCTTGTTTTTCATATCCTCCACACCATAATTCGGCAATAACTTTAACCCATCCTTCTCCGCCATTGTTTCTAATGGTTGCGTCCACATATATAACATAGTTTAATCCTACAAATCCTTCGTGTGAATTCATAGAAATGATCTCAGGTCTTGGCGGATTTAATTTTGAAGGCAGATTCAGAGCATATACTCCTATTAATATGAGAGCTATAACCGCCAATATTACGGCGGTATAGAGAGGCCATCTACTTTCTTTTACTTTAACAGGTGGTGTAGATGGTGATTGAGTCTGAGACGACATATAATATACCCTGAAAAATTATGTTTAAATAAAATATATATCATGTCATCTTATGCTTTTTATAGTCTGGTATTTCTCAAATTAATATTCTAAGAATTTCATCAGCAATCACATCTCTGTTAGTATGTAAATAGATGTCCCATAACACACCTATTGGAACAGCTATAAATAATATTAATGCAGAAAGTGTTAGAATTCCTGTAAAAATCCATGCGAATGAGGCTATCCATATCATCATTATACCGATCATAATAAGCACGATATACCCTATGATATTGAAAGACCAGTATGATGGGTGTATAGTTGTGATCGCAATTATCCTAGTTTTATTGTCTAACGGAGTCAAATAGAATTCTATTATCTTTAAAACATTTCTCGGCGTAGATATCACGACTGAAAACGGGTTTACACCATGCTCCACTTTTATGCTTCTAGGAGGATCTTCTGAAACAATTTTGCAACCATAATTAAAAAGAATCCTCCGAAGTTCTTCATAAGCTTTTTCAGGAGTTAGAGAAGAGATCTTCTCTAACAATAAAAACACTCTCTAAATCATTAATATCTATTATAAATATATTGATTAGCTGAAACCAGTTGATTTAAAGAAGAAGAGAAAGATCTTTTTCAGTAATTGATTTATTCTTATTTCATTATTCTAATGAAATGAAATTATTATTACAAAAGAGGACTATAGATCTTTTTAAAGAGAAGCTTCATAGATTTTTCACGTCTACTCTAGTTAGATGTAGAGTGAATAATAGGTAGGAAGCAATAAATATTAAGTATTCATCATATATGATCTAATTTTGATTTTCTTATGATTCAAGAAAAGATCCTTCCATAGCGATCGGGCCTCTTATTCTATTATTCTATCTTATTCTATTATTCTATCTTATGAATAAAAAATATATATTATATATATATGATCTTAATGATCACCTGATCACCTGATCACTTGGTCACCTTGGTCACTTGGTCACTTAAACCCCTAGAGAAGTGTTTTTGATCTGGAAAAAAAGTTAGGGGGATATAGTTACTTAGGTGACCAGGTGACCGAGAAAATTTTCATCTGGTCACTTGGTCACCTGATCTAATGATCTAAAAATTGATTTTGTTTGTAAAAAAATAAAAAATTACTGATTTGTATTTTGTTTCTGAATTATTTTGTCTATTGATACTATAACACCTTTTCTATGGATGTTATAAGGTCTTCTTGTGATTCCTTCAGGCTTGTATTCGCCTCCTAAAAGTCTTGCTAATTCTTCCAGTCCTGAGATTCCTATTCTCTTTTTTGTTCTCAACCAGTCTATGAATCCGCTGAATATTAATATGTTCTGATCATCTATATCTATCATTACATCACTTGTTAAATTCATTTCTCTCAAAAATTTCAGTCTCGACATAAGATCTGGTGTGCTTAATAATTTGTCTCTTCCAGCTTTCTCAATAATTTTTTCTTCAACATACTCCCTTATTGCCGTCTTAATCTCTTCAACTACTTCATCTTCATATTCCTCGAGACTCTGAGGCTCATATCTCTTCTCAATCCATTCAGGCGTCTCCAACTTGGCCTCTTTATATAGATATCTGAGGATCTCTTCTCCAATCTCTTTCCATTCAAATCTCATATCTTTAGAAAGGATCTTGTCCCAGTTGATTTTAAGCCATTGATATATGAACGGGGCCATGTAGATAAGCTTCATCCTCAGTTTCGATCCCCACTTCCCATATTTTTTGTCGAACTCCTCGATCTTCTCTCGAGGGATCCTAGGTTTTCCAGTTAGATTGAAGAAATGAAATCTCTTCTTTTCATCATCATCGAGCGTCTCATATAATCCTCTTCTTGATGTTAATATTAATGGTGCCATTGAGTATTCAGCTATAAATATCATTCCTCCAGACGTGTATTTCTCTCTAAGCTTCAGCGAATCCCAAGCGTCTCTAATCATTGCCCAGACCTCTGGGTTCACAAATTTTATTCCTTCAGCCTCGTTCATTATTATCGGATATGTCCATTGCCCGATCTTTCTTCCTAATCTAGCTGGTGTCACGTTTCTTGATATTGTAGCGTTTTCAGAAGGTGCACTCCATATATATAATGATAACAAGGCCAATGTTGATTTGCCTGTGTCTGGAGGCCCTTGATATATTGCGTAAGGTAATGGATTTCTTCCTGATTGTTTCAATGCGAAACTGATTGGAGATAATATTGCGTATTTAACTGAGTCGCTGAAGATCTCTATCGCAAAATCATAATATCTACTCAGATCATTAAGAACCTCTAAGGCTTCTTTAAGCTTATCTCTATCAGGCTGATAAAAATCTTCTCGACTCCATCTCAATTCATCATTCAACACATATAATCCTTCTATCTTCATCTCCTCTTTTATAGTCGCGATCTTTTTATATTCAAATGCTTTGAATATTACTGAGACACAATCATGAATATTTTGTCTTGATGCCACCACGCCTTGTCTTTTCAATTGTTCTACGTGTTCATCTATCACGCCTTCTGTAACAAATCTTCTCCCATTGGCCTCAAGCCATTCAGCTATATAATAAGGCTCGTTACCGCTTGTTCTATAAACTATAAGGTTCTCTAGTGACGCGTATGTTATTATTCTACCTTCTCTCAAAATCTCTTCTATTACATCTCCTTTTTTCACGCTTGTTTTCACAAATTTGGATGTTCTTCCAAAACCTCTTAATGTGATGAAATAATCAGTCTCTCTTCTATATTCGTTATAAACAGGATCTTTGAATGGACTTGGTCTTCCGATTTTCTCTTCTAATTTCATCAATAAATATAATGCTTTTGATTCATCTCTCAATTTCTTTGCGAAAAACTCGAAAAATCCTGAGACGTCTATGCTTATGTCAATATTTTTTATATACAATTCATTTATTCTTCCTCGAATCTCATATTCAATATCATCTTTATATCGAGATATATCAACTCCATAGCTCTCATATATCTTCAGTAATGGTGAAAGTCTTATAGCTTTAAACTCTTTATCAGAAGAATAATCGTATAATTTCCTAAGGATCCTTACTATCGAGACAGGACTTACCCCAGCGTAAGCTCCGTATTTAGACATCATGATCCAGATCATCTGTCTATATCTATTTAAAGTCTCAGAATCTTCATAAGATGTGTAATATACTTCTCTTAATATGTTAACAATATCATCAATAGTCTTATCATCTAAAGGCTTATACTCATTAACTGAAGAAATTTTTAAACTCTCTGAAACAATATTATTTATTGGGGGTGTTAGTCGGGCCTCAGAGGGGCCTGGTCTCTCAGGTTCCTCTGAGGTCTCCATAAAGATCCTTCTCCATCATTCGATCTTTTTCTGATTCTGATGGGATCTCCAAATAAACACGCACTTTGACTCTTCTGCTGTGGAGAGCACGCCACATATAATTTCTAGTGAGTGGTAAGTAGATTAAATATCTCTCTCTAAAGCTCCCTTTTCTGCCCAGATTAGTTCTCGAGAGAGTGAGCTCTCCGACGTCCACCAGACCTTTTTTAATGACGTTTTCAACGACGTCAAAGATTTTATTGCTCTCTTTTGACATAGCGTTCACATTTAAACTTTGAAGTCATAAAATAATATTGGTGAGCCTGACATGTCTAAAATAAGAGATCTTGACGAAAAGATAGGAATTGATGTCAAAGATCTGTATATTCTAGAGAGATTGTCAGCCTCATCATCTTTGTCTTGTGTCAGTCTTTCTAGTATAGCTAAAGAGCTTGGCATTACGAGACAATCAGTTCATGAACGTGTGAAAAGGCTTTGTGGCGAAGGTTTTGTTGAGAATATTGGTAGGTGTTATGTGTTGACTGAGAAAGGGAGAGCCAGGCTGAGGTTTATTAAAAAAGTTGAGCCTGAATATGCTGAGTTAATACTCAGGCATTTCAATATTTATGGACGTAGTTTAGAAGAGTTTTTAAAAAATGATGCGAAGAGAGATTATGCTCTCTATTTTATCATAGGATCTTTTCTAGCATATTTTCTCGCAAGAATAACATGGATCTCTCTAATGTCGTTTAGTGAAAAAGGTGTTGAAAAAATACTTGAAGAGTTATGGAATAAAGAGCTTAAAAAGATGACAAAAGCAGTCATATATACAGCAACAATCATTGAAGAAAAAGGTCGGGACGCTCTGAAAACATTTGTAGACGCTCTCCAAGGCATCGCAATATTCAACGCAACAATTTTAGAAGCATCTACTAAAAAATACTCAGAAAGTTCACAAAAATAAAAATAGAGTGACTAAGAAAACTCATATATGAGTTAAAGTTCACGTTTTCACGTATCGATCGTGAACTGATTCTCATCAGAGTCAAGCCTCCCAAGCCGGCGATCCCGGGTTCAAATCCCGGCCGCCGCATCTCTTCTACACTCAGAGAAATTATAGAGAAATGTCTTTACGATAGAATGCTTCATTTCTCGAAAAAGAATCTATTT
>WYEB01000694.1_pt1 | contig 11211 bp, 8 predicted proteins | sample 6343061 | NCBI WGS metagenome assembly WYEB01 (sample SAMN13812332, study PRJNA600296) | hot springs metagenome | biome: ENVO:00000051; feature: ENVO:00002007; isolation source: sediment sample from Evening Primrose shelf | place: USA: Yellowstone National Park, Evening Primrose Hot Spring ... | reverse complement strand
CTACAACATCAGCCCCAACTCGACGGGGCTCCCGCAGGGCGTGCCCCCCGCGGCGGCCACCGCCTACGGGCTACAGGCGGTCAACGACTTCGGCGAGGTGGGCTACGGCGGCCCATATTTTTTGAAGACGGCGCAACGTTTATAAACAGCGGAATCCAAAAATTATCCATGGAAAGTCCAAACCCCTACTGGTACCGGCTGACGGACGGGCAGAGGAGAGGCGTCGTCGAATGCCTCCGCGGGCTGGGGTACTCCCTGAGCGACATAGCGAGGGCGGCGGGGGTCAACCCCTCGACGGTCCACGCCTGGCTGACGGGCAAGGCGGCGCCCCAGGTGGACAAGCTGGAGAGGCTCTACGGCGCCGCGCCGGAGGCTGTGGAGAGGTGCCTCCCCGAGCCGCCGGTCAGCGACCTGGACATAATGCAGGCGCTCGGCGTGATCGCCAAGGCCCTCAAGTCGAAGAGGCACCGGGACTACGTCATCGAGGAGCTGTCCAAGCTCCTGCCGGGCGGCCTCAGGCGCGAGGTGGCCTACAGAGTTGAGCGCGAGGACGTGGAGCTGTTCAGGGCGAAGCTGGCCGCCGAGGGGGTTTCGCGGAGCACCGCCGGCTACTACGTCAGATACCTGGTGAGGTTCCTCAACGAGGTGGGGTGGACCCTGTCGCCCGAGAGCCTGCAGAGGGTCTACGCCATAAGGCAACCTCGCGTCATGGGGAAGACCGCCGTCGCCCTCAAGCGGTTTATAGACGCCGTGGTGAAGGTCAAGGACCCCAGCATCGCCCCGATCCTTTACGACGCCTTCAAGACCGTCAAGAGCAGACCTAATAACGGCTTCAGCGTCCCTACCCTGGAGGAAGTGCGGCGCGTGTGGGGGGAGGCGCACAGGGTATCGCCCTGCGCCGCCGCGGTGTGGGGAATAATGGCGGAGACCGGCGTGAGGTTCGACCACCTCCACAGGGCGAAGCTCGACGGACTACAGCTGGAGAGGAGGCGCATAATCCTCGGCGAGGTCGGAGGCCCGAAGAGACAGCCGCTGGTCTTCTTGTCCGAGGGCGCGGCGAGGTACCTGGCTGAGGTCTACCTGCCCTGGCGCGCGGCGCATTTGGAGGAGACGCCGAGCGCCGACAAGGGGAAGCTGATTCCGTGCAAGGAGCACAGCCTGTACGGCTGGCTCAAGGAGGCCAGGGAGAGGGCGGGGCTACCGTGGCTGGAGCCCCGGCTGTTGCGCAAGTTCAACGCGCAATACCTGCTGGACGCGGGCGCCGACCTGGCGGACATCGCAGTGCTCCAGGGCAGGGCTCTCCCCTCGGGCCTCGCCGTGACGGTGGAGCACTACATCGCCGACTACGAGCGGCGGCTGAGGCAGGTCTTCGAGCGCTACGCCCCGCGGGTCTTTCCCTGACAGTCCCTCCGATTTTGATCGGAGGTTTTTCGGCGTTCAACCTCCACGCTTGCGCGCAAAATGTCAGATTTTTCATTAATACCCTTGGGTAGCTCGGTGCTTAACGTGCTTAACGTGCTTAATCCGCTTTGCGCTTGACTCGTTTCGAAGAGCAGAGGACAAACATTGAGATAATCTCCCGAAGGCGTTTCGATAGAGGTAAAGCGCATCGGCGCATTAAGCACCTAAGCACCACTAAGCACCCGAACCTATTAGCTTCAGCCTGCCCGCCGCAGTGCCGAGGACTGCGGGTTGGCCGCCGGCCTTCCATCCGCAAGGCTTAAATGTGACCAACTTCTGGTCACATATGCCGAGGCGCGGGAAGAACATCAAGGACATCGCGGTCCTCCGCCTGCTGAAGAAGATCGCGGAGATAAAGGCCGCGAAGGGCCGCTGGCCCTACACCAGGGAACTGCTGGAGCACCTGGGCGAATGGGGCTACGGCCAGGACGCCCTGGACGAGGCCGTCAGGAGGGGCCTCGTGGCGAGGTTCGAGGGCAGGTGCGCGTCGAGGCGGCCCTGCGTCTTCAACAGGCTGACGGAGAAGGGCGAGGAGGTCCTAAAGCTCCTGGCGGGCTGAGGCGGGGAACCCTCCCCTTTTTAGGCCCCTTCATGCGGATGCGGCCGCCGGCCTTCAATTCCTTCACCCCTAATGTGACCAGAAAGTGGTCACATTAGCCCCGGCGGAATAGGGGAGCGGGGGAACAATCTACACTACTATCTAGCTATATTGCGTTCGGCGGGCTCCTCGGCGCTACATAAACCCGCCGAGGGAATATGTACAGCCCCGCCCGGCGAAGGGCGGAAATTATTTTCTTTCCTTCCGGCAGGAAAACAAACAAAGTGCGGGCGCCGGTGCGTGCGCGGCCTTAGAGTTGAATGTGCATCGACACGCCTGGGCCGCTCGGCGGGGTTTTTGTTTTTTTTTGTTTGTATGGAAGGAAAAAAATGTCAAAATGGGTTGATAAGTTTATAAATGGGCGCGAATTTGTTTTCATGCAGGTAGGGCCTGCAGTCGAAAAGGACAAAAAAGACGCGTCTTTTTCACACACAGCCCTCACGGCCCTCCCGTCCGTGAGGGCGCTTCCGGCTACGCTAACAAGTAGCGGGGCGGCTAAAGCCGTGATGCTGATAAGGGCCGCGGAGCTGGCCCCGTCACTCCAGCGCTGGTTGCAGGCTGGCGTGCGCCATGTGGAAGTAACCGCTTGGTTTGATGGAACCACCTTGACGTTCAAGGCCGCGATTGTCCGCCGGGGACCGCGGCACCCGCTCCATCTGCATCCCCTAGGGCCCGCGGGACGGTTCTTAGCTGAGCTCTACCGCCGCCGCCGCGCCGCGTCGGGCCGTAAGCACAATCCAGTCCCGATCCTCATTCTATCGGTGGCACCGATAGTTGAATTAGAAAGTCAAAAGCGGGAGGGGGGAGGACGGCCATGAGACCTCCCGCCGTTGGAGCTAGGCCCTCGCCCACGCGGTGGTCGCCGCCCCCGAAGGGATATTCGAACAGACATTTAAGGTTTGCCGACTGCAAAGCAATTGAAAGCGCAGTTTGGCTAACACCACCGGCGCTTGTTGATAAATTATGTAAAGGTCAGCCGTTGCCTCCGATCGACAGCGCCGCGATATTTGTCGAGGAGTTGCTTGAAATAGCTAGGAAACTAGGCCGTATGCATCTTGTGACAATTGTAAAGGGAGACCCATAACTATGCCGAGACCGAAGAAGACAGGCAGGAGGGCCGCGGCTGGCGGCGGCCAGATGTCGAGGGAGATAGGCGGCTTCGTGGTGACGGTCGAAAGGCAGGGCCGGCAGTGGAGGATCGAGGCCTTCAACGGCGAACAGGCTTGGAGCAAAGTTGCGGCCAATCCGCTCGGCAGAGCCGCGCTGGCTTTCCTCCGGGAGGCCGGCCTGTCGCGGAAGGAAATCGAGGAATACCGCCGCTGGGTCGAGCGCCTGATGGAGCCCGACGAGAGGGAGAAGCAGGGGAAGAGGGGGCACGGGAGCAGGCCGCCGCGGAGGAAGATGTCGGCCGAGGGCGCGGTCCAGCAACAGGCCGCCGAGGAGGCGCCGACCGAGCAGGATGGAAAGGCGTCCGCGGCGGAGCCACCGAGGGCTGAAGATACCGAGAGGAAGACGGCGTCGGGAGACGTTAAGGTGCCCTCGGCCGCTGAGGCGCCCAGAGAATCGACCGCCGGGGAGGCGGCTCCCGAGCCTTCCGCTCCTCTGCGGGAGGAGCCCCCACTGCAGATGCCAGAAGGCGCCGAGGGGGCCGCGCAAGGAGAGGCGAGCCAGCCGCCTGGGGAGGCCCAGCGCGGCCAGCCTGCCGAAGCCGCAGGGCCTCCGAAGGCTGAAGAGGCCGCGGAGCCTCCGTCGGAAGCTGAAGTAGCGGTGGAGTCCGAGGAGCCGCCGAAGGAGGAGGCTGAAGGAACTGCGGAGGCCGAGGCGGTAGCTGAGGCCTTGGAGGAGCGGCCTTCGGAGCCGCCGCTTTCGGCCGCCGAAGGCCAAGGTATATGCGGCGAGGAGGGCGCCCAGGCGTTCGTGGCGCGCGATTTGGCTGTGCTGGTAAAGCTAGTCAAGGGCTCGCGCGGGAGGAATAAGTACGAGGTTAAGGTGAAGAGGCTGGCGGACTGTTCTATCATCGACATAATTCCAGAGGCGGGTAGTCCGACCTCCAGGGACGTGGACAAGATGCTGAGGCGCGCCGGGTTGACTCCCGACGAGGTCGCAAAGTTCGTCGAGTGGGTTCGCGGCCTCGGTTCGAAGCGCCCGCCGGACAGGGAAGAGGTGGCCTCGACGTTCAGGAGGGTCGTGGAGAGCGCTAGGAGCGCCCTGTCGGGCCGCCTGGATTCGCCCTATCTCGATCTGCTGATTCCCAAGCGCGACAAGGAGACGCTGACGAACTGCCGGCCCGCAGAGTGCTGGAGATTGGCCAACGCCGCGGCGGTCGTTCCTGCCAATGTCGCCGAGGTGTTCGGCATTTTGGACCTAGATTCGGCAGAGGCTGTGAAGGAGGCTAAGGATCTCGGCTTTGACTCCAAACAGCACATGCACATCACGTCGGGGCCCGCGGTCGATGCGGTCCTCACGCCCGAGGGGAAGTGGCGCACCCCCGACGGCCAGGTGCTGGACGACGTGCCACGTAGGCTCCACATCCCGATCTACATTCCGGAAGGGTGCCGCGAAGATCTCAAGGCCAGAGGCCTTGAGGTTAAGTGCAGAGAGCCAATCAACATCGCGGGGAGGCACCCGTCGGGCGCGGCGTACGAATTTGTCGACGGCGAGCTCCTCGTAGTCCCGTGGAGAATTGTCGAAGAGTTTGCAGTTAGTTTGGGCGCCAAGATACTTGGTTATTCGGTTCCTCCTGAGTGCGAGGTTCCGAAGGGAACCGATGTCGATAAGCTGACGTCTTTGTTCCAGAGGATCTATACGGCGGCGCAAGCCGCCGGCTATTCTAGGCATGACGCCATCTACGATCTGGCGACGCTTGGCCGCTTCGCATGCGTCGACAAGGAGTCGATCAAGGAGGTGGTGAGACGTGTGTATGGCGTCACCGGCGACGAGTCGCAGACGCTGTCCCAGCGCCTTACGCACGTCGAGCGCGTATATCGGGCTTCACCGTTCGTAGGGCCTTGGCTGAGGTCCCCGCAGACGATACGCAATCGGTGGCTTGGGATTGATAAGGAAGCCGCTGAGGAGATCTTCAAGATCTTTGGGCTGTCCAAAGAGGATGAAGATGTCATTGCCAGCGAATGCTTAACTTGGGTCAAGCTATCCGACGGAACGCTAATATGCGAACAGGCTGTCGTCGCCAGAAGGTTAAGCGACGACGACATCATGGTTTATATCAGGAATGAGGTGTGCGAAAGCGCGGGAGGAGATGAAGGTAAAGTCATATGCAAGGAAAAGTGGAAGACCATCTACAGAGGCCTGCGGCCGAAGAAGATACACGACATTGCAAGGCAAACTTGGTTCTACGAGATAGAGGGTTTCTACGGCTCAAACCTAGAGCAAGTGGTCGAGAAAATACGGCAGGCGAGGTCCAAAATTATCCCCCTTATAAAAACCAGCCACTTCGACGAGCTCGTCACAGTGCTGAACCAGGCGGCGGAGGAGAAGGAGGTGGCCCTGACCGTAGGGCTCCTCCCGACTGAAAACGGGGCGGTACTCATCGACGACCACGGGATCCTGGACTTGGGCCCGTCTCCTGAGGAAGCAGTCGCCGACTTGGACAAGGCATTGAGGTCAGTCTTAGCTGTGTACCCCGAAACTAACCACGACTCGGCGCTGGCCTCAATAGGATACATCTTGGGCCTGAACGCCGCGCCGATATGGTGGTTCCACCGCCCCAACTCCGAGGTGCCGCTTCCCATCGTCCACGGGGCGTCGGGCCTCGGCAAGTCCGAATTAATGAGGCGAGTCGTGGAGCCCGCAGTAGTGGGCCTGGAGGCGAAGAAGCGCGTCGGGCTGATCCGCGAGAAAATTGCTGACGAGATGCTGTATGATTATCTCGCCCCCGACGTCTACAAAGTGGCCGAATACAGTACGCCGGAACAGCTCAGGAACGACCTGGACACGAACACGCTGGTCCTGATCCTAGACGAGCAGAAGCCGGGAGACCCGCGCAATCCGAAGGCCCCGGCGAAGATATTCGGGAAGTTCTGGCTTCAGGTAGCTACGGCGGAGTGGGGCAGGAGGCTGTCCCAGCACGCCGCGAGGTACGGCGGAGGTTTCGGCTATAAGTTCTTCCGCCAGAGGGCCTTCGCCATTGTCACGAATTATTCACCAGACGAGTGGAAGAGGGCGGGGCTGGCCGAGGCGGTCAGCGCCGAGGGGGCCATCGAGCGCCGCATCTTCGAGATCCCGTGGGAGGATCAGAAATTGGACGGCTCAAAGCTGGATTTGATCTATATGCCGAAGTACAGCATTCTGAAGGCGCTGGAGGTCACGATCAACAGACACTTCGCCGAGCTGAAGTCCCAAGGGAGGTTCGCCGATTTCGTCGTCGCGATCTGGCGCAAAGTGGTCGAGGACTTCGAGCCGAAGCTCGGCAGGCTCGACGGGATAAGGCGCATGGTCGAAGCCCTGGAGCGGCTCGCCCAGTACAATCAGGAGAAGAACCGGCTCCGCGACCCTGTCGTGGCCGCGAGGGAAGAACTTAGGCGCAACGCACTGGCCTATCTCCGCGAGGAAGCGAAGATATCGGACTTGAGCCCGGCGAAGTTCGTCGGCAAGGTCGTGGAATACGCCGCGGAGCTCGGTTTGGTCTTCAGGAAGCCGAGGTGGGCGGACGAAGTGAACGCGGCCCGGGTTGGCTTCTGCAGGGCGCTGACGAACGCCGTCGACATCCCCGACTATGCCTGCGAGGACTTCGCAACTCTGGAGATCGAGGGCCACGACAACCCCGCCGGCGCGCCGCTGTTCAATCAAATAATGAACAGGGAAATGCGCGAGGCCCTCTGGAGCATATTCACCACCTACGCCGCTAAGGGCTACACGCCTTCGGTGTCCGTTAACAGTGTGCTGTGGCCGAAAAATACGCGGAACTTGGGCAGAATACCGAGAACCTGCGGAAAGCACCTCGACGGAGGGGTGGACTGCTACTACAAAATGACTTGGGGAGATTTCTTCGAGGTGTTCGTGGGCAAGCTCATAGAGTCCGAGGCGGCCGAGGAGGGTCAGGTGCTTAGTGGTGCTGAAGTGCTTAATGCGCCGATGCGCTTGACAAATCCCGAAGAGCAGAAGACAAATATTGAAACCACCCCGCCGACTAATATCGACACAAGTCAAGCGCAAAGCGGATTAAGCACGTTAAGCACGTTAAGCACCGAGCTACCCAAGGGTATTAATGAAAAATCTGACATTTTGCGCGCAAGCGAAGCAGTTGAAAAGCGGGAGGAATCCGCCGAGCATGCTTCCGCAAAGTCCGCTGAAATTCCTCCGGCTTCGCCCGCCGCAAGCGAAGCCAAGGCGGCCACGCCCGAAGCATCGCAGGAGCAGAAAAACCTTGCGCCGGCCGACCCCGCGGCGGCCTGCATGTCCAACCCCATATGCGGGAACAGGCTGAAGCTCTGCATCTGGAGGCACCTCAAGGTGCCGGGGAATGAGAAGAAGAAGGCGCTGTACGCCGAGATCGAGAGGCGCGGCGAGCTGTTCGCTCACTGCATCAAGGACGCTGTGGAGTACGCCGAAAGGGAGTCCAAGCGGTGAGGGGCATGGACGCCGCCGCTGTGTACCTCGGCGGGACGAGGTTCTGGGTCGGCGGCCGCGTCGAGAGGTTCGACCCGTACTTCTACGTCATATCGACGGGGAGGGTGCCGAACTCCGTGAGGACGGACCTCAACGCGCGGTGCTGGGACGGCGTGGGGTACAGGGAGTGCCCGGGGAGGGTGTACCGCATATACGCCAAGCGCCCCGCCGACGTCAGACAGCTGAGGGAGAAGCACAGGAAGTACGGAAGGGTCGCCCAGGCCGGGATTCCGTTCGTGCTGAGGGCCGCGGCGGACTGGGGGAGGCCCCCGCTCGTCTTCGCCAAATCCGAGCAGGAGCTGGCCTCCAGCATGGCGAAGCAGGAGGTGAGGTTCGCCGCGGTGGACGTGGAGGTCCACGGGACGGACGTCCTCATCGGCTGGGCCCTCCCCGACGGCGACGTCAAGATCTCGAACGACGCCGCCGACCTCTACGCCGACCTTGATGGCGTCGACTTCCTGGTCGGCTACAACATCTCGGGCTTCGACTACAAGTACCTCGGCTCTTCCGACCTCTACGCGGACGCCGGGAGGCCCGTGGGGATAATAGACCTGTTCGACTTCGCGACGGGCGGCTGGAGGTCGTCGCTGGGCGTCGGCGAGGAGGCCTACGCCCTCCACGAGGTGGTGCGGCAGGTGGGCGCCCCGCCCGACGTGGATGTGGCGGAGTGGGTCAAGGCGAAGATGGCGAGGACGGAGCTGGCCGGGGCCGAGCTCAAGCGCTACCTGACGTGGGACGTCAAGGCGACGCTCCACCTCGCCAAGGCTTGGCTCCCCACCATAACCGCGGTGTCCTCCCTGACGGGGGTGCCGCTCCACCTCCTGTGGGTCTACGGCAGGTCGGGCTCGCCGGGAGGCATCCACGAGGCGATGCTGTCGAGGCTGACGGTCCGGGGCGGCTACGTCCTGGAGGACAGGGTGAGGCCTCCGGAGGGGGCCTTCTCGGGGAGCAAGGTCGTCCTCCGCAAGGCGGGCCTCTTCAGGAGGGTCGCCGAGTACGACTTCCACATGCTGTACCCCACGACGTACTACGAGTTCGGGGCGGACCCCATCGAGGCCTACGAGTGCCAGGGAGGCTTCAAGGGCGCCGGCAGGACGGTCTGCTTCAAGCAGGGCGACGCGTACGGCTATCTGGCGAAGGTCTACAAGGCGAGGGAGATCACGAAGAAGATCGGCGACAAGGCCCTGGACCAGGCGGTCAAGATCATCGCCAACGCGGCCTACGGGGCGCTGGCGAAGCCGTCGGGCTACGGCCTCAACGAGCACGTCTCCGCGGTCATTTTCAACGAGACGAAGCTCCTGTTCGAGAGGCTCGTGGACAGGCTGAGCGGGATCTACGGCGACACGGACTCAGTCTACGTGCCGCTGTCCGGCGACCCGTACCCCGATTCCGAGGTCACCGCAGTCGCCCAGAAGATCGCCGGCGAGCTCTGGGGCGGCAGGATGCTGTACGGCGGGTCGCACTTCCGCCTCAAGCTGGAGGGCGTCTGGGACGTCTTCATCTACGAGAAGAAGAACTACCTGAAGTGGGGCGGCGGGAAGATCGAGGCGAAGGGCCAGATGTTCAAGCCAAGCTCCCTCCCCGCCGGCTGGAAGTACGGCGACTGGCGGAGGATCCTCGTGGAGTTCGCCGAGGGGAAGAAGTGCTGGATCGACGAGCTGAGGCGCCTGCCGCCCGAAGACGTCATGCTGGAGGAGTCCATGGACCTCGCGGACTTCTTCACCGCCTCCAAGAGGCGGGAGCTCGCGGCTATAGACTACCGCAAGAGGCTCCCCATACTGGCCAAGCTCCTCGCGGAGTCCGGAGGCTCGTCCTACTCCTTGAAGAGGGACGCCAGGGGGATAGTGGACGTCAGGTACCTGTTCGTGGAGCGCGGCGTGAAGTCGGCCTCGCTGATAGTCTACAGCCAGGGCAGGTTCGTAAGGGTCGACATATCCCGCGCCGAGCTGGTGAAGGACGATAAGGGGTCGCCGGTGGAGGCGGTCGTCGAGGGCAAATACGCCGAGGTCGGCGACCTGGAGGCCGTGTACCGCGCCGCGCTGAGCACCTACACCGCGCTGTTGCTGGTTTTCGGCAACTGCAAGCAGGCCAAGCTGATATGACCTGCCGCGAGCTCCTCGACCGGTTCGTGAAGGCGCTCGACAGGGACGAGCTGGACTGGGAGGCCCTGCACAAGCTCGCGCATAAGTGCGGCGAGCACTTCGCCCTGGAGGCGGCGAGGGCAGTGTCGCAGAAGGCCGTGAAATTCGCCGTAACGAGGGGCTGGGCCCTCTACCGCGGCTCGAAGATAGCGGGGAGGGACGCCGCAGTGGCATACGGACGCGCAGTGCAAATGGTATGGCGGTCATTCGAGTGGTTCGAGATGGAATGCGGCCCCTTGGCCGACATCGCGGCGTACGTCGCCGAGGCCGTGGCGAAATATGACTGGCCCCGGTGGCCCTTCCTCGCTCTGCCGGCCGCCGCGGCGGAGGAGAAGGGATGCCCCCTGCCCGACGCGGTTGCGGAGGCCCTGGGGCCCGACGAGTACGCCCGCCTTGAGGCCTTCCTCGAAGATGGAGAGGGCGTGGTGGAGCTGGAGAGGGGGCTGAAGGTCGCGCTGGTCAGGGACGGGCGGTACATCGGCATCGTAGTATGACCTGCCCCAGCCTTGAGGAGGTCGTGAGGGGGCTGAAGGGCCGGACCCTGTCCTTCGAGGCCCTCGCGTACAGGTGCGGGTGGGAGGGAGCGCTCCGCCTCATCGCGGCGGCGGCCATCAAGATACGGGCTGATGGCGAGCGGGGCTCAGTGGTCTGCGTCCGCACCAGGAGCCTTTGGGCGTGCGACGCCAAGGTGTTCGGGACGTTCTGCGTGCCGCAGTCCGCCGCGGTCGAGGCGATCCGCCGGGCCTTGAGGGCGGCCGAAGAAGCTGGGATAAAGCCGCTTTGGGCCGCGCCGCTGAGGAAGCGCAAGACGAACTGCTGGACGAAGGAGGACGCGGAGAGGCTGGTCGAGGTCCTGCTGGACGGGCTGGCGCCGACAAAAGGCAGACGCCGGCAGATATACCGAGGAATTTAATCTGCAGGTGCCGTCGTCGAAATATGCTGTGGTAAAAAGCGGCACGGTATTTATGCTCCCCCGCAACTGCGGCCATGGACGAGAAGTCTAGGGAGGTCCTCATGACCTACGCAGGGCTCAACTTGCCCCACATGGTGGCGAGGACGCTCGCGGGGGAGCGGCCGTTCCTAATGGCGTCTATCGTCGGCGAGCTCGGCGTGGGCAAGTCGTCATACGCCTACTATTCGCTCAAGACCGGCATAATGGCGTACCTCTGCCACCCCTACGGCATCAACCTGTTCAAGGAAGCTGACCGTTGCGTCGCGCATCTGGAGGGGATCCACGGCGACCTGTGCATGTCGAGGCACTGCGCGAAGCCCGACGCCCTCGACAAGAAGTACGCCCTCGACATCTACACAGGCCCCCAGGGCCTCTTCAGCCTCATAGAGACGGCGGCGGAGCTGGCCGAGAGCGGCACGCCCAAGCGCAGGATC
>WYEB01000692.1_pt1 | contig 11246 bp, 9 predicted proteins | sample 6343061 | NCBI WGS metagenome assembly WYEB01 (sample SAMN13812332, study PRJNA600296) | hot springs metagenome | biome: ENVO:00000051; feature: ENVO:00002007; isolation source: sediment sample from Evening Primrose shelf | place: USA: Yellowstone National Park, Evening Primrose Hot Spring ... | reverse complement strand
CGAGGGCAGCGCTCTTCCAGCTGAGCTACCGGCCCCCAGTAATAGCTTCGTAAATGAGGTTAAAAAGATGATGTCTTTTCTTGTTCTGTGCGATCTATCGTCACTTGCGGAATATGTTTTGGAAGCTATTTATCTAGTCTTCGTGTCTGGCATACAGTAAGGAAGATGAAACCGCATTAGAAATCGAGATTAAGCTTTCCTTCTATCTCGAGCGCTTCAAGAGCCCATAATATGATAATCTTAGCTATATAATTAACCGCCACCTCAGAGGGGACATCAACGTTATATCTTTTTTTGTAGGCCTTCTTTGCTATTTCATTGTTTATTCGACCAGATACTTCGGGCAGCATCGAAAGGACCAAATCTTCCAGCTTGACTTTCCCAGCTTCTCTTAGTTTTTCTTCTATTAGCTGTAAATCTTCCTCTCGTAATATAACGTCCGCCTCTTTCCCACTCCTTTCTTCTTTGGCGATCTCCCAGTACGCGAATAATAATTCGTAGTCCGCTCCCAGCTTTCCAGAAGCAAATAAAGGAAGCCTTGACATTTCTCATCTTTCGCCGTTCTTTTTGATAAATGATATCTCTTAATCCTTATCAACTTAAGTGTTCCTTTTTTTGAATAATAAAATTGAAAGCACTGTACCTACATCGAGTTCCATCAAGCTCTAAGTGATTTATTATCCTCCGGCTACTTTGCAACTTGATTATCTATTAAGGAGTTAAAAGACTAAGTCCTTTCTTTGATGAGGTTATACAATTTCTGTGAGAAGAAACTTCCATCCGAAGACCGAGAAACCCTGAACCTTTATCAGGTAATTTACAAAGGGAGAACCTAGCCAAACTAGCCTTGTCATTAATTTTTTTAAGGTTCAACCAATATACTTTAGTTTGTTCATGCCGCGGTAGCTCAGCCTGGCCGGAGCGCCGGACTCATACGGGTCCTAATAAATAGGTCGCTCCCTGAGAAATCCGGAGGTCCCGGGTTCGAATCCCGGCCGCGGCACTATCTTTTTACAACTCCCAAAGCCTCACCTTTTAAGGCGCCGGTGGACGGAAAGCATAAGAACTTCCTTTGTTTCAATTGCTTTCAATGATGAGTAAGATTAGAACTGTGCAAGGAATCAATGAATCGCTCGAGGGGAATCTTCACCCTAGACCTCCTTCTGCCTTGATTGAGAAAAAAGAAAAACATAAACATAGGCCTACAGATGAAAGATTCACTCTATAAGATGGTGTTTATAGCGTGATTTATAAATTCTGCTTGTTTTTATCAATGACTGAACAGACATGGTTGCTCTTAACTCCGCGACGGAATACGGGAAGCTCGTCCTTTATGGCAAAAAGAGGCAGAGAGATATAAAATCTGAAATGCGTAACAAGCTTTAATGGTGCTGGCGATGATGCTCGTTCAAATTGCTGGTAAGAAAAAATCAGGCAAAACTAAGCTAGCCGAATCCATTGTATCATACTTTTCTAAGAAATACAATGTTGCATTCATAAAACACATTCACCACGCCGGTGAACCTCTCGATAGAGTAGGTAGCGACACATATAGAGTTTCTGAAGCCGGAGCAAAAGTAGTAGTAGGGATTTCGCCGGACGGCTTCTTCCTTAAGAAGAAAATTAATGGAGAAAATTTTGACTATGCTTTGAGGGCTATAAGAGATCTTTATCCTGATTGCCAGCTTGCTATTATAGAAGGTTTTCATAATATGCTGGCCAATATGGAAAATATTACAAGAATATATGTGGCGCAGAGCGAAGACGACGCCCTCTCAGTTTCCCGCGAGTTTCCTCTACCATCCTTCATATATTGTGAAGTGTGCCACTCAGAGAGCATCGGTGGGATAAAGGTCTTGAAAAGCGTCTCTGAGGTTACTGAACACATAACAAGATTATTAGAGAGCTCAAAAAGTACATTTTAGCTAACTATACATATTTTTCGTATTTAAATCTCTTAAAAGTTTCAACGACTATATAGTCGTAACAAAATTATTCTATTTTTTAATATCCTCTTAGTTGATAGATTCCTTAGCCAAAGCATAAAAAAAGAAATAGCTTATAACAGGAAAACCCTCACACTTTTGTTCAAATAGAAAAAGGCAAATTGCTATAAATTTAGAATTTTTTTAAAAGCAACGTTAATAACGAAAGAAGAAAAATTTAAAAATATATAATTAATTAAATAAAATAAAATAATAAGATATAGAGAAGTTTATTTATGCGTTTTAGGTGAGCCTATTGGTCGATAGACTCGAAAGAATTAAGATGACGAGGAGAGATTTTATAAAAACCGCTGCTTTTACGGCAGCAGCTCTTTCTATACCAACCGGAGGACTGAAGCTGATAGAGAGCCTTGCTGAAACACAGACTGAGAGCAAAACTACCACCGTTGCCTCAGGCGTTACGCTTCCACAATATATACCTACCAATTGCGGTATGTGCGGTGGAGGGTGTGGCATAAAGGTCGGTGTAATCAATGGAAGGCCCGTGGGTGCAGTACCTATAGAGGGTCATCCGCAGCCAGGACTATGCGGACGCGCTGCATCGCTACCTTGGATCTACGATAATCCTCTTAGACTAAAGAAGCCAATGAAGAGAGTAGGGGAAAGAGGCGAAGGAAATTTCCAAGAAGTCAGTTGGGAACAAGCACTGAATGAGATAGCAGCGAAGCTAAAAGAAATCGTCTCTAAATATGGATATAAATCAGTTGCCATAACATATCATGATGTGTGTAGCTATGAAACATCCATTTTTACATATCTCCTTGGAACCCCTAATGCCGTTCAACACGTGAGTACTTGCCATTTGGCCGGGAGCATAGCGAGAGCCAACGTATTGGGGGTTGCCGGTCCCACGCTTGTAGATCCTGATTATGAGAATGCTAGCTACTTGTTGCTAGTCGGGAGATCCCTAAGCACCGGGATAATGGGTCAAGTTAAAAGGGCTAGGTCAAACTCTAAGCTTAGGATGGTCGTTGTTGATCCGAGGATGCCGGAGCTATCCTTTGGCAACGCAGAATGGATTCCTATAATTCCAGGGACAGACCCAGCTTTCGTGCTTTCTCTCATAAACGTGGTCATTGAGGAAGGCCTATATGATTCGCGCTTCCTCCAGAAGTATACAAACGCTCCATTCCTGATAAAGCAAGATGGGAAACCCTTAACCGAAGCAGACTTAAAAGATGGAGGAAGCCCAACTTTATATATGGTCTATGACTCATTAACTTCTTCTTTAGCTCCCTATAACAAGGCTTCACAGCCTGCCTTATCATATGAGGCAACAGTTACGTTGAAGGACGGTAGCACAGTAAACGTAAAAACAGCTTTTCAAATGCTCAGAGAGAGGGCTTCCCAGTACTCGCCGAGCGATGCTTCTAAGATAACTGGAGTCGACCCCGACACTATACGCAGAATCGCGAGAGAGTTCGCACTTTACCATGGGGTCGCAGATGACACTTGGTATGCAGCCAAAAACGGGAACGAATACGATGCTGTAAAAGGTTTACTAATATTGAACGCTTTGGTAGGAAACATAGATGCCATCGGAGGGCTCGTCTTCCAGGAAGCTACAGGGTTCCCAAGTATGGTAACTCTGGTACAGACCCCCGATGGAAAGACCGTTGCGAAGACCGTTTACGGCGCTACTATGCCGCAGGAAATGTTAGGGGATGCTACACAAAAGAGAGTGGATCAGCTGAAATACAAACTGACTCTCGGCACGTTCGATGCTGTGCTAGATGCTATATTGAAGGATGACCCATATCCTATAAGGGCCCTCTTCATCATAGGGACAACCCCAATCCTGAGGGATATGAACGCATCTAAGGTAATACAGGCATACAAGAAGCTTGACCTGGTAGTCTTCATTAACGTCCTATACCAAGATGATGCCGATTATGCCGACTACATACTTCCGGACACAATCTTCATGGAAAGGGAGGAGTTCATATCCACGAAATGGACTGCGCACGCAGCGGTTCAATTGAGCAGAAAGGTTGTAGAGCCACCTGAGGACAGCGATCCTAGAGAAGCCTTTTGGACCATGTTCGAAATCGCTAGGAGAGCCTTCCCCGAAAGGGCATATGCGCTGGGCTGGAAGGACGAATATAGCGATTACTCTAAATATGAAGAGGAATTCGCCCCCAAGGTCATCGATAGTAAGTTAACAGCTGTGGCCAATAAGTGGGGGATAGATAAGGATTACCTCCGGAGCAACCTCGAAAGCAATGGGTTCTTCATTCTTAAGAAGAAGAGCTACTACTCTAAGCCTTACAAGAGCAGCCTCGGCACTCCAAGCGGTTTGGTTGAGATATACCCGCTTTCTGCTCTGGCATCAGGGCTAGATCCTCTACCGAAGTATGTCCCACCCGTATATACGATCCCACGAAACCCGAATGAATTCTATTTGGTTAACAGCAAAAGCCCAATGGTGAGCGTAACTGCTACGATTCTAGAGCCAGCGAAATTCTTGGAGGACAGAACGATATGGATGAACCCCATTGATGCTGCTAGACTAGGGATAAGAGATGGGGATTTGGTACAGGTGGAGAGCCTAGACCTTCCAGGGATCAAGGCGGTGGCGGAGGTAAGGATAACCAACAGGGTAAGAGAAGGGGTTCTATATACCAGGGCCCAAACGGGAGGAAGGAGAGCTAGCAGGCTGGTCGCGATGAAGCATTTCTCAACTGCTGGAATAAATCCTAACTACTTAGCAAAGGATTCGCCGCTGCCCATAATAGGTGCAGGAGCCACTAACAGCTCTGTTAGATTAACTAAACTATGATGAGGTGAGATCAGATGGTCAGGTATGGCTTTTTGTACGATGAGTCAAAGTGCATCGCTTGCATGGCATGTGTGGTTGCCTGCTCCACGAACAATTATGGAGATCACATGTCAGAGAACATCCCCAACCCGTACTGGGGAACACTAGCGACTAATATCCGAGTGGTCATAACGAATCAGGGAAGACCCGAGCAATTGCTCCTTTCGTGTCAGCAATGCGAGAGGGCCCCTTGCGTTGAAGTTTGCCCGACCGGAGCATCTTATATAAATAAGAGTACCGGACTGGTCGAAATAAACTATGAAAAGTGCATAGGTTGCAAGGCTTGCGTGACCGCTTGCCCGTATAACGCGAGATGGGTTGATCCCATAAAAATGCTGCCAATGAAGTGCATGGGAGAAGCTTGCAAGGCTAGGGTGGAAAAAGGCGAACAGCCATTCTGTGTAGCCGTTTGCCCTGCTGAAGCAAGGCTATTCGGTGACCTAGACGATCCCAACAGCGAGATCAGCAAAAAAAAGCTTCTACGAAAACTACGAGGCTCAAGGAGGCTCTTGGCACTGAGCCAAAGTTCTATGTCGTTAGGGGGTGAAAAGGAATGAGAAGGAGCTTCGCAATAATATCGGTCCTCGTCGTCCTCATTTTGGGACTTATCCTTGGAGCCATAGGTCTAAGCAAAAAGGAAGTCGGCGAAGTGTCCTGGGGAATATTGGTTCCCGGTTACATGTTCTTCGCTATGACTGCAGCTGGAGCAGCGTTAGTGACCTTAGCGCCATCCCTATTTGGCTATGAGGGGAGCAGTGGGGAGCTTAAGAGCCTCAGGAAGTTGGCTCTATGGTTCGCAGCTGGAACGCTGATCCCATCTTGGTTCCTCATTCTCTTAGACCTTTCTAGGCCGGCCAAGTTCGTTGATATATTCATAGGGTTCAATCCAAGCTCTAGGATAGCTTGGATGGCAGCATTATACTCCATGACATTCGTAGTGCTGATCATCGAACTACTTTATGCCATAATAAAGGAGGAGAGAACAGCGGAAGGATTGACAGGCAAGTCAGCTTGGGTCATAACGTTAACTCTCATAGGCACGGTGGTGGAACTTATGCTGATATCCAACCTTTCACAAGTATTCGGCGTCATCCAAACCTTTCCAGCATGGCATGGAGCTTACCTTGTACCAATATTCATCGTTACCTCATTTATGTTGGGCGCATCCGGCATGGGGATATTTGTCGTTTTATCTATGAAGAACAGGGAGAAGGAAACAAAATTCGCCGCATCATATTATGGAAAAATGATCATCTCCAGCTCGCTTGTTCTAGCCTTGCTTCTTTTCTGGGCCATGCTATCGGCGTACTTCGACCCGGAGGCTTGGGCTTCGTTCAGCCAAATGTTAAAAGGCAGCTATTCAGCGATGTTCTGGTGTGCCGCGGTTCTTGGCTTCTTGATTTCTCCCACCGTTGCTGGAATAGCCGTAAGAAGGAAGAATACTACAGCGATTGTAGCTTCTTCTATAATATCTCTGCTTTTCGGTTTCACAATCCTGTACTTGATCGTCGTTGTGCCGCAGACTGTGTATTTCGATGTTTTGGCTGGAGTGGTAAATGAAAGAGTTTATAGTATAGGGGCAGGAGAACTGCTCATCGCTGTCGGCGGACTGTTGATATGGCTTTCCTTAATTTCGCTCGGTTACCTTCTGTTGCCGCTTTTGCCTGAGGAGAGGGCCAAAAAACTTCTAATATTCAAATAATTTTTTTACAATTAATATTCTAAGGTAGAAGGAGCCTTAAGGCAACAACAACTCCTACGAAAACTATTGATAGTACTATTACAAATGTAGGGGTTACGGTGAATTTTGTATCAGCATCTTCATAGAAGCTTATTAACCCTGCAGCAGACATCAAACCGCTCGGCTTCTTTTTCTTTTCCTTTGACTTCGAAGACATCGCTCATCTGATTCTTAAATGCTACAGAGAGAGTAATAAACTATTCCTTGCCAGAACTGCGACTTCACGATATCGCGGAAATTTTAACGATCTTCTTAATTAAATTAAAAATTCTTTCCAATTTATTAACGAAAAAGTTTATATTTAATGATATTATATCCTAACAATACACAAAAAACTTTTAACAGGTGTATACGTTTGGTTCGAGAAAGAGGGATCTCTACTTCGGCAATAATAGGGATAGTAGTGGTTATATTGGTAATAGCAATTGCAGGGGCATACCTAGCTACTAGGGGAGGAGGTGCACCAGCGACTACAACAGCATCTCCTTCCACTACTACAACTGCACCTGCAACTACTACAACCACAACAACAACCGTAGCGCCACCCAAGGGAACCCTTATCGTTGCAATGGGTACAGATGCCTCTACCCTAGACCCACAGGACGCTACGGACAATCCTTCTGAGATGGTCAACAGGATAATATACGAAGGTTTAGTTGAATTCGACCAAAACCTCAATATAAAGCCCATGCTCGCTGAAAGCTGGGATATAAAGGATAACGGCACTACATATGTATTCCATTTGAGGAAGGGTGTTTTCTTCCAGGACGGGACACCTTTCGACGCTTATGCCGTGAAAACGAACTTTGACAGAGTCCTCAACTCAACCTTAAAGCTTCAGAGATACAGCCTATATGCGCCTATAATAAGTTCAGTCGAGGTTATCGATAACTACACAGTCGCTTTCCACTTGAAAATGCCTTTTGGTGCATTTCTCAATGACCTAGCACATGGAGCAGGGCTGATAATATCCCCAACATTGATCAATTCCGGGAAAGACGTGAAGACAAACCCCGTTGGTACAGGGCCCTATATGTTGCAGGAGTGGGTTAAGGGCGACCACATAACATTGGTTGCGAACCCCAACTACTGGAACAAGACAGCGGCTCCGAAATTCGAGAAGATCATTATAAAGGTCGTAGCTGACGACAAGGCGAGAGAGAACCTGCTTAAGACTGGGGACGTAGATCTAGTCTTAAGAATACCCCCAGTGGACGTAGCATCCCTCAACGGCACTGGCAATATAATAACGAGGGCTTACCCGACCTCCAGAGTAATATATATAGCGATGAATTTAATGAACCAGAAGTTCCAGGACGTCAGGGTAAGGCAGGCGTTCAATTATGCAGTAGATAAAGAAGCAATTATAAATTCCATACTGAACGGACTTGGGAAGCCAGCAACTTCTCCCTTAGCTTCAAGCACCTATGGATATTGCTATGCGGGTTATTACAAATATAACGTAACCCTCGCCAAGGAGCTGCTCAAGGAGGCAGGATGGTGGGATAGGGACGGAGATGGTTACGTGGAGAACGCGAATGGGCAGAAGCTCGAAGTGAACCTATGGACTCCTCAAGGCAGGTATGTTGGAGACTACCAGATGGCGCAGGCTGTCCAGAGCTACCTCAACGCAATAGGAGTGAAGGTCAACCTCCAAGTATGGGAATGGACATCTTATCTCAACGAAGTTAGGAAGCCATATAACCAATCCCAGAACAAGGAGCTCTTCTTAATGGGATGGGCTCCTTCAACTGGAGAGGGAGACTGGGTGCTGAGGCCCTTGCTTGCGTCATGGATGTGGGCCCCAGCAGGAAGCAACTACGGTTACTACAACAATACACAGGTCGACGAGCTCATACAGAAACAGATGATGACCCTCGGTCAGGATAGGTTAAATGCTATGTGCCAGGCCCAGAAGATAGTATACAACGACGCTCCATGGATATTCATGGTAGAGATGTATGACACCCTAGGAATGAAGAGCAACGTCAAAGGAGTAGTTTACCTGCCAATTGAAATAGTTATGCTGAAGTACGCCTACAGCGGCTAAGGGGGGATGAATAATAGCGGCTCCTCTTTGGAGCTATATTACTAAACGTTTTTTGCTCCTTATACCAACTCTTCTAGGAGCATCTATCATAATATTCCTAATGATTCACTTCCTTCCCGGGGACCCAGCGCAGATATTAGCTGGGCCGGATGCTACCCTACAGGATATACAGAACATGAGGATAAGGCTTGGCTTGGACAAGCCCCTACCAGTCCAGTACTTCCTCTTCATGGAGAGGCTTCTCACCTGGAACCTGGGCAACAGCCTTGTCTCGGGTTTCCCTATAACTTCTCTCATCGTTCCTAGATTCCTTAATACTTTGAAGCTTGCTCTGCTTGCTATATCTATCTCACTGGCAATAGGCATAGTCCTCGGGATAGTGGCAGCTCTGAAAAGAAATACCACAGCTGATAGAATCGTGATGATTTTCGCGCTCCTCGGGGTTTCAATGCCAGTTTTCCTGCTCGCTGTTCTATTGATCGTCATCTTTTCAATAAAGCTCCATATACTGCCAGCAACGGTAATTGGCTCAACTCCCTCAATACGCCATTTAGTTTTACCTTCTCTTACCCTCGGGCTCATAGGAGCAGCACCCATAGCTAGGATGACCAGGTCGAGCATGATAGAAGCCCTGAGCCAAGAATATATAAAGACAAGCGAGGCATTTGGATTTTCCATCAGAAAGATAATTCTGGTACATGCCCTCAGAAATGCATTAATACCCGTAGTCACAGTAGCTGGGCTTAACTTCGGCTACCTTTTGGCAGGCGCCGTGATAACTGAGACTGTGTTCGCCTATCCAGGCTTGGGAAGGCTAATAGTTGACTCGATTTTCGCTAGGGATTACCCTGTAGTTCAGTTCGGCCTAATGATGATCGTCGCATTATTCGCTGTTGTCAACACCGTCGTTGATGTACTCTACGCATTGATCAACCCCAGGGTGAGGCTTGAATGAGCAGCTTCCTCGAGAGCCTTCTTACTCCTCAGAACAAAATGCTACTTAGGAAGCTGAGGAGGAACAAAAACGTATTGTTAGGTGGAGTGCTGGTATTGATTTTCATAGCGATTGCTATATTGTCCCCCATTATATCTCCGTACAGTCCAACATCTGGCAACCTATCTGAAGCGCTCAGACCCCCCTCATCGAACCACCCGTTCGGCACTGATTACCTAGGTAGGGACATATTGAGCAGGGTTATATGGGGAGCGAGGATCTCTCTCGTAGTCGCTGTTGGAGGAATAGCCATATCTATACTATCTGGGGCGATAATAGGGGGCTTCGCAGGGTACATTGGTGGCGCAATTGACGATCTAACCATGGGCGTAGTGAATATTCTACTCGCATTTCCAGATATCCTATTGGCGTTATTCGTCGCAGCAGTGACCGGGCCAGGCCTAGAGAACGTGATACTAGCGATAGGCGTCTATAACTTCCCTCAGTTTGCTAGGATAGCGAGGGGAGCTGTTATCTCTGTAAAGACATCCGATTACGTGGAGGCAGCAAGGGCCTCAGGCGAAACCAAATCATCCATATTTTTTAGGTACGTGCTACCAAATAGCATGTCTCCAATAGTTGTCCACGCTACGCTCAGAACTGCTGCTTCAATTCTCACTGCGGCTGGGCTAAGCTTTCTAGGGCTCGGCGTTCAACCCCCTACGCCTGAGTGGGGTGCTATGATAAGTGAGGCATTGTATTATCTGGATGCTGCACCTTACATGTGGGTCTTTCCCGGCATCTTCCTAGTTCTAACTGTCCTAGGGTTCAACTTGCTCGGTGATGGTCTAAATGACGTACTCAATCCAAGAATCAAGGACTGACGAAGTTCTGAGAATAAGCGGCCTGAAAATATATTACAAAGGGGATTTGGGCCTCGTCAAAGCAGTGGATGGCGTTTCGCTTAGTATAAACCGAGGCTCCTCTTTGGCCATTGTGGGAGAGAGCGGCTCAGGTAAGACGACCCTTGGACATGCCATTATGAGGTTGCTTCCTTACAATGCCGTGATAGCGGGAGGGGAGATAATATTCAACGGAAGAAACGTCCTTTCTTTGAGCAAGGAAGAGCTTAGAAAGCTAAGGGGATACAGGTTGACGATGGTCTTTCAGGAGCCATCTGCTGCTCTGAACCCTGTCTTCAAGATAGGCTCATTCCTTAGGGACGTCTTGAAAAAGGGCAAGGGCGCCCTTATGAGCGAGAGCGAACTTAAAGAGGAAATGATTTCACTTCTGAGAAAGGTCAGGATACCTTCACCGGAGGAAGTGCTAAACAAATATCCCCATGAGCTCAGCGGAGGCATGAAGCAGAGGGTCCTAATAGCGGCCGCTATAGCGAACGGCCCGGACCTTATGATAGCAGATGAGCCTACGAGCGCACTGGACGTGAGCGTGCAGGCGCAAATATTGAAGCTATTGGACGAGCTGAGGGCGAAAATGGGGCTCTCCCTTATCTTTATAACACACAACCTTGGGGTGGCTGCCCAGGTGTCGGACCAAATAGCCGTCATGTACGCTGGGAAAATCATGGAGCTAGCTCCGACATCGAGCATATTTGAAACTCCAAAGCATCCATACACTTCCATGTTGCTCAAGACTATTCCGACCATCAGGAGAGAGCTGAAGAAAGAAGGGCTAGC
>WYEB01000691.1_pt1 | contig 11256 bp, 10 predicted proteins | sample 6343061 | NCBI WGS metagenome assembly WYEB01 (sample SAMN13812332, study PRJNA600296) | hot springs metagenome | biome: ENVO:00000051; feature: ENVO:00002007; isolation source: sediment sample from Evening Primrose shelf | place: USA: Yellowstone National Park, Evening Primrose Hot Spring ... | reverse complement strand
GACAGACCCTCCCTCATGAGCGCAGGTAATGAGTAATAAATCAGGGCTACAAGCATGGCGCCGACTAACGCGGCAACAATGAGGATGCTGAGTGATGAAAGAGACCAATGCCTGTTTTTAACGATTTTAATCTCATACTTCATAATTCTTTATCACCCGATTAAGCTAGCTACAGGCTTGCCATTACATGTTATGTCATTACCAAGTTCGTTAACGAGTTTCTGCGCCACCGCGCTAGGTAATGGTACGTAGCCCGTAAGTAGTTCATGCTGTCCCTGGGTTAGTATGTACTTGAGAAATAGGTATATAGCAACAGCCTTATTGCAGTCAGTGTAGTTAGCCGGCACGTGTAGGTAGGTGCCGCCGACTATCGGGTATGCACCTTGTGCCTTTATATTCATGAATATGCCAGCGTATGGGTACCAGTTATCAAGCACCGTGGGTAGTTGGGATAGGTCCACGGAGTTTAGGGCATTGAGTGTACTATTGAGGCTTGGGATTACGAATTCCCCAGTGGCTGGGTTCTGAACAGCGGCAACACTTAGGTTATTGACTATGGCGTAGTTAAGCTCCACGTAACCTATAGACCACGGGTTCTGCTTAACATAGGCAGTAACACCAGCGCTACCCTTACCACCAAGCCCGGTACCCAACTTATCCACTGGCCAGTTAACCACGAAACCATAACCCACACCACTACTCCTCCAAACCTCTGAGGATTTCTGGAGCCATAGAGTTAACGTGAAGGTGGTTCCACTCCCATCACTCCTGTGGACAGCTATTATCCTCTCGTGCGGGAAATGGAAGCCAGGGTTTATCGCCGTTATGTTTGGATCATCCCAGTACTGTATCTTCCCCGTGTAAATGCCGGCTATTATATCTGCCGTGAGGTTTAAGGTGCCCTTAAAGCCGGGTATATTATAGATGAATGCCACGGCACCTATAGAGTCAGGTATAGTAACCACCTTGCCGTAAATCCTCGTGGCATTTTCATAAAGCTGCGTTGGCATGGGTACGTCGGTGGCCCCTATATCGTAAACACCCTGCAGCAGCCTAGTTACACCCGCCCCACTACCGACGCCATCATAGGTAATCGAGATGCCAGGATACATAGAACTAAAGCTGCGTATCCACACCTCCATCTGGGGCTGTATCCACGTTGAACCACCGGCCTTAATCGTAACACTCAACTTCGCGGGATTAATTAAACCAGCACCTGCCCCATGTGTACCAAGGCCTCCATACACTAGTAAGTACGCAGCAGCTGAGACTATCGCGATTGCCACCACGATCCCCAACACCACCAGCCTACTCACCATGTAAGACCACCGCCTACATCATAACCGCACCCCTTAAATGCATAGTGTCAGTAAAGTATTAACACTATATATTAATATATATCATATGTACCATTCGAATTCACGAGAGATGAGCACCTTGGCTATTTCTCAATAAATAATGTTGATAATTGATTTCCTAATTATTGTCTTATATTCATTTTAATATTAATGAATAATATAAACCATATATAATTTAAAAGTAATAATTCTTTTTACCTTTTTAAATTTTATTTCTCGTCATATAGCATCGCGAAGTGCAATAAGTCTTATTTTTGACATTATGATAATAGCACGATCAACCATGGCTACCCAGACCTCGGTTAAGGTTGATTGGTCGTCACTGTGGAAGAAGGAGGATTGGTGGGCCCTCTGGATAGGACTCTTGATATTCTTCCTGTCACTGCCAGGTTATTACGGTATCTACTTACTTGGTTGGGTTCCGAGAGTCGCTGCTCCATGGATTAATCCATCGAAGAGCGTTGTGGTTGTTGGGCAAGCCTTAACCATGACTAAGGCATATTTAGGGCTTAATCCGGTTCTGAGCATATTATTTTTCTATCTATTTCTATTGGCGATATTAACTATTGCTGCTAAGGCCATGGGGCATAGCGCCAGGAGGTTTGTAGCTGGCTTTACAATAATGTTTATACTAACCTTTGGTTTCTGGTGGTTGTTTGGTTATGCCTACTTCAATGCTACCCCTGACCAATATGCAAAGTTGCACATTACCTGGTCAATACCTGTGGGTGCGGATGGTATATTAATATACATCTTAATAATCGGCCTTATAATATCGAACCTAATATTTTACAAGAGGAAACTACCCGCTGTGTTGGAGACCGGTGCGAGGACTGAGTGGTACATAAAGACGGCCATAGTATTGCTCGGCGCCTTAGTGGGCGCTGCGTCGCTTAGGTATTTATCGTTAGCCGTGGCGCTCGTGGAGAGGTCCTTAATAGCCATAGTGGCTGCCTACCTAATATATTGGCCTATTTCCTACGTAATATCGTACAAGCTGTTTAAGTTAGACATCAAGTGGGCGGCAACACTTGCATCGGGTGTCAGCATATGTGGCGTATCTGCTGCAATAGCCACGGCTGCGGCAATAGGTGCGCCAAGCATTGTTCCAGCAACTGTGGCATCCATAATCGTGCTATTCGCGGCAATTGAGTTAGTGGTATTACCGTTCATAGCAGCTACGATCCTAAAGTGGGCACCATATGCCGCGGGTGCTTGGATGGGTCTCTCTGTGAAGACTGATGGTGCAGCTGCTGCAAGTGGTGCGTTGACTGATGCCTTAATTAGTGCCCAGCCCGGGCTTGCTGCCTATAAGACCTGGGTCATGAGTACGGCAGTTATGAACAAGGTATTTATCGATATATGGATTGGCCTATGGGCGTTCATACTGGCTGTGATTTGGGTTACGAGGGTCGAGAGGAAGCCTGGCGAGAGGGTTCCGGCCATACAGATTTGGTTTAGGTTCCCTAAGTTCGTGCTGGGCTACTTAGGGACCTGGCTAATACTGTGGGGCATTGGCTTCACGGTCGGTGCTGCTATGGCTGCTAAGTTCATGGTTGGTGGAGTAACGCCGCAGACGGAGTTGTTTAGGTTCTTCTTCTTTGCATTAACGTTTATGTCCATAGGTCTAACCACTAGGTTCGGTACCTTCGCTGAAATAAAGGCTGGGCGTATGATAGCGGCTTACGTGGTGTCTCTAATCATAATAATACTGATAGCCCTTGGACTATCCATAGCCTTCTTCGCAGGGTTACCACCGCCTAAGTAAGGGTAGAGATTAATGCCCATACTCGTTAAAAACCACAATATTTCAACTCCAAAAATCCTACAGGTGGAGATATCGAGCGCATGCAATGCTAATTGCATTTACTGCCCAAGGACGGTGCTGAGGGATAGGTGGGTTTACGCTTTCATGGATCCTGGGCTATTTCGTAAAGTAATCAGGGAGGCCCTCGAGATTGGGTCCATAGAGTACGTGCATTTGCAGGGGTGGGGTGAACCAATGCTTCATCCAAACTTGGTGGATTTGATGAATGAGGTGAGTGGTAGAGTAAGTTTTGGGTTCACGACAAACGCTACCCTACTAGATGGCAATAATGCGGATAAAATACTGAGTAAAGGCGTTAATGTCATCGCGATAACATTTGCAGGGGCCCGAGCAATCACCCATAACTCGATAAGGAGGGGTTGCGACTTCGATAAGGTAGTGAGGAACGTGAAGGACATTCTTAATGCCAAGAGAAGGCTGGGTAGTGATGTTAGGGTCATTGCTAGTTACATGATGCTATCCATGAACGTTCATGAAATACCTGAATTCATTAAGTTATGCAGTGATTTAGGTATTGAGGAGGTAGTCCTAGATAACCTATCGTACATACTAAATAGAGGTATGGTCACTTGGAAGGCCTTCTCTGACCCATACGAGGCCAGGCCCAGGCGTGTTGAGCGTATTGTGAGGATGGCCATGGACAGGGCTAGAGAGCTCGGTATTAAGGTCTTCAATTACTCATTGACCTGCTGGGAATTAACCGAGTGTCCGGAGAGGCCTACGGAGTCCGTGTTCATAAACGTGAATGGTGAGGTATCACCATGCGTTTTCCTAAACCTCCCCATTAGGGATCAAGACATACCCAGGTGCTTCATGGGTAGTTGCTTTAAGGTGAGGAGGTTGAGTTTCGGCAATGTTGCTGATAAATCGTTACTCGAGATATGGCTTGACAAGAAGTATGCAGACTTCAGGTCTAGGTTCATTAGGAGAAGAGCGCTGGGCGACTTAGTGAATATTACAGAGCACTCATTAATCGAGTACTTGCCACCATCACCGTGCCTTTCATGCTACAGGCTGTATGGCGTGTAAACCAACTCACTAATACTGCGGCTTATAACTCCTCCTGATCCTATTGTTCCTATCGGAGCGTAGGTGTCATAGACCCTCCCTGAAATCCTCAACGGCAATCCCCAATAAACTGGCTAGGTAATCGTTGATTAAAGTCTCCCTTTCAGTCTCAGAGATTATTGCGTTTAGGGATAAGGGCTTCATCTCCGCATCATCCTCAACAATCGAGACGTAGATCGAGCTTAGGAGTACGTACAATCTCGTTGGTCCGGCCACGGTGCCGAAGATTTGAGAACCGCCCTCAATCAAAACCCTACCTCAAAGTCGAGTCTCTTGGCTAATGATATTGGGGTGAGTATTTGGGGTCTATCACTCTCGAAACCACTATTCACTAATGCCACGGTCAACTTCTCCCTCCTTCGTCCTTAACCTCACTCTCACCCTCACCGCCAAGGTTAATCACCCATGGATGTATATAAGCAGGGTACAGCCTACCAATCCTGCCGTGCGTACTCACGGGTTCCCTAAGCACGTACAGCCTACCGATCCTACCCACATTTATTGTTACCCATATAGGAATAAAAACCTTAGGATAGGTTCTACCTAGGCATGTATGACTTAAATGATGTGGAGAATGTAGCGAAGGAATTAATTAAGAGAGGGGTTGATGTACTTGACGTATTGCTGAGTGTGTTGGAGAAGGAGGATCCTCATGAGGCGATTAGGGAGAGAATTAACCTAGCCGAGAAGTACTTAAAGGAGTGCCATGAGTATCTCGATAAGGGCGACCCAGTGCAGGCTTCGGAGAAGGCGTATAAGGCTGCCGAGGAGGTTGTGAAGGCCCTCGCCGCGAAATTCAGAACTGCGGAATACAATGAGACGTTGAGGGAGGGTAGGTGGTACACCTACCTACTGAGTAGGGCTAGTAAGACATTAACTTCGCAATTGGGGGATTGGGTCTCGGATGGATGGAACGCGGCTTATGACCTACATGTCTGGGGCTTTCATGAGGGAAAATTATCGGTAGACCACGTTAAGGTGGGTATCAAGAAAATAGAAAGAATGCTAGAAGAGGCAAAAAAGATAATTTCTGCCTGATATCGTGAAATAGTGATTTTTAGAGTTAATAACATGATTTAACAATCCCTAAATTATTTACTAATGTTTTTGATTAAGGCCACGAAGGCGTAAATACGAGACCGTGCGCATAACTCCGGTCGAGTATTGAGTTATATTACATTAGCTAGATGTTCGTAATTTCAATTTCACTGCCACTATATAATCTACCTCGCATTATTTATAAACTTTAATTAAATACTTATTTAATTATTAATTCAATATAATGATGTAATGCTTTTTAACTATACGTATTGATTGATATAGTATATCTGTTCCATAGAGTATATGAGTAGGTTCATTAAGGAGTTATTATCGGCGGGCTAATGTTTAATAACACTATTAAGTAGACCAAGACTAAACTTAACCTTAATGAATTGTAGATCAAGCTTAGCACAATATAGAATGCTGCATATTGTCAAATGGTTCACCGATAAAGGCGCTTAATACATTATTATCCCTTAAATCCCTGATAAATGGTAATCTCGCAAACGTGATCCATTGCGAGAATCTGGGAACTTAAGTACATCCATGGATACCAGGGCCACTACCGAGAGTTTAATTCATGAATTTCACATAGGTTCTGTTAAATGATTAAGTTTTATCATTCAGTTCACAGGTGCTTATATGGGAAATGTCGTGTTTTCTTCCCTCCCGCTAATACTCCAATAATGATAAAGTGTTCATTGTTCCTAGTGGTGCCGGGAATAGGACTGTTCCCCATTACTTGAAAACTATTGGTGCTTTTTTAAATTTAATAATACCTTAAGAATGCTTCTATTGATCCTTGGATTACTTAGCAGTTTTCAGGAATTTTTAATAATTATTTTAATAAATAATGTATTCTACCGAGCCTTAACGTTTCTTAGTTGGTTTGAGAACTGTTACCGCCAGTACGAAACTTATGATCATTAATATTGCTCCTATTACCATATTTATGGTTATTGACGGTAACCATGGTTGAGGCTTTGTGGATGCCCCAGCCATTAGTGTGGTTACTATGGCAGCCCAGGCTGCCAGCCATGTTCCACCATTATAGGTTAAGCCGGCTCCCGTAGATCTAACATTCGTTGGTAGTAGATCCCATATATAGACTTGCATTACTCCAACTGGTAGTACGGCTATGAAGTCCCACAGGAGGACTACCCAACCGTTGCCGCCGATTAGGATCCAGTACATGGTTGGGTATATTAAGGCCAGTAGTATTATTGAAACCGCGAGTAGCGCATTCCTGGAGCTCCTCAACCAATCCACCAGAACGCCACCAAACACACTACCAATCGCGTCACTGGCTGATAGGACTGTTAATATTAGGCCCGCTAGGGCTGCTGAGTAGCCTAGAATATTCTGTAGTACGAATGGGGATAGTTCAAGCATTACGTAGTATTCGTACAGGAATCCCATTGTGGCCAACAGTATAGTTAACATCGGTAGCCAATACCTTGCAAATAAGACCCTATATGGGCTCTTAACCTTCTCTGAAGCCTCCCACTCAGGGGACTCCGTGAGGAATCTCCTCCTGAACACGAAGGCAAGTATTGTGGTCACTATGCCACTCCAGAAGACGATCCTCCAGCCAATTGTGTACATGGCATTAGGTAGGTAAGTGGCAACCACCGTGTACGTGAAGGTGACGCCGAATATCCCTATGTCGAACCCAGCCTGCATAATGCCACTGGCTAATCCCCTCCACTTTGTCACACTCTCCACGCTCATGATACCACTTGATGAGTACTCACCACCCAGGAAGAAACCCACCGCGAATCTCAGTAGAAGCAGCAGTATTATAGCCGCCAACCCAGCTTGGGCATAGGTTGGTAGGAAACCCATTAGGAAGCTTGATATGCCAGCCCCAAGCATTGTTATGTAAAGCACGTAGCGCCTACCGATTTTATCAGATAAATTACCGAAGTATACGCCGCCAATTGGCCTAACCACCAGTGATAAGCTGAATGTTGCCAATGTAGCCAGCATAGACCCCAATGAACCAAGTTGGCTAAAGAATAGATCCCTAATTATAGGGGCCACGAAGGCATAGGCTACAAAGTCGTACGCATCCATGCCCTAACCAAGCATTGATCCGATTACATTACGCCAGTTAAACAGGGTTACAGTCTTGGTCTCATCGTTCACTATATAGCCTCTACGGTATTATTTATAAGCTTTACCGTCTTATCAATATACATCATTAAATGCTCGTTGAATTATTGAATCAATATAGTAATGTAATGCTTTTTAACTTCATGACTAGGTTAACGCAATATGTCTGTTCCGCAGAGGTATAGGGGTAGGCCTATTGAAGAATTGATATCGGCCGGTTACTATGATCCTGAGACTAGGACTGTTAGGGCTATTAAGGGACCTGAGCTTCATGTTCATAGTAGGGATTGGCAGTTGGAGGGTCCTCTTCGGATGCTGTTCCATGTTCTCGATCCCATGGTTGCTAAGGACCCGAAGAACTTAATCGTTTATGGTGGTACCGGTAAGGCTGCCCGTAATTGGGATGATTTTGAGGCTATTGTTGATTCATTACTGACTATGGATAGTGAGGATACGTTAGTTATACAGAGCGGTGAGCCTGTGGCCATTTGGAGGCTTGGTAGGCATGCACCGAGGGTGTTGATGAGTAATGCGATGCTCGTGCCTAAGTGGGCTGATTGGAAAATATTCTGGGACCTTGAGGCCAAGGGCTTAATAAGTTTCCACCAAATGACCGCAGGATGTTGGGCTTATATCGGAACCCAAGGCATACTCCAGGGTACGTACGAGACCATTGGAGCGGCTGCTGATAGGCATTTCGGTGGTTCCCTTGAGGGTAGGTTGGTCGTCAGTGCCGGTCTTGGTAACATGGGTGGTGCCCAACCCCTAGCCATCAAGATGCTTGGTGGGGTTGCCTTGATTGCCGATGTAGATGTTAGGATGATTAGGAGGATGATTGACACGGGTTACCTCGATACCTGGACGGATAGTATCGATAAGGCCATCGACATGGCACTTGATGCCAAGGAGAGGAGGCAAGCCACAAGCATTGGCGTACTCGCCAATGCAGTGGATTTACTTGAGAGGTTGGTTAGGGATAACATAGTACCCGATGTACTCACAGACCAAACTCCAGCCCATGACCCGTTGTCCTACGTACCACAGGGGCTGACGATAGAGCAGGCCGAGCAGTTGAGGAGGAGTGATCCGGATAAGTACATACTCATGGCTAAGGAAAGCATGAAGAAACATGTTCAATTAATGCTGGAGCTCCAGAGGCGTGGTGCGGTGACCTTTGAGTACGGAAATAATCTGAGGAAGCAGGCATATGATGCTGGGGTGGAGGACGCGTTCAAAATACCTGGGCAGATGGAGTATATGAGACCGTTGTTTGAGGAGGGTCGTGGACCCTTCAGGTGGACATCTTTGGTTGGGGATCCCAATGATATTTATAAGCTCGATGATGTATTATTGACCCTATTCGAGAGGAATGCGAGGTTGGTTAGGTGGATTAAGAATGCTCACCAATACGTCAAGTTCCAGGGATTACCCGCTAGGGTCGTTTACCTGGGCTATGGGGAGAGGGCGTTGTTTGGTAAGGTCGTTAGTGAGATGGTTAGGAAGGGCGAGTTAAGTGGGCCAATATGGTTCGGTAGGGATCACCTGGACAGCGGTTCGGTGGCCTCGCCCTTCAGGGAGACCGAGGGCATGCTGGATGGCTCGGACGCAATTGGTGACTGGCCAGTACTTAACTATGCGTTGAATACGGCAGCTGGAGCGACATGGACGTGCTTCCACCACGGTGGTGGGGTTGGCATTGGGTATGCCATACACGCTGGGTTTGGCATGGTTGTTGATGGCACGGAATTGGCTGAGGAGAAGGCGCTCAGGGTCTTCACCGTGGACCCAGGCAGTGGTGTTGTTAGGCACGCACACGCTGGCTATCCCAAGTCACTGATGGTTGCTAGGGAGAAGGGCATTAGGATACCAATCATTGATAAGCTTGAGGATAAGAGCGCCAGGGTTATCGAGGAGGCATACAGGGAGGGTAGGATCAGTAAGTTCACGTACGACAGGGTTAAGAAGGACCTACAGGAGTATGAGGAGAGGAAGAAGAACTATAGGACGCCATTCAACACATAATGAGTGGTTCTGTTTTCAATTATTAATCATGCCATATAATAACAAGCAAGGTAACCTTATTAATTGGTCTTCAAATCCGCAATAGTTATCTTGGGCTTCTGAAAGCCGTGGGTTATGAAACCTCGGCAACAAGTGTGGAACCATCAAGTGAAGAGATCTAGGGCGGCTGTTGAGAAGTAAACGGTAATTGAATCGCCATTTGCAGAGAGCGGTTAAGGTAAGAATTGGTTTATAAAAGGTAAATATAATCATATTCTTGAGTAGTAATGGGTAAAGAAAAGGAGTTACCAAAACTTGAGATTAGGGGATTCGTAGGGTACATAAGGTATATAGCATACCTAGGAACTTATGAGGAGTACGTGAGACAAATAAGGAGGGGTTCGCAAAATGACGGTTTGGTTAAAGATAAAGATAAGGAGCGAAAGCAGTGAAGTGGTTACCTGCGCAATGGCGAACACGGGCTTTGAGGGACTTGGTGCAGATATAATGCTACCCATGGACCTAGCTAAACGCCTTGGATTATGGCCACCTGAAAATGCTGACATATATGCCGTGAGGACGGCATCTGGCGTGGCACCAATATATAGGTTGAGGAATTATGTCGAAGTGGAGATCATGGTTAATGATAGAAGTGTAGCGCCCGTGAAGTTAACACCCATAATATCTGATGCAATGGAGTATGTATTACTTAGCGATAAGGCGTTAACTGCATTGGGCATTATAATAATAAGTGCCGGGGAGGGACTTTGGTGCCTAAGGGATGAGTTAGGCAGTGCAATTAGGGTCTCTTGCCAGCCACCTTGATAATCACGTTATTGCGATATGAAGTACATCATGCGCTATCGTGCCTATCGCGTACGTAGCAGCCGCAGCACCTAGGGATAGGGCTATGTTCATGGCAATGGTTCTCGTAATTTTACCACTACCTGATATTGCGGTTAATAATCCACTAATGGCTTGGGCAATGGCTACCAATGCTATTGATATGTAGAGTGAGCCGACATTACCAATGATGCGACCAAGTAGTGGGAATGGGGCTATAACAAGTAAGGCGCCAATTAGGTAAAATAACCCCGTGTATAACGCTGACCGACCTGGGCTCTCAAGGGCTTCCTTTGAAAAACCGACTTCGCCGACCTCGACAACCTTCTTGCTAACGTCTACACTATCTGATAAACTCAATGCCGCAATACTTGCCCTATCTTCATCAACACCAAACTTCGTCAACGTCTCCTTAACCCTCTTGACTCTATCCTCCACATTAAGGTTCTCAAGTTCCATATCTATCTTTGATAACCTCGTTTCCCTAATATCCCTCTGGGCCTTTGTCGACATATAGGCTCCGACGGCCATGGATAACGTGCCTGCTGTACCGACTATCAAACCTGCGAGTGTTATTAGTATTGGGTTAATAACAACGGGGGCGAGACCCGCGACAGCGGCTAACACTTCCACGAGTCCGTCGCTCATTCCGTACATGGCGTCTCTAATGTTGTCAATAAATGCCTCAAACCTGGACGCCTCGTCTCTGAACACTTCCTCGTGAGCCACCTCATCAAGCAGTATCTCCCTGAGCCTATCCGTGTAAGGTCCAAGGGCTCTTTTCCTAACTAGGTTTCCATACCTCCTTATAGCCTCAATCTCCGCACTTTCCCTGAGCTTTACGAGGAAGCCAAGACCAAATAATCTCCTAACTAATATTGAGAATAAGACTGAGGTTCTTGACGGTTTAACACTGCCTACGTCAATACCAACCTCCTCAGCAATTGATTTCCAGAACTTGGCGTGCTCAACCTCATACTGCGATAGTTTAAGCAGTTCATT
>WYEB01000690.1_pt1 | contig 11260 bp, 16 predicted proteins | sample 6343061 | NCBI WGS metagenome assembly WYEB01 (sample SAMN13812332, study PRJNA600296) | hot springs metagenome | biome: ENVO:00000051; feature: ENVO:00002007; isolation source: sediment sample from Evening Primrose shelf | place: USA: Yellowstone National Park, Evening Primrose Hot Spring ... | reverse complement strand
GCTTCTCCTCGCCGGACGACGTGAGCAACGGCGCGAGGGTGGGGGAGTCCGTGATCATAAGAAGCGGCGTTGTGATATATGAAGATGTGGAGATCGGCGACGGGGCCGAGTTCGGCCACAACGTGTTGGTCAGGGAACTGACGAAGATAGGGCGCAACGTGAGAATCGGCACCCAAGCCATAATCGAGCGGGACGTGAAGATAGGCGACAGGACTTGGATACAGTCCATGGTCTACATCCCAAACGGCACGGTTATTGAAGAAGACGTCTTCATAGGGCCAAACGCCGTGATAACCAACGACAAGTACCCACCGAGCAGGCGGCTGACGCCGGTGGTGATCAAGAGAGGCGCCGTGATAGGCGCAAACTCCACCCTGGTGGCAGGCGTCGAGGTAGGCGAAGGCGCCGTGGTGGCCGCTGGTGCCGTCGTCACAAGAGACGTCCCGCCCGGCGTAGTTGTCGCAGGCGTCCCCGCCAAACCGATAGGCAAGGCCGAGGAATACCTAAAAAAGCGTGCCGTTTACGAACAGGGCGGCTAACCCAGCTCCTCCGCCAGCGCCGACAGGAGCTCCACGGTGTGTCTAAGGTCGTCTCTATGCGCCATCTCCACAGGCGAGTGGCTGTACTTCGTCAATATGCCGATAGCCACCGCCGGTATGCCCGAGACGAAGAAGGCAGCGGCGTCTGTCCCGCCGCCTCCTCCGCCTATTTGGAGCGGGATGCCGCGTTTCTTAGCCACCTCCAACACCTTCTTAGCCAGCTTGTTGTTGTAGGCGCCGTAGTTGTCAAACACCCGCAGAACCGGCCCATTTCCAGGCTTCACGTTGCCCGTGAAGTTGGGATGGCAACACGCCGTTGTGTCCACCACAACTACATACTTCCCCTCCAGGCTCCTCGCAAGGGCGCGGGCGCCGAGGAGCCCCACCTCCTCCTGGACTGTCCAGACGTAGGTCGCGGAGGCACCCCTCTTATATGTCTGCAGGAGAGCCCAGCACCCCGCGCGGTCGTCAAGCGCCGTGGCGGAGACGAACTTGCCCACCTCCGCATATCTCTTGGAGAAGGCGGCCGGCGTCATGGGGGCTATGCCCATGGCCTCCGCCTCGCTTCTGCTCGTGGCGCCCACGTCTATGTAGAGATCCTGCCAAGACACTTGTTGTTGCTGTTGCTGGAAGTGCGGAGGCGCTACCCCTATGACCCCCTCCAGCCTGAACCCATCGCCGTATAGCACAACGGAGCTCCCTGGGAGTATCCTGTCGTCCACGCCTCCAACCTTCCGAAACTTAAGCCTCCCGTCCTCCTCTATAGACGTGACGAGAAGGCCGACCTCGTCCATGTGGGCCACAAAAGCCACCTTGGACCTCCCGCGCAGGATCACGTTGCCGAACTCATCGGTCTCCGCGCCGGGTGCGGCTGATAGGATCTTCTGGCGGACATCGTCCTCAAAGCCGGAGACCCCCAACGCCTTGGCCAAGATCTCAAGCTCCATGGAGGGGTCAAAGTTGTCGTTATTATGGATTTCGTTATATACCCCTAACTACACAATTCTGTGCCCTACCACATCTGGGCCGGACAGGAGGACGTGGCGCCCCTGGTTGTAGGGGTAGGCGACCCCTCAAGGGCGAGGCTTTTCGCCTCGCTTATGGAAAACGCCAGGCTGGTGAACGAAAACAGATACCCGGTCTACACCGGGCACGTGGGGAACAAGCGTATTTCAGTCGTGGCGCACGGGATCGGCGGGCCCTCGGCCGCCATCGCGCTGGAGGAGCTGAAGATGCTCGGCATGGAGACCTTCGTGCGCATCGGCACCGCGGGTTCCTTCGGGGAGCTTAGGGTGGGCGACGTGTTGATTGCCGTTGCCGCCGCTACGCCGGGCGGGGGCGTCTTGGGCGCGTATTTCCCCGGCCACAGCCCCCCGCTGGCGGCGGACCCCCTCCTCACCGTGAAGCTGGCCGAGGCGCTGAAGGCGCCGGTGGGCTACGTCGTCTCCAGCGACGCCTTCTACGCGGAGGACCCCGGGTTCGTTGAGTTCTGGCGCCGCAGAGGGGCGCTTGCGGTGGAGATGGAGTGCGCCACCGCCATGGCTCTGGGGTGGCTCAGGGGCTTTAGGACCGGTTGCGTCTTGGTGATATCTAACATAGTGGGCCGACACGAGGCGGTAGACCTCGGCCCAAAATTTGTCAAGGTTTTCAAAAAGGTGGTTGAGGTCCTATAATCATCATTATTCAGAAGCGGCGACCACCTTCACCGCTCTCGATATACTCTGCGTAGTCTTTTAAACATTCTATACATAGAATCAACTCGACGCGTCTCCCAAACCTGGCGTAGCCCAAGTTGGCGTATGTAACCCTGGCGCCGCACATATCACACCTAGGCCGGAAGGCTCCTATGAATACTTTCAGTTCTTCAAGCGGAATTTCTGCGTATATCCTTCTCCCCATTTTTAGAAGCCGTTTTTCTTTGTTTATTGAAAGTTTTAGTGAACTCTCTCTGGGACTCCTCACGTAATAATATACAGGTTTTTAAGGGGCTGAAGAGCTAAATAATGGGCACATCTCCACGGAGTGCTCGACAGCTTGGTCCAGCAGGCGTTGGCTATAGCTAAATACGTGGTGCCCATTGTGCTGGGCTACGCCGCGGGCTGGGCCTTGAAGAGGAGGCCACCTGGGTTTTTGTTCACGGCTGTGGTCGTTGTGTTGGTGTTTTTCGTGGCCGCCAACGCGGCAGCTGTGGTGCTTAGGAACATCGGCGTGTTTCTGGCGTTGTCTATACTCTACTCCCTAGCCCTCGTCTTCATCACAGCTGTTCTAGGATCCTTCTTGAATAAGCCGGAGACTGTCGGCGCGGCCCGGAGGCCGGTTATTTCGCTCTACGTAGCGGCGGCGCTGGCGGCGGGCCTGGCCGTGGGGGCGTCGGCGGAGTTTAACTACGCCTCTGCAATAGACCCCCTCTTGTTGTTCCTCCTCTTCATCGCCGGCGCCGACATGGCACACGTCGAGGTCAGGCTTGATAGGTCTGTGTTTCTTGCGCCGGCCGTGGCCTTCCTCGGAGCTGGCGTGGTGGGGTTTCTCTTTGCGCTGGCTTTCCACATCACGCCTGCGGTGGCCTTAGGCATGGGCTGGTACAGCTTCACAGGTCCCTACCTCGCCAGCGCCGGCGACGCGGTGGGCGGCGCCTACGGCCTTCTTGTGAACTTCCTCAGGGAGCAGTTCACCTTCCTCCTGGGACCTGTGCTGGCTAGGAGGTTTAGCAAAGTCGGCGTGTTGGCGGTGGGCGGCGCCACGACTATGGACAACACGTTGCCTCTCTACACGGCGTTGTATGGTTCCTCCTTCGCCCTATACGCCTTCGCTAACGGCGTGATTCTCACGGCTCTAGTCCCGGTGATGGTGCCGGTGATTCATCAATTCTATATTTGCTGTATGTAAATGGGGGTGTAACGGTAACTAGTTAATAAACCGGTTTGAAGACTCTTAATGAGGAGCGTGAGGGATGTGCTCGGCGTGTCCGCGGTGTCTCTCATACGTTACGGGGTGATGCCCGACGACGACGTCTACACGGCGATAAAAGTGCTGGATAAAACAGCGCCTCACCTCGCTAAGCTCCTCAGGTCAGTCCTAAACGGCGACGGGGCGTCCTAGCGGGCACCCCACCGGGGGGTGAAGTCGTGTTTAACGCCGAGCAAGTCGAGGACGCGTCCCGCAAATGTCGTGACTAGGTCGTCGATGGTCTTCGGCCTTGTGTAGAAGCCAGGCGCGGCGGGCATCACCACGGCGCCCGCCATCGTGGCCAACTCCATGTTTCTTATGTGTACCAGGGAGAGGGGGCTCTCCCTAACCACCAGCACCACCCTCCTCCGCTCCTTGAGACCCACCTCGGCCGCCCTGACGATTAGGTTCACGGTGAAGCCGTTGGCTATGGCGGCGAGGGTTTTCGTGGAGCAGGGCACCACAGCCACGGCGTCTATCCCGAAGCTCCCTGAGGCGGGCGGCGCGGAGAGGTCGCCTTCGTCCCATATGTAGTCCGCGAGCGACTTGACGTACTGGACGTCGTAGTCCGTCTCTAGCTTAATCACCTTCTCCGCCGTCTTCGATACGGAGAGGTGGATCTCAACCCCTGCCCTACGCAGAAGCTCCAGGACTTTAACGCCGTAGATAACGCCCGAGGCGCCTGTGATGCCAACAAATACCTTCATTCAGATGTACATGTATACATCGTTGTCCAACACAACGCCGTCTTCCACCTTCCTGCCTCCGTGAAGCAGGTATATGTCCTTCTTCTCCACCTTGGCGGTCCTCCTCTCCTGCGGCGGCAGAGAAGCCGCAGTTTTTATAAGGTCCGCCACCTGTCTCGTCAAGGGCATGAACTCCCTAGGCGAAGGCGGGATCTTAAACACAAGCGCGTGGCTGTACTTCAAAGTAGCGGCGCCCTCCGGCGTATGCGGCGAGGGGGATACCCTACGCACCGCCAAGGTCTGCGCCGCGAGGTCTGTGGTGGCCGCAACCTCGAACTCGCGCCCGCCAAGAAACACCGCCACCACATTGGGCCTTGCCTTGTGGTAGAAGGCTGTGACCTCCCGCGTCTCCTGCCTCTTGAGTTCGAGGAAGTCGAAATACACGTCGATGCCATCTCTGCCGTATGGGGAGCCGGTGAAGGCCCTCTCGTTAACCACCGGCGCCGCGGCGACCGGCGGCAGATCTAGCTCGCCTCTTTTCCACCTATACAGCATCAACGTGAGGAAGTTCACAGCGGGCCAGTCCTCTGGGTAGAAGCCTGAAAGCGCCAGGATCTTCTCGTCTCCCGAGCCGAACACGGAGGGGCCTCCCCCCAGCTGCCGCAGAAGGAGGCTCTTCACATACCTCACGCAGGTTGCGCTAGAGGTAAGGGCCTTGTAGGGGTGGAGATACTGCACGGGCTCTAGTTAACTCCAATATTAAAACCTACGTCATACATAAAACCTCCCAACGAAGCTGTGACATGCCTCGGAGAAGAAGCAAGGTGCCTCTGGAGCGGGTCGCCATCAGGCTACCCACCGAGGTTATGCTGAGGATTGACAAACTCGTCGAGAAGGGGCTCTTCAAGAGCAGGAGCCACCTGATAAAGCAGGCGTTGAGGGAGCTCCTCAGCGACCCCGGGTATCAAGAGGCGCTGAAGGAAAGCGATGACGACTTCCCCACGCTGAGGGGGAGATAAACTAATAAACAGAGACGTCGAGAGACGTGCTGATGAGGGCAGGTGTGTGGCGATGAGTGAGCGGTGGTGACAAAACTGACTACGGCACCTCTATGTTGGCATGCCGCCTAGCCAGCTCGCTCTCGTTTTTACCAAGCCGCTTCATAAGCTCCGCAACCACGGCGTCTAAGACCACCATCGACGTGTCTTCAAAAAGCGTGCCCAGCGGCGAGAGCGGCTCGTGGATCCCCAGTATCTGGCGGGCGAAGTAGTCGTCCATAGACGCAAGCTTCGTCCTCCCCGGCACGAAGACCACCAGATCTGCCAGGCGGCCCAGCGGCGAGTCGTAGTAAGTCGTGATGGCGGCGACCTTGGCCTTCATCCTCTTAGCCGCCTCAGCCGCCGCAACAACAATCTGCGTGGAGCCGCTCCCCGAAATAGCCACCAGCAGGTCGCCCTCCTCTACTGAGGGCGTTATGGTTTCGCCAACAACGTACGATCTAGCGCCAAGATGCCTAAGCCTCATGGCGAAGGCACGGCCCACTAGCCCGCTCCTCCCAACCCCAACAACCAAGATCTTCTTGTTCGCTCGGTATATCTCCTCTATAGTTTCGACAAATTTCTCGATCTCCTCAAGCTTTATAGTATCTAAGGCACGGAATATAAAAGTAGCAATTTCTAGGTAGGCTTGTTTAAAGTATGTAACCATGTGACTTGAAAAATATTAATTTAAAAATCTACTCACCGTACATCGACCTGTCGCCGAAGAAAGCCTCCACCTTCTTAGGCCTAAGCCTAGACGCTATATAGTCAAAAGCCGCCTTGGGGTCCGTGTGGTCGCCACAGGTATATACATCAACTGTGGCGAAGCCGTGCTCCGGCCATGTGTGGATGGAGATGTGGCTCTCCGCCACCACGGCGAACACCGTGAGGCCGCCCTCTGGGCCGAACCTGTACGAGCCTATGGAGAGCAATATGGCGTTGGCGACCTTGACCGCCTCCTTAACGATTGTTATCAGCGCCGCCTCGTCTCTCAACACCTCCTGGTCGCACCCGTATAGGTTGCCGTAGACGTGTCTCCCGACTACCACCCTGCCACCCCCCACGCCCCCCGCCATGGGTTATGCGTATTTCCGCAGTTTAAAAACTTAACCCCCAAAAACCCTTATACTACAGCTTTGTACCTGCACATACCCTACTTGTTAAAATATTGGAAAACCCCTGGAAAAATATAAAGAGATAAAATGGGAGACTTTTGAAAAAGTTTACCACTCCTCTTCCTCCTCCCACTCTTCCTCAAACTCCTCCCAGAGCTCCTCCTCTTCCCACTCCTCCTCTTCCCGGTAGTACCAAATCGGCATAGGCCCCCCGAAAGCTTGATTTTATAAATATTGAGCCGCAAAACGCCGGTGAGGCGGGCGTATGTGCAGGGTCTTCTGCAGAGGCGTGTTAAGTACCGGTTCGACCTCCCCGCGCCGACCTCCATCAAGAGCTGGCTGGCTGAGGCTCGTCAAGAAGTGAGGACTTTGCTAGAGAGGGATTGGGAGGCCGTCATGTGCCCCGAGGCGGAGCTACCAAGCCTTGGGATGCTTCTTGTGGAGTGGCGGGGGGCCCATCTACCGGCGGATGTCTCCATCTGCGCCCCCGTGTCTCATCCCAGGCCGCCGCCGCTGGCCTACGACGTGCCGGTGGAGAGGGTGGACGTCTGCGTCGAGCCCATCGCGCCGGTTTTTCCGCCGGCTGAATACATAGCAATACATATCCCCTCCGTCAAGACGTTTGGAAGGATCAGTCTGCGGAGGAACTACGCAGTTGTGAAACACAGAGGTCTGCTCTTCGTGACTGAGGCTAGGCACGGCCCCGAGCCCAGAGGCGGCGTGGAGCTTTTGCTTGCGAGGTACCGTTGCGCGTCTTACGACTTGGGGGAAGCTTTGAAAAAATTAAAACGCATCCTCCGCGCAAGGTATTGATGCGGTACGTAGCCGTTGTGTGTCCCAGGTGCGGAAAGGCGAGCGGCGCCAGGGCCGACGCGAGGAGGCATCAATGCCCATACTGCGGCGCAGTTTTTCAGCTAGACAACGCCTCGGTGATTGCGGCGGGTAGCGCTAGGGCCGTGAGGGAGGCTGTGGTGAGGCACAACGCGGGCGGGTTTAGGCAGTTGCAGAAGTGATGTAAGTCTCGCCGTCAAATAAACTATTTTAATTTTGGTCGGTGCCACGTCAATGCAAGTAGAGAAGTTTACAGTTGGCAACAAGACGTATCGTTTCTACAGCTTAAAGGCGCTCGAAAGGGAGGGATACGACGTCGGTAAGCTCCCGTACTCCATCAAGGTGTTGCTTGAAAACGTCATGCGGAACCTCAACGGGCGGGACATAACCAAAGACCACCTGGAGAGGTTGGCGAGGTGGAACCCCAAGGCGCCTGAGGGGGAGGTCGCCATAAAGATCTCCAGGGTCGTGATGCAAGACTACACCGGCGTCCCGGCCGTGGTGGATTTAGCCACCATGCGGGACATCGCCATCAAGATGGGGAAGGACCCGTCAATCATAAACCCGCAGGTCCCCGTGGATCTGATCATCGACCACTCGGTGCAGATCGACTTCTGGGCGTCGCCAGATGCGCTCAGGAGGAACCTAGAGCTGGAAATCCAGCGGAACAGGGAAAGGTACCGCTTCCTCAAGTGGGCCCAGCGGGCCTTTAAAAACCTCACCGTGTTTCCGCCGGGGACAGGGATCATCCACCAGGTGAACCTCGAGTATCTGGCGAAGGTTGTGATGACAGACGGCGACTTGGCGTTCTTCGAAACCCTCGTCGGCATGGACAGCCACACGACCATGATAAACGGCCTCGGCGTGGTGGGCTGGGGCGTCGGCGGCGTGGAGGCGGAGGCCGCCATGCTGGGCGAGCCCATCACCATCAAAGTGCCGAGGGTAGTCGGCGTCCATCTCTACGGCGAACCGAGACCCGGCGTCACCGCCACGGACATTGTCCTTGCAGTCACTGAGTTCCTACGCAAGGTAGACGTCGTCGACGCCTTCGTGGAGTTCTTCGGCGAGGGGGTCAAAAAGCTTTCTGTGCCCGACCGCGCCACCATTGCCAACATGGCGCCGGAGTACGGCTCAACCACCGGCCTCTTCCCCGTGGACGAAAACACCTTGTCGTACCTAAGAGCCACCGGCAGGCCGGAGGACCTCATCGCGCTGGTGAGGATGTACTACGAGCTACAGGGAGTCTTCGGCGGGGTCGAGGGGGCTGAGTACAGCCAAGTCGTTGAGTTCGACCTCTCCGCAGTGGAGCGCAACGTGGCCGGCCCCACCCTGCCTTGGCAGAGGAGGACGCTGGCGGAGGCGCCGAAGAGCTTCCACAGCTTCCTCCAGGAGAGGAAGAAGCGGACGGCTAGAAAAGTCGTCGAGATAGAAATCGACGGGAAGAAGACACAGTTTGGAGATGGAGACGTAGTCATCGCGGCTATCACCAGTTGCACAAATACAAACAACCCGTACCTCCTCGTCACAGCCGCGTTGCTCGCCAAGAGAGCCGCCGAGCTGGGGATAAGGCCGCCTCCCTACGTCAAGACCAGCTTCGCCCCGGGCTCCAGGGCGGCCGCCGAGATACTTGAGAGAAGCGGCTTGCAGAAGTACCTTGACGAGCTGGGCTTCCACGTAGCGGCGTTTGGTTGCACCACCTGCATAGGCAACTCGGGTCCTCTGCCCGAGCCCGTCGCCAAGGCGATTAAGGAACACGACATACTCGCCGCCGCGGTGCTCTCCGGCAACAGAAACTTCGAAGCTAGGGTGCACCCAGACGTGCGCGCGGCCTACCTGGCGTCGCCGCCGCTGGTGGTTGCCTACGCCCTGGCTGGGACCGTCACCAAAAACATAGAGGTGGAGCCCGTCGCATATACGCAGGACGGCAAGCCGGTCTACCTCAGAGACCTCTGGCCGAAGCCGGAGGAGGTCAACCGGGTAGTGGAGGAGTGGGTAGACCCCAGGATCTACGTTGAGAAATACAGCAAAGTCGGCGAGCTTGTGCCCGAGTGGCAAGCCCTGGAGGCGCCCACCGGACAGCTGTACTCCTGGAGACCCGACGACACCTACATCCAGCCGTCGCCGCTGTTTGAGGGCGAGGTGAAGATAGGCGACATAGCAGGCGCCAAGCCTCTGCTTATACTTGGAGACAGCATAACCACTGACCACATATCACCCGCGGGCAACATAACCAAGGACAACCCCGCCGGGCAGTACCTGCAGTCGCTGGGCGTGAAACCATCGGAGTTCAACACCTTCGGCGCCAGGCGGGGCAACTGGCAGGTGATGGTGCGCGGCACCTTCTCCAGCAAGGGGTACAAAAACAAGATCGGCAACCTAGACGGCGGACTCACCATAAAGTTCCCCGAGGGCAAGACGATGACGATCTACGAGGCCGCCGAGGCCTACAAGAAGGAGGGCACCCCCGTGATTGTGCTGGCCGGCAAAAACTACGGCGCCGGCTCCAGCCGCGACTGGGCCGCCAAGGGGCCGAAGCTCCTCGGCGTCAAGGCCGTCATCGCTGAGAGCTTCGAGAGGATACACAGGTCAAACCTCACCATGGTCGGCATAATACCAATCCAGCTACCGCCCGGCGTCACCGTCGACAGCCTCAACCTAGACGGGTCGGAGATCTTCGACATAGTGGGGCTTTCGGAGGGGTTGGCGCCGGGGAAGGAGGTGACAATTAAGATACACAGGAAAGACGGGCGCGTCCACGAGGTGAAGGCAAAACTCGCCATATACACCTGGGCGGAGGTGGAGTACATCAAACACGGCGGCATCCTGCCCTACGTGCTGAAAAAACTTCTACAAAAAACTTAACTTCAGCTCATTTCTCTTCCCCCATGGAAAAGATCCTAGCCGCACTCCTCTTGTTACTCGCGGTGGGGTACCTCGGCATAAACTTCGTGGGTCTCCCCCCTCTCTTGGTGGCTGAAAACGTGGTGCTGGCCGTGGCTTACGGGGCGTTTGCCTGGGCGGTGATGCGGAGACCGAGCCGCGGCGTCTACGCCGCACTTCTCCTATTTGCGGCCTTCAACGCCGGCAGAGTGTCCCGCACTTTGTGGTCACCCGTTGAGGGGTTCGGCAGACTCGCCGTCGAACATGTTCCGCTGTTTATCTACCTACTGGTGGTGGCTGTCTTGGCGTTGCTCGCCCTCGTCAAGAGAGGTTAAGTTGACCTAGGTACACCAGGTTCAACACGTTTCCTTTTAATACCTGGCCAACTGTTCGTCATGAAGCTACCAATCCTGGTGATAAACTTCAAGGCCTACGGCGAAGCCGCGGGGCGCAGGGCCGTGGAGGTGGCGAAAGCCGCCGAAAAGGTGGCGAGAGAGCTCGGCGTAAACATAGCGGTGGCGCCTAACCACCTCGAGCTGGCGCTGGTGGCGCAGTCGGTGGAGATCCCGGTCTACGCCCAGGGGGCCGACGTGGAGGCACCCGGCGCATATACCTCCCACGTGGCCGTGGACAACATCAAAGCCGCCGGCGCCTCCGGCGTAATCCTGAACCACAGCGAGGCCCCCCTCAGGCTCAACGACCTAGCCAAGCTCGTGGCCCGGGCGAAGGCGGCTGGCCTAGACGTGGTGACGTGTGCCCCGGATCCCAAGACGAGCCTAGCCGCCGCAGCGCTGGGCCCACACGCCGTGGCGGTGGAGCCGCCGGAGCTGATAGGCACCGGCAGGGCCGTGTCGAAGTACAAGCCGGAGACGGTTGTGGAGACGGTGCGCCTCGTCTCTACACACTTCCCAGACGTGGCCGTAATCACGGGAGCCGGCATAGAGTCGGGAGAAGACGTGGAGGCGGCGCTTAGGCTGGGCACTAAGGGAGTTCTACTGGCAAGCGCGGCGGTGAAGGCCAAAGACCACTACCAGAAGATAATGGAACTCGCGAAACCGCTCGCAACCGCGTAGTTTGAAAATCACAGGGCGACATCGAGCCCGGCGCATCCAGAAGTAAAATCCCGTCGAGGTTCAAATGCTTAACGTACTACGCCACGGCCCAGTTATCAACAGCCGCTACGGTGTCTGTTCTTCCCGCTGAAGCGGCGACGTATATATGTA
>WYEB01000685.1_pt1 | contig 11323 bp, 6 predicted proteins | sample 6343061 | NCBI WGS metagenome assembly WYEB01 (sample SAMN13812332, study PRJNA600296) | hot springs metagenome | biome: ENVO:00000051; feature: ENVO:00002007; isolation source: sediment sample from Evening Primrose shelf | place: USA: Yellowstone National Park, Evening Primrose Hot Spring ... | reverse complement strand
TTCAGGCCCCTGCCCTCATAATCCTCAAGCCTCCTCCTTATGGCCGCCCAGGGGGCCCTGCCCTCCGCGAGGGCCCTCAGGATCACCGCGTACCTCGGGCTCCTGAGCGACGATATGAGGTCCCTGAGCTCCTCCAGGGCGAGCGAGGATGCCGCCCTGACAACGTCCTCGAGGTCCCTCAGGCCGCCGGTTACGTAGAGGTGCCCGAAGTAAGTTAGCCAGCCTATTATGCCGTCAAAGGCGTCAACCGCTCTCTCCATGAGGTCCCCTGGGCACCTGACCCCTGACTCGCTGAAGCCCCTCTCAAGGAAGTCGAGGGCCTCGTCAGGGCTCAGCCTCCTCGTCCTGACCTCCTGGAAAGCCCTGCCGAAGAGCGGGGCCCGCGGGTCCTCGAGGCCAAGGAAGTCGTAGAGGAGGCCGAACTGGGAGCCCGTGAGGACGAGCCTCACGTTGGGCAGGTTGTCATAGGCGTAGGCGAAAAGCCTGTCAAACCTATCGCCTTCCTGAGCTCCTGGGCCTCGTCAACTGCTACCACTATGGGCTCCCCCAGGTCGTTCAGCCTGGTGAAGAGGTCCGGGAGGCTGAGCTTCCCCCTACCCCTGAAGGTCACCCTGACGCCCGGCGGGCCCAGGGAGACCTCGAGGCCGCCCAGGCCCCTGAGGGCCTCCCTCAGCCTGTCGGCAAGCGAGGGCTCCCTCCTGAGGAGGTCCTCGAGGGGACCTGGCGAACACCTCAGCTATGTCCCTGTAGCCCGCGTAGAGGCTCAGCCTGACGTCAACGTAGAGGTGGGTCACGCCTGCCTCGCCCAGGGCCACCCTCAGGAGGGACGTCTTGCCTGTCCTCCTGAGGCCGGTGACGAGGGTGAGCCTCTCGGCCCTCAGGGCGGTTACCAGCCTTGAGAGCTCGCGGTTGAAGTCGTAGAGGTCCTCCCTCCTCGTCTTTGGCTCAGGGCTGAATAACATTAGGGTACCCCAAAATGTTTGGGGTACCCTAACCGTGATAGGCTTTCGCCTCCTCTGTCGTGCGTAAAGCCAGCTAACGCTGACGTGTAGATCGCCCAGCTCTAGGAAGGACCTAACCTAGGGCTCAGGCGCTGGGAAGATAATGAGCTCTCACCTTAAAGTCCTTAGGCTTCAGGCCGACGCCTCAGGTCTTCCACGCAAGTTTGCGTGGAAATCTTTGGCAAGGATGGCGGTGACAGGCACGCAGGGAGGGCTACGGCTCTGATAGAGCTGCCAGGCCTACGAGGCTCAACAACTCTGGTCGCTCAGGCCTCATCGTTTAGGCCCTATGGGCTCTAAGCTCGTTAACTCCCCAGTTAACACGGCCTTAGCGGCAGGCGTATCAGGGCGCCGCTTGGCGTCCTCACGCGAGGCCCTCTCGCCCTTCCACGAGGGCGAGACGTTGTAGGGGGCAAGGCTGTTGGCATGCCTCGGCGCGAGGGCCTTACCCTTACGTCAAGGACTGTACCGAAGCCCCTGTGGTTAAGCTTTATTTGTGACCTCAGGGGAAATTGAAATAAGTGGCAGAACGGGGGGCAAAAGACGTCAACACAGTTAAGTTTCTATGATGTGGTTAAGAAGGAGCTAGGACTTGAAGAGGACGACATAATCGATATATATCAGTCGCTAGTGAAGCACGAAATCTGCTTGATGAGGGTGGGGGACATCTGCACAACGGAAAGCGATGGCGGCTACTATGTAGCTAAGCACGGGTTCTCTGTCAGGCATAACGTAGACGCGCAGATGACCATAGTCGACGTCCTGTACGCCATGCTTGTCGAGAGTGACGCGCTGCTAAACAAGTTCGGCCTCAACGACGTAGATGGCTTTGTGGACAAGATTAGAAAGCTCATCGACATTCTCGTTGAAAGGAGGCTATTGATAGACATGCCTTGCGCTGACAAAAGGGTGCAGAAGCGCTCAGATGTCGCTCTGTCAGGTAAGTCTATAATAGAATTAAATGATGTCGATAACATATATGTGCATTTTGATATGCTTGATAAGCTATATGAGCTATATGATTATCTTGAAAAGAAAATACCAGGGTGGCTTTACTCCCAATATGTCGAAAAAATAAGGAATTTAATATTGAATTGGAAAAGAAAAGGAGTATGTTTCAAGACAGCTCATGGCGAGCTAATTAAGTTGCTAAGGTACGAGGCGCCGTTGCCAGGTACTAAAGACGTTGAGAGGTCGCTACGGAGGGTCCTGGAGGCTTATGTCCTGCCGTTCCTGGAGGAGCCTTTGCCTGAATCCAACAGGAGCGTAGAGTCCATAAGACACAGCTTAGAGTCCGTAAGACAAAAGCTGAGCAACCGTTATTCAAACGTTTCAGATGTCATAAATGATGTAATTGGTGCGCTAAAAGGTATTGGAATTACAACGCTTCGCGAGTACCAGTTTGTTATGCTTGATAAGATGTTCAGCCTATTTGATAGGCCAAAGATAGTAGTTATCTCAGCCCCAACAGCCTCAGGCAAAACGGAGATATTTATGACATATCTGGCGTTCAAGTTATTGGTTGACAACGACGGAGTAGCTGTTATAATATACCCGACTAAGGCTCTTGCCAGGCAACAACTGCAACGTTTTATAGAATTTATGTATCATATAAACAGAAACAGAAAAATTAGCAATAAACCTATTCACGTTTACATACTTGACGGGGACAGTCCAGATAGAGAAGTAAAGGGGCAACCTTTTAGAGGCAGCATTGAAATAGAGCTTCGCAATGAAAACAGGAAGGGCCGGCTTAAATATAATGACGAGGGAAAGCTAGTTATTGAATGGGATAATGGACGGGAAGAAGAGATTGGATGGGTTCATGAACGTAAGGAAAAAGTAGAGCTAAAGAAGCCCGCTATTGTCATAACGAACGACTCCATGCTTTCCAAACATATCCATGACGGGTCAGACTGGATCCTCGATCTTGCAGCCTCACTTAAAACAATAGTTATTGACGAGGCTCACGTGTTCATGAACGATAAGAAGAGGAGCGACTTTGTACACTTCCTGCTTCTGCGACTACTATTGATAGCGTTATTGAAGGAAAGAAGGGAAATGGGGAAAGGATCCTCAGGTAACGTCGATTTATACGAAGACTTCAAGAAGTTACTACAGGAGAGGAAGCTTGACATCATATTGTCAAGCGCGACCATGAGCGACAGGGAGGTGCTTAAACAAGGCATGAGTACAAGGCAGCTAGGGGGAATTGACTTGGCGAAGGTCACGAAGACCGCCAGCGGCTCCTCAGGTTCTTCAGCTCCGCCTTACGAGTTGCTGCTCGGGCGTTGGATCAAAGAGGCTTATGAAGAGAGTAGCCAAGACAGAAAGAATATAATTTTTGAATCTTATTATGATAAAATAGGTAGCTCAAAACGAAAGAGGTTGTATGTGACAGCTGTCTACTTCCCAGAACCCATGGGTGCCTCTAGGACGCCGTTCATTGAGGCCTTAGCCACCACAACTATATGGACAGCAGTGGCGGGCGAACGTCTAGGGCTCAGGTTACACGCGATAGCTTTCGTGGATAGCAAGGATACGCTACAAGAGATCTTTAGAGACTTCGTCAGAAGAGGTCTATCAGAAGAGTGCTTCCACGCAGACAAGTTGCTGGTCAGTCCTCTCCTTCGTATGCAAAATGCATGTCTGTATAACAAAGGTTACAGATACGTAGAGAGCCTATTGACTCATCTAAATCCGGAGCAGAACACAGACGAATCATACCAGCTGTTTACCAGGTACTCTCATTTACAGCTTTACTACAAGTGGAATGACGTAGAAAAGTATATACATTATATGCGAAAGCTGCTTGATCCGCAGCAAATGCAACAAAGTCCTGACATCATTAAAGAAGCCGAAAATATCGTTAAAGAGGCTAAAAACTTTGCCCGCGATGTATATGAGGCTGCCTCGAGATATGAGGAGATAAATAGCAAAGGGTCGAGATACCGGATCTGTAAACCAAGGGATGGCGGTGGCAAGTGCGACGAAGACGACGAATACTATGTGTTACAACACCATGCCGACCTCGAAAAGACGGATAGACAAAAAATCGAAAAGATCCTTAGCGGTGATAATTGGAACCTGGTAATAGCTACGTCGACCCTTGAGCTGGGGGTAGATATACCAGGTGTTGCCGTTGTTCTGCAATACGGCGCTCCGCCCTCTGGCGAGAGCTTTGTCCAAAGGGTCGGCAGGAGCGGCAGGAATGAACGGTCCTTCAGGACGGCGTTTGGCGCCGTGTTCGCCAGAAATGTCGGTAAGGACGTAATGCTAATAGATGAAACGGAGGCCATAAGGAGCCTCTATAATCTGAGCAGGCCAAGTTATAGCCCTGAACCTGATACTGAGACCTTAGCGAGATACATGGCCCTGATATACTTTGATGGGGCTATCTTTGATAGTGATAGGGCGATCATCAAGACGATAGGCGCAAAACACTCTATTGACGACCCCATTGTTCAGACATTATTCCAGGCATTATTAAAACTTTATTTTGATGATGATAAGAAAATTAGTGAAACGTTAGATATTTTCAAAAATATAGTTGAAAACAGCGAAAGATATAAGCAAATAATTGACCAGATACTCTCTAGCGAAGAGATAAACAAGCCAGGAGGGATAATGCCGACCGCGCCATTATTTGCTAATGAAAAATCTAGTAAAATAGTTGAAAACTTAGCGGTTATAGAAGCTAAACTTACAGATGTAAAGAATGATTTAGAAGAAATAGGACTAGGGCAGAAGTACGGTAAAGTAGTAGAGGAATTATATAAAAGGGTCTATTCTTTGAGAAGAAATACTGAGCGGTCCTTTGCTAAAGGAGGGAGGTTTATATCTAAATATCTTCACGAATATGCAGCTCATATTTATAATAGGCTTCGTAATATTGATAGAGATTTTAGAGATTTCAAAGAAAAAATAGTTAACGATATTAATAAAATAATTGATGTAAATAAATCAAGTGATTTAAAAGACTCATTAGATAAAGCTAAGAGTGTTATCGAAGAAACTGAGCAAATGATTTTAAGTACCATAATAGCAGTTGATGAAATATGTCTATCTTCATGGCTGCATAAAGGTAAGCATACGACATTATACGATGACATAACGGCACTACTACTAGGTATGCCAATGCCCCATCCAGTATCTTACTCTGAGCCAGGTAATGGGTGCTCATTTATTTTCGACGAAGTTGAGATCAGCCATGGCAAAATAAAGTTAAAAGGCAAGATACAATGGAGTGCAAACAGGGTTGATGTACTTCGCAACGTGCCATTTAAACATTATGAGGTGTCATGAACCATGAGCTTAGATATCTCATTTCCGGCGTTCCATTACGGAGAGGCGTATCTTGGTACACTGGTAATTAGTAGGAAAGCTAATGGTGCAAAACATGGTGTAAAACTCTCCATCAAAAGCAGCAAAGTCGCGACGTTTAAGGGCGTTATCTCTACTGATGGCACAGAAAAAGGTTTTGAAGTTTTAGAAGTACCTATCTCAAGCCTCGGCACTTATGCAGTAAAAATAAGATATGATGCTCTTCGGAATGCTCTAGCTAAATGGAGCCGCAGCCATAATAGTGATAATTTAGAAGGCGAGAATCGTTCAGGCATTGAAGTTTATCCTATACTTTTTACTTTCAATAAGAGCTATGGAACCGTTGGTATGAAAAAAGACGTTAATGTAGCCGTGCTTAGCGGTGTTACAACCTGCGTCGAAGACGAGTGTCTCAAGGAAAGAAGCAAGGCCGAAAACACGTATCTGTTGATAATACGCTCTCCGTCTAGACGCAAGAGGGAAGCCGGGTGGCGGGTTATAACTACATGTAGTGACAAGCACAATAATGAAGAAAGAGAGAAAGAGTGTTGGCTATTTTCCTTCATTATAATTGATAAATACATCAAAGACAGACTTATTGACATTGTCAAAGATCAGGAAGGGATTAGCTATGAGGTTGATATTGAAACTCGTAGCGGCAGCGTTCACTCAGATGATGCAGAGCTATACATATCATCGCTTAAGCACGTTAAGGTGTTCTTAAGGTCGTTCCCATTAATCATGCCTGAAAGTCTATGTCCCAGCAATTCCAACAGTATGCTAGAACTGTGCAGCGGCGACTTAGAATACATGTATATCGGTTCTCAGATAACAGTTAGGTGCGAGCAGTACAAGCAGTACAAGAAAGACGAGCAAGAATACTACTGCTTAGTATGGCAAAATAGATGGAGGCCAGATCGTATTAATTTCATAAGTCCTGTCATAATCTCGTATCCTATGGATATGCCCAAAAGCCCCTTCGTAGAAAGCTCAGATAGGTGGGGAGAGAAATCGTATAGGCTCAATCAAGAAGCCATTCCGTTACCCCAAGATAAAATACTTAACACAGGTGTCGTGAAGTTCTCAATAAAAGACTTTACATGGGATAAAGCAGTTAAACTTATTGAGTGGCTTTGGGACGAGAGACCTAATGCTCTCTTCAAATTGCTTTTAAATGATGAGGTGAGATTAGCAATAGCACAATTCATAAAAGAGGAACTCAAAAAAGAAAACTATAGGAATTGCAACTATAAATGGACAGGACTTTTCAGCAAGACTACACTATATGGTAAAAAGATAATAATATATTCACCATCTATTAAAACAATAACAAGGTTATACGATTCCATTAACGTTAAAGTAAGCAGTGATAACCACAGTTCAGGGTCAGATTATACCATCAGTGGTGTAGTAGCCCGGGTGATGGATAATTTTCTTCCCTCAGGATCAGAATGCGACTACGTAAAAAAGCTGTTGCAGGATCATGAGGGCGATGTTAAGAGAATACTATCCGTCTTCGCCCTCGCCTACGGTCTTCACGGGGTATCACATCTACTTATGAAGGCTTTAACAGCATTGACAGGCATTACGGACTATACAGAGTTCATAAGGGTTGAGGTGGACACGCATCGGGAGCGAGACATAGTTAAGAAGGCTCTAAAGAGCAGCGGCTTCCAAGAGAATTTTTATCTTGAGAATCTCTTTGAGATAATCCCTGGCAATAAGTTTGACCTGAACGTATACGTAATTAGCAGAGAGCCGTACTCCTACGCTATTTACCGCGACAGGCTAGTTGACGGGAGCAACGGCCAACTGAAGTTAAATGATATCAAGGCTGTGCTCAGGAAACTAATATCTTACGAAACATCTCACGGAAGCAAGGACGCCTGTGAAGTCAGGTGGAAATTAGAGCAGGACTTGCTGTCCCCGTATAGAAATATTCTACTCAAGTCAAGCAATCAAAATGTGCTTTCCCAGGTTGACAAGTTCATCAAAGATTATTTGGACGAGCGCTTTAAGCCTCCAAGATCATTATTTAGGTATCTTTACGCATCGCATATAAGGTATAAGATCTTAAAGAGCTTCCGGCAGGGGAATATCGCTGTTAATGTAAAAGAAATAGATACTAATATTCAGTACATATGGCCCTATCATCTGCCGCAGTGCATTGATGGATGCTACGGCTGTGTGCTTATGGAGAGAAAAGTAACCTCTAGGACCTGTGACCTATCACCAATAGTTCAGGAGCTGAAGGTCAGTAAGTGGTCCGCGTTGTGCCTATTGAAGTATGCCGGGCTGATCGACGAGCCATGGGTTGACTGTGAGTTAACATAGCACTAACTTTATTTTACCGTGCTGTCTACCTTAACCGCTTTGGGACGCTCATTAGTGTACAGCAGGCAGCTGGTCAGGTACTGGGGCAGAAAGCCCATAGAGGTCATTGATGGCCTAATCAATGAGGACGATCATGTAATAGTTGACCCCTTTGGCGGCAGCGGCTCAGTGGTGCTCGAGGCGCTTAGGAAAGGGAAGAGGGCCGTATACGCTGACATCAACCCCTATGCCTGGCTGATAGCACATGTACAGATAGCTGGCGCTGACCCCGCTGAGTTCAACTCTGCGGCAGGCCGCGCTGTTAGGAGGGCTCGCGACATCGAGGGCTTAATCAGGCGTAGGACATTACCTAACGACTGGCTGCGGTACAGCGATGGCGCCCCGTTTGTCAAGAGGAGGAACTTTGACAGGGTCTCCCAGTTCTTCCCAAGGGAGAACTTCCGCAAGCTGCTAGCGCTGCTAAGGGCCATTGATGAAACAACGGCGTCGGTAAACACCAAGCTCGCGCTATACCTGGCCTTCGCCTCCTCGCTTTACCCCTCCTCCTTGATGAAGCGTAGGGGGAGTGGGTCATGGGGGGTTCCAAGTTATTGGGCCCCGCAGGACAACAATCCAGTGGACGCCTACGAGGCCTTCAGCAGGTCCGTAAAGAGGATCCACGGCTTTCTGAGGAAGGGAAGGTTTTACAGAGTATGTTATACTGACCTCTGCGACGCCGACGCGAGGCTGCTCCTGTCAAACGCTCTAAGCGTCGAGTACCACAGGGACTACACGCTGATCGCTGATCCGCCGTTCACTGATGAAATTCAGTACATGGAGCTCTCGTTCTTCTACTGGGCCTGGCTCAGGGTCAGCGCGCTGCCAAAGATAATGGCCAGCCTGGTCGGCCGAAGGGCGGCCTTCAGGTTTGCCGACGAGCTGGTTATAAACGAGAGCAGGGGGCTTGACGTCAATGTTTACATAAATAGGTTCAGGAAGTTCCTGCTGAGAACTAAGCACGTCAGGAGGAAGGTCCTGATATTTCATGAGGAGAACGCTGGGCTGCTAAACGCTATCAGGGAGGCGATAGGTGAGGTCTGGGGCCAGTTCGAGGAGAAGAGGTTCACGCTTGATATACATAGAAGGGTTGGGCCCCGCGGCGGAAATACATACGTAGTGTTCATAGCTGAGCAGGCCTAGCCCTCCTCAGCGGGCACTCATCGTTCACGCAGAACTCGCACTCCCTGCTCAGCACGTAGCCCTGCGTTCCAAGCTCCTTCGCAAGGCTCTTTACATCAAGGTCTACGTTTAGCTTAATGTAAATGTACCTGCTGGGCAGACGGACCTTCAAAGGCCCCAGGTCTAACTCGACCTCCTTCTCAGCCCCTTTAACGCCCTCTAGGCCGCGCCGATAGACGAGCACGATTTGCGGCCTCTTACCGTGAGCCCTTCTCCACATGTCGCCATATATTAGCGCCTGGTAGATATCGGCTAACCTGCCATCGCCTATCTTTGAAGACTTGACCTCAACTATTAGGTCAACAGGCCCTTCGCACGCTATGTCTATTCCGCCCTTAAGCTTAGAGCCGTCATAGTCGGCCTCTAGGGGGAACTCTTCATTGCACCTGAGCCCCTGGCCCTCGAGCAGGCCCTTGATCTCCCTCTTTATCTTGTCATGAAGGCTACTTATTTCATTTAGTTTGTCGCTAAATTCTTTGCTAAACTTCCTGTGGCTACAACCCCCAGAGGCCTCAACAGCAGCCCTCTTAGCGCTGACCTCTTTAGTGTCCACAGTTAAACTCTGTCCAAGGCGTTTAATTAGCTTTATTGTAGCTAACCGTGACTGAGGACAGGCTTAGGCGCTGCACAAGACCTATATGATGGGCTCGAGAAGCTGCACGACTGTCTCGCTGTCAGACACGAAGGGGAGGGTCGGGAAGATCCGTGAGGAGTTCCCCGGGCTAAGGCCCTGCGTAGGCTACGCCTCTAGGGGCGCCTAGGCCTCATCAGTTAGATCCTGCAAACCCTGCTCGTTAACTCCCCAGTTTACAACGACTTGGGTCCCTGACAGCTCCAAGCGTCCTGCAGACTCTGGCAGACCGCTGCACAGGCCCCGCGTAACTGCAAGCCGCGCCACATGATGGCACTGTTCTCAATCATTCCATGCAGAGGTTCCCCGATTTCATTAATGAGTAGCCGTACAGCTGGGTGTCGAGCTGGACAGCCCCTGGGCAGCGCCCTCGGGGCCCTCCTGGGCACTGCCCAGCGTCTTCTCGGCCTCAGCCCCTTGCGGGAGGCCGCAAGCTGGGCCATATGATGGCGCTGCCTGGAGCACAGCGCAGGCCAGGGTGTGTCAGGACGACGCTACAAGGCATGTCATCAGGGTGATTATAGAGCTGCCTGAGCTCTACGACGTGATGGAAAGGGAAGATAAGGCCTTTTTTAAAGCGCAGGTGAGAGCGTGAGCGGCGAGAGCGTGGGCTACGCAGAGAAGGTGGAGGAGGCCTATGACGAATACAGGGACGTCGACAGGGATTTTGAGGAGTTCATAGCGAGCACGGACAGGCTGAGGGACGTCGACAAGTTCCCCCTGCTAGTGTCCCTCGGCGAGCTCTACGACATAGTTACACTACTCGTCGAGCTGTCGACCGTTGATGAGATCGGCCGATACATAGAGGAGGACTTCGTCATCAGGAAGATACGGGGCGCCGCGGACTTCCTGATGAGGATTTGGGACGCAGTGCTCGAGGGGGACCCAGACACCCTTGCGGAGGAGCTTCTTCACGCAGACGTGGACCAGTACGCCGCAAACCTAAGGGGTGAGGTCATAGAGGCGCTCAGGAAGGCCTTAGAGAGGGCCAGACAGGAGGCGAAGGCGTGAGGCCGTTCAGCTTCAAGAGGGGCTTGGCACAGGCCTTGACTGGCTAAGCGCGGCCACCCTCCTGAGCAGCTGACCTCCTCCCCGCCCTGAAGGGCGAGGGGCGGAGTGCCCGCCGAGGCCGCAGCCCCTACGTCTCTCCTGGCCTCCAGGGCGTAAGCGCGCTACACGACCTTAGTTAGATTCTGCGAACCCTAGGCTCGTTAACTCCCCAGTTTACAACGACTTAGGCCTCCGGTAGCTCGAGGCCACAGGATCTTGAGGCCGAAGGGCGCAGTGACGTGAAGTCGCTTCATGGTAGGCTTACAGCCACGAGCCTGACGCGGTGAAAGCGACGAAGTTCCTGGTCCCTTAGGGAACCCATAAGGCCTGCCGCCACAGAGGGGCGATGGAGGTAGCGACGACACGCCTTGAAGCAGGTTTTAGGGCCGCTGAAGCGGTTACAAGTCCTTGTACGTTGACGTGCCCTCCCTGATCGGCTGAGGTAAAGCCCTGCCCAGGGCCGTCGTAATACGCCCTAGGAGGGCAATGACCTCAAGGCCCTTCAGGCCCGGCTGAAAACGCTTTAGGGCGAGGCTCACAGGCAGTGAACGGGGCACGGCTTGGTCAAGTGCCCTTACTGCGGCTACGAGGGCGAGTTCAGGGTCCTCAGGACGTGGCGCTTCAGGTTCTATAACGTTAGCAGGATGGAGTGCCCGAGGTGCCATGGGGTCTTCAACTACTACCGGGGCGTGAGCCCCAAGGGGAAGAGGTCGGAGTTCGTGATAAGGGTCAGGCCGAGGCCGAAGGCCAAGGCCCCTCAGCCCTG
>WYEB01000684.1_pt1 | contig 11323 bp, 8 predicted proteins | sample 6343061 | NCBI WGS metagenome assembly WYEB01 (sample SAMN13812332, study PRJNA600296) | hot springs metagenome | biome: ENVO:00000051; feature: ENVO:00002007; isolation source: sediment sample from Evening Primrose shelf | place: USA: Yellowstone National Park, Evening Primrose Hot Spring ... | reverse complement strand
GACCTCCTCAAGGACATTAATGACTTAATTGACGATACATACGATTTAACGCCAGCCACCGCTGCGTCTGACCCTAACTCGCTCTTCACGTTCGCGCTGATGGACCTCGTCCAGCCACTAGTCAACTACGCACTACACTCGGTGCTTGACTGTGCGCCATACTCCACTATATTTTCAATGAGGCTCATCATAGAGTCCTTGGCGGCCGGCCTCTATGCCGATAGATGGTTCAGCAATGCTCGGCTTGAAGAGAGGCTAAGTTCGGCTAGGAGCTTTGAGATGGGCAGATTCAGGAGGTGTGAAGGGGGTAGGGGTGAGGATTTTGCGCTCTGCATCCGATATGAGAGCTTGAGTAATAAGGTTAATGAGGCGTTGGGCTGGTTGAGGGATCGGTTAAGCAGCTTCTTTGGCACTGGTACCGAGCCCATGGACGTCATATATGAGACCTATAACTCGCTATCAAAGCTCGTCCACGCTGTGGCGATGATTGATGGCAAGGGTGTGCTTGGAGCCTTGGGAATAATCGCGGCTGATTACGAGCTTTCAAAAGACGGCTTCCCACCAATGCGGACGATCGTGATGCCAGTTGAATGTGATGAGAATGACTTAGTATTACTCGACGTAATTCACTCGGAGTTATTATTCACTAGGTTATCCATGGACATGCTAATCTACGCGTGGGGAGTAGTAACAAAGAGCATGAGCGATAAGGAGCTTGAGAAGGCTAAGGCGAAAATCGAAGAGACGTTAAAAAGAATAGATGAAGTGGATAAGGAACTAAAGAATAGGTATAGAATTGATACCGAGACCAATCACTAAGTGGCCCACATTGCTCTCAGCTAACCATCCTAACAGGACATTAACCATCCTCTAGAAGGTTAAGGATGTTAGAGACGCATTGGCAAAATACAGGGATGAGACGGAGTAGTTATCGATGTTAAGGGGTTAAGGGGGAGGTGGAGTTCATTGCAACCGAAGCATCTATGTTAACAGCAACAGAACCGCTTATTAACGCCCACACGCCCTTAGTGCGGCTATGAAGGCGAATTTAAGCTAATAAAGACGTTGACGCACAAGCCTTAGACCCTATTGCATAGCTACGTGCCACCTGCTTCCACACAAATTTGCGTGGAAAGGGCAAGAGCCCTGAGGTCACCACGGCCTCTTAGGCTCTAGCCCTTTACCTTAACGCTTAGTTTCTCTAGAGGGAACTCGCCTGGGCTTAGCTTGTGCAGCCAGTCCCTAACCCTCTGCCTGTACTCGAGGGCCAGCTCCACCACCTGCCTCAGCTCGCTGTTGTCAAACTGCTCGTGAGGGAAGAGGAGCTTGATGAGCCCGCTCATTATCCTCTTAAAGGCCTTCTCGTCCCTTATCTTGAACTCGCTGGATAACTCTACGTGCTTGCCTACCTCGCTCGCTAGGGAGACCTTCCTCATGGAGTGAAGGGCCTCAGAGAAGTAGTCAGAGGCTATGCCGTAGCCCTTGGCGAGGTGTACCTTAGATATCCTGATCTTGGGCAGCTCCCACCCAGGTATTACGCCGTGAACCCTGTCTATGAACGCGGGGTCCCTCATGGGCTCAGGCAACACGTAGGTCAGGTCCTCCACGGGCACATAGCTCTCCTCGGCCGACTTGTCCCTCTCAACCTCGACGTTGCCCATGAAGACGAGAGATGAGTCCGAGGAGACCCTCTTGTCGCCCCTCTCGTACTGCCCGCTCTCCATGTAGTCCTTGAGCTTTCCCATCATCTCGTCAGGGTTCGGGAACCTGACCTTGCTGACCTCGTCAAATACAACTACATCCTTCACGGCCAGCTCGCCTGCCACCCGCGTCCTAAGGTTGTAGAAGAGGACAGCTGGCGTTATTGTGCCGCCAGATATTATCCTAGTGTAGTTGCTCACGTTCCTGTAAAGGTAAGTCTTACCGGTCTGCCTTGGGCCGAACTCCATCATGTTCACGTTACCCTCAACCAGAGGCACTAGGCGTGAGAGCAGGAGCAACCTCTGTCTGGGGCTGTACACGTTTGGGTCCAGGCCTATGGTAGTTATTAGGACGCTAGTCCACTCATCGAGAGTGAAGCAACCCCTAGCCTCCTTAATTAAGTCTGGGTCGCTCCGAGGCGACTGAAACGGCTTAAAATCTTCAACTAGTACTGAGATTTCCTTGTCCCAGATCTTCACAGCCTGGCCCCCGTCAAGCTTCGTTAGCATTATCAGGCCCCACATGCCGTTGATTAGAGTGTTCTTGTTCTTCTCAACTATATCTACAGGCACTATGGTCCAGAGGTCCAGAGACTGGAGGACGCCGACATGGGTCCCAGTAGTCACGTCGACGAGAACCCTCAGCTCGTCAATGACCTGCACGAAGTCCTTAGTAACAAGCTCATGCTTAACTAACTCCTTCTCCTCAGGCTCGCGATAGTACTTCTCTATGAAATTCCTTAGCTTGCTCTGCCAGTCGCCGTTTTCGGACAGGAACTCGAAGATGAGGTACTCCGCGACGTACCTGGGCAACTTAGTCAGATCAAGATCATAGGCGAGACTCTTATCGACGGCGTACTCGTTAAAACACTTTCGAACCTTGTTGTCAAGGTCACCCATAACGATCACCTTAAGGGTTTAACAGCGTCCTGGGCCTCTTGGGACCCCTTGGCTCCGAGACCTCGACCTCGAACTCCTTCGTATACTCGACGCCGCGCCAGGTCCACCTGAGGATCCCCTTGTACTTGCCAGGGTTCAACGGCGGCGCGTTAATCCTGTGCTTGCCCTCAGTGATCCTGAAGGAGCCCTTGCCCCAGGGCAGCTCGTAGGTGATCTCCAGCTCCTCGCCTGAGGGGTTAGTTACGTCAACCTCTATGTAGGACTCAACGCCGGGCCTAAGCAGCGTGCCAGGAACGTTTACATCGGGGTTCTCTGGGACCTTAACCTCGTCCTCGACAGGGCTCTCCTCGCCTGAAAGTATGGCCATCAGCCTCCTGAACCCCTTGAGCTCACTCTCAGAAATCCCGTATAGCTCAGCGACGGCTTTATCTATCTCGTCCTCTACCTTCCTGAGCTCATTCTCTGCATTAATACCGGCGCAATAGCTAGGCTTGCTACTAGCGTGAATACACCTAGCCAACTCATGAACTCTCCTGGAAAGCTCGGCAATTCTCCTATGCAATTTATTATGAGGATCAAACCTAGGTACCTTGATGACATCTATAATATGCGTCTCCTGCCTTAACTCATATGTGTAGGACGCTATGATTGAACGAGCTATAATTGAATTCAAGACGCCGGCAATGTAATACGCCTCATCAGGCGTTTCAGCCTCCACCAATATGGTTCCATCATCAGGTATCACGGGCTTTCCATCAATGGGCTCAACAACAGCGCAGGCAAAGCTTACCGCCTTACCAGTAATAGCGCCAGCAATTCTCTTCCAAACAACCTTATAAGGCGCGAATGTGTATGTACCTATATCATACACGGCATAAAATGGGTTGCTCTTACCCCATAACTTATGTATAGCCCTATCTTCTAACTCCCTCCTATAATTAACCAGGTAATTATAAGTAAGAGGCCACCTAACCCTCATATCAGCCTCTGGAATCGGGTTCGCAGTCCTTGGATTATGCGGTACTATAACGTATCTATCCTTAAACTCCACATACCATTTCTTCACATCCTCACCTCTAATCAACGGATAAACGAGGTCAGGCTCAACCTTAGTCTCCTCAACCTGTTTGACTTTTTTCTTCTGCCCACTTTCGGGCGGATTCGTTATGATTAACATGCCGTCGAGAGCCCTCCCAAGCGCCTTGACGTAATAAACCTGGTTAAGACCTACATAGACTCCTGTATGTGCTTCATAGTGCTGGCCCCCACTTATTACCTTCCTAACCGCATTTACGGTATTGGGTGTGACTTGCATCCACGGTGATGCTGGGTCGTTGGGCATTAGCGGTATCATGACTATCTCGTAACGCCTCGTCGTCTTGATGACCTCCTCCAGCGGTGCGTCTGGGTCTACCTGCTTGCCATTCCATACTACGTGCTTGATGCCGCCCATGTTTGCCTTCCATACCTCACTAATCGCCTTACATTCACCACCCTTGATCTTCTCTAAGTCGCATACCTTCTCAACAACAATGGCCCCTGTTCTGTTTATGGCACCCTCGAACGGCATTAGTGTTACTAGGTCGTGTATGACGTGCATCTTCGTGTTCCTGGCTAGGAAGTTCCGGAAGCCGGCTCCGGCTTGAGTTTTGAATACCGTGAATGTTATTAGGAATCCTAGTTTACCGCTTTCCTTTAGGTAGCGGTCGAAGCTTCTTACTAGGAATAACATGGCTAGGTCTCTATTGACCTTGCCTAGCCCCGTCTTCCCCCTAATCTCCGCTAATTTATACTTCGTCCATAAGTCCTTACTGACCTCCCTATATTGTTCAGGTAGGTTTCCCCAGTTAACCCAGGGTGGGTTGCCGACTACGAAGTCGAACTTTCCCTTCAACATTGGTGCGAAGGCGTTTCTTAATACTGAGATCCATACGCTGTCCTTGCCCTGCATCTCAAGGTCAAGCAACTTATTGTAAAGTTCAAGCAATACGTTTATGTCGTTAGGATCTAACTTGTACGATTTAAGTTTAAGTTTAAGCCTTTGCTCAAAATTAGAGGGCGTGCACTTATTCTCCAAGCACATCCTCGCCTCATCTAGTATGTTCCTTAAGAGGTTACCATCTTGTGCAATGCCTATAGGTACCCTAAATTCACCAGCTGCAGTTCTCAACAAATAGACAGGGCCTGTGATTTCACTCCTCGTCTCAACCATTACTGAGTCTGCCAAGTAGATTGGGATCTCGATGCTCCAACGACCAGACTGAAGCAGGTCAGCGATAGCTAAAAGGTAATTGGTCCTAGCGGTCAACACGGCCAACGGGTTCAGGTCGTAGCCGACCACGTTCTCAAGTATATATTTCGGTAAGACATCAACCAGATAGTGCTCCTCAGCATACCTCCTAAGCCTACTAATATAGAGGACTAGGAATGTGCCTGAGCCGCAGGCAGGGTCTAGAACTCTAATATTGAGGGGTTTTAATGGATCCTCCTCACCCATCTTCATTAAGTTCTCTAGGCTTAGCCCAACCTCGTCCAGCATTAGCTCAGCGAGCCAGTCAGGCGTGTAGTACTCACCAAGGTTATGCCTAATATCCCTCGGCACAAGGTTCTGATAGAGCCTCTTCAGCAGGTCCCTGGTGAACTCAGGCTCCAGCTGAGGCGTCGCTATCTCGTAGGTTGAGAGGGTCCTCGCGACCTCGGCTATAACGTCAGCTAGGTCCTTATCCATTTCCTCAAGGTACCAGGAGAAGTAGTCGCCCTCCAGGAAGTTCTCGATATTGAGCAACTTAACGAAGACACCGCCGCTCTCAAGCTCGCTGAGCGCTGCCTTAACCCCGTCAATACCACTCTCAGTATACTTATCATCAAGCTCAGCAATGTATGACCTATAGAATCTGCCCCCACCGTACAGGTAAGCAACCTCAGCGGCTATGAGCTTCATTATTAACGCGTAGTACGTGTGTATAGCAAAAATAAGAGCGTCAGGGTTGGCATTGGCCAAGCCGTACTCTGTCATCAGCTCCCTTAGCTCCTTTAACTTACTTGGGTCGTAGCCTGTGGCCTGGCTGAAGAGCCTCTTCCAATCACTGAAGAGCAGCTTCGTCCTCTCGCTTCTGGCGTTAAGCAACCTTTCGTATAGTAGTTTAACGGCCCTTTTGGCTATCTGTGATGAGGGCCCAAAGTCTTTAACTATATTATCGACGCTTAGGCTCTTCCTGCTGAGGCCCCTTAACGCCTCTATAAGCTTGATGACGGACTCGTGCCTGATATCATAAGGTCCCCTGAGTATCCAGGTGTCATTCCTCTTATCATACCTTACGAAGGCTATCTTATCGCTGATGATAACCCCCAAATACCTGTCCCACGCGCTTTTAACCCGGGCCTCATCCATGATGTACTTTATTACTTGATCCTTAGCCTTCTGAATTCCTGACTGGTTAGAGAGGTTACCTGGCGCCTTGTACTCAATAATTACATGCCCATAGAGGGCGTCGGGCCTGACGCCTGAAACTAGCGTCACGTTATAGTGGCCTACCTGGCTTATGCCAAGAGGCTTCAGTATTTTTTCTTCGATGCATGCTGACACCTTAACCTTGACGTCATCCTCTGTAAGTGCCTGGTTAACGGCGTTTCTAATGCAGTTGGTTACTTCATCAATATCCAACTGGCTGTTCAGCTGAGCACCGCTGGACAATAATAACACCAAAGAAAAAGGATATTCCTTGTGGGCTTATTAAGTTTACCGCTTTATTAGCACTATTACTACATATCGGTGTAGCAGTTATATAAAGACAGGCTAGACCTTGCCGCCTTAACTACATACTCGTCGGTGACCTGCCTCTCATCAAATAGGGCTTATCCTGAGCGTACTAAGAAGCGTTCCTAAGCGACATCCCTACCTTATAAACAGGGAGCGCCTTCATGCCAATACGGAGTCCTCTTGCTAATAGCTTGCACGTCTATACTATTTTCTTAAAAAGAACATGAGAAAATTGTAATACACCTAACTATATCCATAGAGGTAAGAGTTTTTGAACAGGTTCTGCTCTACAATGACATCCTATTAATACTATGTATTGTTGATGACCTTGCGTACTCTTATACCGTTTCTACACAAATTTGCGTAGAAACGTGTAGAGGCTGTAGGGCTCAACTAGCCTGCCGAGGGCTACGGGACAACCTACGTCAAAGGTTTAGGCGGGGCGTCAGGGCTGAGGGGCCTTGGCCTTCGGCCTCGGCCTGACCCTTATCACGAACTCCGACCTCTTCCCCTTGGGGCTCACGCCCTGGTAGTAGTTGAAGACGCCGTGGCACCTCGGGCACTCCATCCTGCTAACGCTGTAGAACCTGAAGCGCCACGTCTTGAGGACCCTGAACTCGCCCTCGTAGCCGCAGTAAGGGCACTTGACCAAGCCGTGCCCCGTTAACTGCCTGTGAGCCTAGCCCTAAAGCGTTTTCACCTGGGCCTGAGGGGCCTTGAGGTCACTGCCCTCCTACGGCGTATTACGACGGCCCTGGGCAGGGCTTTATCTCAGTCGATCAGGGAGGGCACGTCAACGTACAAGGACATGTAACCGCTTCAGTAACCCTAAAACCTGCTTCAAGGCATGTCGTCGCAACCTCCATCGCCCCATTCTATCAGTTATTTCAATACCCTGAGGTCACACAAATAAAAGCCTAATCACAGGGCTTTCGTACCCATCCTTGGCGTAAGATCCCCGCGCCGGGGTAAGCTCACGGCCTCTCCCCGCCCTCGTAAGCGGCCCCTTGTAGCGCTTCCTGAGCTCTCTGAGCCTGCGGATGTCCTTCAGCCTCCCCTGCCTCATGTAGACCTGTACGGCCACCTCGTCAGGCCCTGGCGCCCTCAGCGGCAAGGCGCCCTCCCCTCCTCCCTGTACCTCCTGTCAATCTCCGCCGCGAGCGCCCTCAGCCATGTGGCGAACGGGTCAGTTATGAGCCCCTTCTCAACCATGTCGTCAACCAGCTCCGCCCCCCACAGGCAGGCGCCAGGGTAGGAGGGCCAGTACTCAACGCAGTCCATGAACCTTGAGATTATGAGGTGGTGGAGCCCGTACCTGCGCATCAGACCTACGGCGTGCCTGTTGGGGACCCAGGCGTAACACCTGTGCTCACGGACGTAGGTCTGTACCACCGCCCTGTCTGGCTGTACAGTGGCTAGCTCAGCCTCTGCGGCCGTCATGTACTTCTGGGGCCTTATGGGCCTGTTCAGGCCCTTCGCTATGGACTCGAGCCCCTTCCTGAGGTTCTCCTCCATCTGCCTGAGGGCCTGCTGGAGCTCAGCTGGGGCCACGGCGGGCTGGGCAGGCCTCGGCCTGTAGGTCCTCACTATATCGCTTGCGAACCTCATGATGTCGCTGAGCTTCTCCTCGTATGGCCTGTTGGCCACCCTCCCGTACTCGGCCTCAAAGTCCTCCCTGTGCTGGCTTGGGTCAATCCCTGCGGCGGCAAGGGTCATGGAGAACAGCTCCCAGAGCCTCCGCCTCTCCTCCTCAGGGGCCGGCTGCGGGGCAGGCGGGGGAGTAGGCTGTGGGGAAGGCTGTGGGACTCTCCCCTCGGCTGGCCTGGCGCTCGGCGCTGGGCGTGGCGCTTCCCTCGGCAGCCAGGCCGTAATCCTCCCTCTCTTAAGCCTCTCAAGCCGTCTCCTGAGCTCCTCAAGCTGCCTCTCAAGCTCGGCCTTCCGCCTCTTTGCGTCCTCTACCTGCTCTGGGGTGAGCCTGTTGCCGTGCTTGTCCTCGCCATGTGCGATCATGAAGTCAAGGTCAGCTATATCGGACTCTAAGAACGCTATCTGGAACATGAGCATGCCCTCCTCTGCCCCGCCTGGCGGCGTCTGCTTCTTCCTTCTCCTCCCGCTTACCTCCTCAGCCCTTATGCCGTACCGCTGCTCCAGGAGGCTGAGGTTCTTGGCCTGGGACAGGTCAGGGTCAAGCACGTGCTCCCAGTCTATGTTCTTGAGGGGGTCCTGTATGCCAGCCCTGTAGGCCGCCGCTATGACCCCTGCAAGGAAGTCTGCGAAGGACCTCTTGGAGGTCTTCCAGTTCCATGGGTTGCGGGTTATCTTTTTGCCCTCCCACTTGTTCCACAGCCTCTCAAGTAGCTCCTGGAACTCCGCGGACTGCCTTATCTTGTTGATATCAGAGGTACCACCCGATGCGCTCAAGGTCTACACCCAGCGCCCTGGCAAGGTTGCCGACGTCACGCGGCCAGACTGGGACCACGTAGTAGAGCACGACGCCCAGGGCCATGAAGAAGGCGTCCTCGTTTGTTACTGTCGTCCTCCCGTCATAGTAGAGCTCCTCAACCCTCTCAAGCGCCTCCGTGGCCTTCCTCCTCCTGTCCTCGTCCTGTATGACGGAGAGGGCGTCCTTGAGCGTGTCAATTATGACCCCCAAGCCTGCCCCCAGTAGTGGGGCCAGGGGACCTAAAAATTACCTCAGGGCTGAGGCCAGCTGTCAAAGAAGGCTGACCATATGAGCAGGTGGTAGGCTGGGGGAAGGCCGGCTAGGAAGCGTTGACGACAAGGCGCTGGGCCTGGCGCTAAAGCTCAGGGAGAGCTTTGAGAGCCAGGACAATGAGGGCGCCAGCGTCGTCAGGGCTGCGAGTCCTACACGAAATCTGAGGACGATTTTGTCCTAATCCCTGACCTGAAATTCACCCAGGACCCTATTGAGGTGAAGCTGACGCCTAGTTAGGTTAAGGTGAAGGCTATGGCCTGTTGTAACTGCTGAATCTTCTCGTACTCACGCCTCACCATGTTGAGCTCCTCCCTCAGCCTTGAGACCTCATCTATCAGGGCCCTGTCTTGGCCGTCAATTGCCTCGACCGGCCTCTCAAGGCTTGCTTCGAACTTTGACATCCTCTCCTCCAGGGCCGTCAGGCGGTCAGCAAGCTCCTTAGGGACTACTGGCGCGGGCTGCGGCACCCTGACCTCCTTCACCGCTGGTCCCTCAGCCATTATCACCTGGGGCTTTGAGGAAGGCGAAGGCGCCTGCGTCGCCTTGCCGAATACCTCCCTCAACAGGTCCCTTACCAGGACAAGCCGCTCCGGGATGCCTCTGAGGCCTGCCTCACGAAGTCAAGTACCATGGCCTGTCGCGTCCCCCTGGCCCACGGCAGGGCGCCTAGGCCCTTTGAGCGTCAGGTCACGTGGAGCTTATGAAGCCCGGCCGCACTTTTCCACGCAGGGTTGTGTAGAAAAAGCCAAGGACGGCGTGAGCCTAGGAGACCTTTGTAGCCTGCCCTCCTGAGGCCGCGCGGTCCCTCAGCCTCTCGGCAAGCCTGACGAGCCTGCCCGCCAGCACCTCGAGCCTCTCCGCCAGGGCCCTGTCTGGGCTCGCCTGGCCGCTGTCAAGCTTTGCCTCAATGGCCGCGACGAGGCCCTCCAGGTACTCAAGTTCCCTGCCGCCCTCCAGGAGGCCTCTGAAGGTAAGGCTTAGGCTTATTGGGGGCCTCAGGCTGACGACCCTGCTGGTTAATTTGATTACCGCGCGCTCCTTCGGCGGCCTAAACATGAGGGTAAACAGGGGTGTTCTAGGCCGTGCCCTTACCAGGCTGATCACGTTTACCTTTGCGCTAAGCCGCGGTAGCAGGCCCCAGTAGTTAGGGCGCTCAGCCGAGGCCTCCGCGCCTAAGGCCTCTTGCCGGGCCTCCCTGTGCGAGGGACGTCTTGGCCTCTGCTGATCCTCACTGACCACGGATCCTCGTTTCCGCTTACTTTCCTCCGCCTGCCTTCACCTCCCTATACACGGCTGAGAGGAGCCTCGCGTTCACAAATATGAGCGGCGCGGTCTCTTGATGCAATTCCCCGTTAATCTCCCAACTCCTAGTCAAAAATCTTATGAAGACCAGGCCAAGAGACATAAGCCTTTGCAGAGGCCTAGCGAAATCCAGAAGCTCCCCTATGGGTATTCTCACATCTGCTTCCCTTGCTGAGAACCATGTTCGCGGATCACTTGGATCAAATAACCATACAGTCAGAGCGCCGTAATCTGACGGCACGAAGTAACCCTCCTTACTGTCGATTGCAGCTACTGAGAAGGCCAAAAAGGCAGAGGGCGGGAAGTTATAGGTCGTCATACAAGAGTCGAGCAGCTTATCGCTATACCCACTCTTGTACAGTTCGCCGCCGCAAAGCTGTTGAGAAATCTTGATTAAGTCGCTTTTTATTTTATCAAAGCTCTCTCCAATAAATCCCTTGGCGTAGCGTATTACAAAGTCAACGAACCCTGAAGGATTGAACTCAACAGGCCCCTTCCCTTCAGCGCAGCGTAAGTATGGGCCCTGAACGCCATATAGAAATTCCCAGATAAAATAGACGAGGTTCCTCGCGACAGTCCCAATATATGGACTACGAAAATCAAGGGCTGAGAACATATTCAATTGATAGGAGCGATCATTACGTAGATAACCGATGCTATAATCAGGTTTATAGAAACACAACGGGATTGACAACAGCAGGTGTTTCGGTAGTTTATTTCCCTCCTGCTGTAAATCCGAAGCCATAGAAACTATGTCAACGTTAGGTGAAAGGATTCTGAACCAATATGCAAAGCCGTACTTACTGGCCAGCCTTCTAAACCTCCTGTCACGCACGTCAACGCCATACAATATCTTCAGCGTGTGGGGGCTTGAGGAGTAGAGGGCCAGGGCAAGCCACGATATTGGGTTGTACTCGGGCAGGAGCTGTAGCGCTTTGTTAACCA
>WYEB01000681.1_pt1 | contig 11350 bp, 14 predicted proteins | sample 6343061 | NCBI WGS metagenome assembly WYEB01 (sample SAMN13812332, study PRJNA600296) | hot springs metagenome | biome: ENVO:00000051; feature: ENVO:00002007; isolation source: sediment sample from Evening Primrose shelf | place: USA: Yellowstone National Park, Evening Primrose Hot Spring ... | reverse complement strand
CAAATTTCTTGAGAAGCTAAGAGAGGGGGCTGACGTCGTCATAGGCAATAGGTTCAAGACGAGCAAGGTACCCACCTACAGGAAGGTTGGCATACAGATAATCAGACTTGTGCTACGGCTCTTCGGGGTGAAAATAGGCGACCCGGAGAACGGCTTCAGAGCCTTCAATAGAAAAGCCCTCGAAGTCTTGGTAAAGGAGCTGGAGGAGACGTGGATGGGCATCTCCTCCCAGACCGTGTATATAGCAAGCCGCAGGAAACTACGCATCGAAGAGGTTCCAACCACCGTTAGATATAAAGAGGGGACGTCCTCGGAATCCCCAGTCGCCCACGGGCTATCCGTGCTGTGGACAATAATATGGACGTGGCTCACCGAGAAGCCAAGGCGGACCTTGGCGCTGGGGATAGCCGCCCTAGCCGCGTCGGCGGCCCTATTCACCTATGTAATACTCCTCTTCAACGTGACCAGATACATCAGGCTAACCTACACCACATCAGCGATACTCCTGGAGATCATAGCCACCATACTAATAGCGGTGGCCGTTGCAAGCGCCGTCAAAAAATGAGAGTTGTGGTCACTGGCGGTGCGGGGTTCGTCGGTAGCCACGTGGCGGCGCACCTCGCAGAGAGGGGGTTCAAAGTCGTTGCAGTGGATAATCTGGAGAGGGCGTCTGCAGTGAGGCGTCTTGAGGAGGTTGGCGTGCCGCTGGTGGTGGGCGACGTCCGCTCTGTCGACCTGCCGCCGGCGGACGCCGTGGTACACGCAGCCGCTTACATAAACGTGGAGGAGAGCTGGGAGAGGCCTTATGACTACATGTGGAACAACGCCGCAGCCACCGCGCGCATCGCCAAGCAATGCGCCGAGACGGGCGCCCGTCTCGTCTACATCTCCTCAGCGGCGGTCTACGGCGAGCCCCAACGCCTCCCCATCGACGAGAGTCACCCCACGAAGCCACTGTCGCCCTACGGACTCTCGAAGCTGGCTGGGGAGCAGATAACGCAGATGCTCGCGCCGGAAGCCGCCGTGCTCCGCCTCTTCAACGTCTACGGCCCAGGCCAGACTGGGCCCTATGCCGGCGTCGTCTCGAAATTCATCGAGAGGGCAAAGAGAGGACTTCCCCCTGTCATCTACGGCGACGGGACGCAGACCCGCGACTTCATACATGTGGCCGACGTGGCGCAGTTCGTCGAAATCGTCCTAGAGCGCGGCGCCGCCGGCGTCTTCAACGTGGGGACCGGCAGAGCCGTCTCGATAAGAGAACTAGCTGCCATTGTGATGCGGCTGGCTGGGCTGGACGGCGAGCCTCTCTACGCCCCGCCTAGGCCCGGCGACATCAAACACAGCGTTGCAGACGTGACAAAAGCTAAATCGCTAGGCTGGCAGCCCCAGATCCCGCTGGAGGAGGGGCTGAGGAGGCTATGGACTCTAACCTCATCTCTTCGGTAGACTGTCAACACGAGCCAGCTGACATACCCAAATTCCTCCATGCACCAAAAAGCGAGCGGAAAACGCCGCTGGAAACAGCTCCACATATACAAAGACGCCGCCTCGGCTACAAGGCCCTAGCCCTATTCCACAGAATCCTCATAGCAAAACTCAACGACGCCTTCAACGGCTACCGAGCCCTCAGCCGAAAAGCCCTCGAAACCCTAAACCAAGACTTCGACCCCTCATACGGCGTAGAGACAGAAATAAACTACCAACTCAGAAAAACCAAAAACGCCGAAATACCAACCACGGTAAAATACCACGAAGCATCAAGCAAAGCAAACCCCCTACTCCAAGGACTCAACCTCCTCTGGTCAATACTATGGACCGCCCTCACAAAAAGACCAGCACTAACATTAACACTAGGCGCGACCTCCCTACTTATATCCATCATTCTGTTTATCTACGCCCTCACCATATTCAACGAAACAAGATACATCAGACTAACCTACACAACGCTGGCGATACTTCTAGAAATAGTCGCTACACTACTAATAGCAATAGCAATATCGATTATGAATATAGTTCATTATAGCGACTATAATCTTGCCATTAAGATAACAAACAATACAATGGAACATGTCAACTAAGATAAAGATTTGGGGTTACCTGAGGTTGATAACAATAATAGTAGTTGTAGCCCTATACGTATACCACACATCCCGTCTAACGCTATTTCCTGTGATACCCTCAGGTGATGATATGATATTCCATATTTACGCTTGTATTTACCAAAATTTTACTACATATCTATTCTTGGATTCTCAATATCCTAATTTTATCCATGTGATTTGTCACATAACTACCGGTCAGAATATCTTACATGCGATCCTATTCTTTAAGCTATTCAACTTTACTGTTACTTTGTTGCCGATTTTACTGCTACTATATGAACTTAGGAGTACAGAACCCAGATATGCGATACCTCTTACCTTGGCAATATGGCTATATGGCGTACGATATCTGCAGACATTATCAGATGGAACTATATTCAACATATTCGCTTTTGCAATGTACATATCTGCTAATATATTACTTCTTCATAGGCGTTACTTCTACGCAGGCTTAGTTTCTGGTCTTGCTCTAATCCACTACTACGGCATAGTATACATAATTACCCTAATACCCGCCGTATTTCTCATACGCGCTACTCGACGATTTATCTTAGGACTACTAGTTGGCCTAATGCCAAGTTTTCACAAGTGGGTCTATCTAGTCTTTGCCGTTCTACATTATGGTGAAGCTGTGTCAGGCGTGGAGAAATTGCCCGAGTGGACGTTGCAAAATTACCTAAGCTACGCCTTTACCCCATTTACCTACTGGGGTGAAGGCGCGTTTTACATATATATTGCTATTATAGTTATATTGATCATAAGAAATAGAGAAATCACTAGTAATAATATATTCTTAAGTCTAAGCCCAGCACTGAGTATAATTACTGCACTCATCTTATCAACAATTCCACTACAATCAGTTGCGGTGGTCACTCTCATTTTCCGTGTATTTAGATTTCTTCCATTAGTAATTATACTAATGATAATATTATTGCTACAGGCAAATACTTATAGACGTTATGATAAAATAATTGTGTTGCTATTAGTTGCAACTCTTATAGTAGGTATAACGACTAACTTAACAGCAACACCACAAGGCTTGTATCAAATAGATTACAACGCCTTTTACGCTCTTCTCTCCCTTAAGCAAGAAATATGCGATGGCGGCGTATTAGCTGTAGGCGGGACAACAAACTACATGCAGATAATATGCCCAGATACAGTATTTTTATACCCACCCGAGATTTTGACCAGGATGTCGCCATATGATCCACAAGCCATCCTGATGCGCCAAGTTTTAGCCCAGTTTGAAAACGGTTCAATACATGGGTATCGCTGGCTTGTAGTACAAGAGCCAATACCAGGTCAATGGTACGACCCAGCCATAATACCATTTGTAGAATCCTTGGAGAAAAAGATGTATAGACTTGGAAATATAACGTATATAATATATAATAGTGGAGTACCTATTTACATAGTTAGAATACGATGAGGCGATACGCTTTAGTTTATGTTATAAGTATAGTCTCTTTTACAACTAGTGGTATCAAGTTGTACTCGTCTTGCTTATGAGATTGTGAAACATTTTAAGTAAGATTATGATTAATAGTATATCTTGCTTCAATGTTTTCTAAAATCATAATAAGGATTCACGATAGTTATAAGCATCAAATTTACCGTAATCTATAAATATGATTTATTATTTTCCCCTGTGAAAGCTTACGATATCGTTTATGCTATGGATTTCGCAGTATCTAATCGAGGAGGATCCCGGTTTTTTCTTGAACTTATGCTTGAAATGTCGAAATACTTTAAAGTTGCACTAATTACTGGAAAAATCGATCCATACGCCTATTCTATGCTACGTAAAAACAATATTGATATTTATTACATAAATGCATATAATGGATGTGAATATCCGGCGAGTTGTGTAGGTGGTCTATCTAGATTTATCATATATATGTTTAAAGTTTTAAGTAATATTAAATTTAAAATCATACATACTGATAATCATTTTCCAAATTTTATATCGTTAGTATATTTTTCTAGACATATTGCTACGATTCATCACTTAGAAAATTTTAGAGGTTTTTTAAATTCGTTGAGTGGCTGGAGATTAAACTTCCTAGGTTGGCTCTTCATGCTCCTTACAAATTTTCTGATTCTGTTATTGCTATTCCAACCTTTGTAAAGTATATTCCTAGATCTGTCGTTAGGTCTCCAGTAAAGGGCTTAGTACTTATGATGGGGCGTCTCGAAGAACGAAAACGCTATATTCTGGCACTAGCAAGTTTTAGGATTGCCAAGTATTTCCGCCCCGAGTTGCAACTAATAATTGTAGGTCAAGGACCTGAATTAAATCGAATTCAGGAAGTTGCAAGACGTTTACGGATACATGACTCAGTAACTATACTACCTTATATTACTGAAGAGGAGAAATACGATCTTTATAGCAAGGCCGAGGTTTTTCTGCACTTAGGTCATCCTGAAGGTTTTTCGCGTGTAGTTTTTGAAGCTATTCTTGCAGGCATCCCCACTATAGCATATAAGGATATACCCACGGCACGCATGATAAACGCAAAGCACGTGAGGCTTGTAAATCATGATATTACTGAGATAGCTCGGGCTTTAATAGATCCACCGCAACCTGGTGGTCAACTTAGAAAGCCGGTAAGCTTAGTTGAGGCGTACCGTCGACTATATGAGATTTTCCTGCGAAAAGACCAATAGTGGCCATGATTTGTTTTGTCTGCTCTAATCTATGTGCGAGTTGTATGTCCCCAAGTTTTTATATATCCCCCTGAGTATCTGCGACGTATGTCGCCAGATGATCCCGTGGCAATCTTAGCTAGGAAAATCTTTGAGGAATATAATACAACCGGTAAAATTTCGGACTATAAATGGTTTGTGTTGCAGACCCCGGCTACTAATCAATGGTACATTGATGATGTAATCAGATATACTAATGAATTGGTAAAAATATCACTATGCTGGGTAGGGTGAAGTATATAATTAATAACCAAGACGGATGTATCTATATTGTAGAATTAATATGAAACATATAAAACATATATATGATATTGTTTATGTTACAGATATAGCTACGATGAATAGCGGCGGAAATAGGTTCTTTGTAGAGTTGGCATCTGCAATGGCAAAGCATTTTAGAGTTGGGTTTATAGCTGGTAAGATTAGCCCTGATGCATCTAATATGTTGCAAGCAAGCGGCGTAGCGGTATATGATGGGGAAATTTATGATAATTGCGAATTTCCACATCGTTGCCCTTTGAGGGCCTTTAAATTCTTGATATATGTTCTTAAGGTTTTATCAAATGTTAGATTTTGTCTTCTTCATACTAATGCACATATTCCCAATCTTTTCTCCTATCTGTATTTCAGAAAAACTATAAGCACTATACATCATCTTGAAACTATGGGAGGCGTTGCCAAGGTGGTTCAATGGTTAGAGGTGCATGCTCCACGGTTAGTTCTTCATACTACTACAAAGCTTGTAGATAGGGCTATCGTATTACCGCCGTTGCTAGCGATATACGCTAGAAATATTCCTAGGTTACCTGAACGAGGTCTTGTGTTGATGATTGGGCGTTTAGAAGAGCGTAAAAATTACTTAGTTGCGTTGGCCGCATTTAGGGTTGCAAAGCAGATACGTCCAGAGCTGAGACTTATTATCGTAGGGCAAGGACCTGAGCTGGGGCGAATTAAAGATTTGGCTCGTCGGCTAGATATAGAGGACTCCGTGACTATAATTCCGTATGTTTCCGAAGAGGAGAAGTTTAGGCTTTACTCTAAGGCTGAGGTATTTCTGCACCTGGGGCATCCGGAGGGGTTCTCTTTGGTGGTTCTTGAAGCGATCACTATGGGCGTTCCTACTGTTGTGTACAAGGAAGTACCGGTGGCGCAGATGATAAAGGTGAGACATGTCAAACGTGTTGATATGGACATTGTTGAGATTGCACGCGGCTTGATAAGACCGCCTCTGCCGGGTGCTCAGCTCAAGCAATCTTTGACCTTCATAGAGATATATCGTAATTTATATAAGCTCCTCTTGCTAAGTGATAATAAGCGGTCCTGTTCGTAGATTTTATGATTTGTTTTGTCTGCTCTAATCTATGGCCTTATAGCTTTGGAGGTGGGGAGAGGCGCTACTACGAGTTTGCTTTGGAGCTTATGCGCAGGGGGTATGACGTGCGTTATGTCACCTATGGCTGGGGTCCTTCTGAGATTCCGTTAGTACCTGTGGGGGTTCCTCCCGCCCTTTATGATAGCTGGGGGAGGCGTAGGTTGTGGCCTGCTGTGTCTTTTGCTTGGAGGGTTGCCAGAGCGGTGAGGAAGGCGGGGTGTGGGGTGATCGACGCCTCTGTGCCTTATACTGAGGTGTTTTTGTTGCCGCGGGGGCGTACTATTCTTACGCTTCATGAGTTTTGGGGGCGTAAGTGGCGGGAGTATTTTGGGCCGTTTGTGGGGCGCGGCGTGGAGTGGCTTGAGAGGCGTCTCGTGTTGCGGCCGCGGGTGGTGGTTGTTCCGTCTAATTTTGTGGGGGAGAGGGTTAGGCGTGTGCGGGGGGATGTTAGGGTGGTGCCGTTTGGTCTTAGGCTTGAGGAGTATTTGAAGTATAGGGGTTTGGGTAAGGCGTTTGACGTGGCTATCGTGTCTCGTCTTGTGCCGTACAAGGGGGTTTTGGAGGCATTGGAGACGTTGCGGCTGGTGAGGCGGAGGCTTAGGGTGGCGGTGGTGGGGGATGGCCCCCTGCGTGATGCTGTGAGGCGTCTTGCGGAGTCTCTTGATCACTCGGTGTCGTTGTTTTTCAGGGTTCCTGAGGAGGAGAAGCGGCATATATTGGCGCAGAGCGTGTATTATCTTCACCTCTCTACCGCCGAGGGGTTCAGCATATCGACGCTTGAGGCCATTGCGCTGGGGGCGTATCCAATCGTTTTGGCTAATGAATACAACGCAGCTGTTGAGCTTATCAAGTCGTTGGAATATGGCACTGCGGTTTCTAGCTTGAGGGAGGCGGCGGAAATTATAGAGAACGGCGAGGTGCCGGAGCCGCCTACAGTGCCTTTGTTTAGATACCACATCAAATCTGCTGTAGACCAGTATGAAGAAATTCTCAAGGAGTTTTGATTAATGGTTCTATAAGATTTAATATGCAAGCAGTTATTTTGGCTGGCGGGTTTGGTAAGCGGTTGGCGCCTTTGACTTCGGAAGTGCCTAAGCCTTTGCTTCCTGTGGGGGGTAGGCCTATTTTGGTGAGGCAGATTGAGTGGCTGAGGGGGTTTGGGGTTGCTGACGTGGTGTTTGCCGTGGGCTATCTGCGGCATAAGATCTTTGAGGCGTTGGGGGATGGGAGGAAGCTTGGGGTGAGGATTTTCTACAGCGTGGAGGAGGAGCCTTTGGGCACTGGGGGCGCCATTAAAAACGCCGAGCCTTTTATCACAGACGATGTCTTCGTGGTCCTCAACGGCGACGTCTTGACCAACCTCTCTCTAGATAAGCTGGTGGAGGCGCTAAGCGACGCCGACGGCGCCATAGCCCTAGTCCCCCTCCGAAGCCCCTACGGCATCGTGGAGTTCGACCGCGACGGACGCATCACCCGCTTCCGCGAGAAGCCCCTCCTGGAGGGCTTCTACATAAACGCGGGGGTGTACGCGTTTAGGCGTGAGGTGTTGAAGTTTTTGCCTGAGAGGGGGAACATAGAGGAGACTGCGTTTCCTATGCTTGCAGAGAGGAGGCGGCTTAGGGGCGTGGTGTATAGGGACGTCTTTTGGAGGTCTATCGACTCGGTGAAGGATCTGGAGGAGGTGGATAAGTTCTTCCGGGAGAATTCCTGAGGACGCTGGGGGACGGCAACATAATGCGTTGTCTCGGGTGGGGCTCTGTCGGCTCGGAGGGGCAGGTGTTTCCTCGAGGCGGAGGCGGAGAACAACTTCGAGTATTAATATTCCTGGACTACGGTTTTGCGTCCTTTTTGGGTGTAGTATAGGATTATTTTTCGGTGTTTGGCGCAGGGGTGTCTCCGGGGGGTCTCGTGGTATTCTGTTTTGGCGATTTTCTGGCCTAGGCGTGGCGTCTGCCCCCTTATGGCTTGTAGGATGAGGTGGGGGATTTCCGTTAGGGAGATTATTCCCTCTATCTTGGTGGGGATTGTGGTGGCGAGGGGTACTTCTGCGAGTTGGGGGGTTGGGGGTATTCCGTGGAATAGGGCGGGTCCGAGGGCTTCGCCGTGGTCTGAGGTGATGATTGTGTGGGCGTCTAGCTTCTTGGCGATTTGGAGGGCGGCTTGGGCGGCGTGTCGTGCGTGTTGTGGGTAGGCTTGTGTCCATATCCTAACGGCCCATTTGGGGGCCTGTCCGGTGCACATGACGGCGTTGTAGATGCGGGGGACTAGGTAGCTGAGTTCGGCCCAGCCTTCGGTGCGTGTGTAGGGGGCGTGGGCTTCCATGAGGTTTACTACGAGGAGGTAGGGCTTCTTCAGCTCTATTTCTTCCAGCTTCTTCATTATCGCGGCGGCGCCTTTGTCGAAGGGTGGGGCTGGCTTGTGTATCTGGGGGATGTGTTTGGCGATGTTTATGGTGATGTATTTTGCGGCGGCTTCTATGAGGGTTTTGGCTTCTCACTGCCTTATGAGGGCTGTGGCGGCTTTTAGGGGGTTCCAGTTGTTTCGCGTGAGGGCGTAGAAGGTTTTTGTGGTGGCTTCTCGCCTGCGTAGGAAGTGCAGTTCGTCGTGTAGGGTGAAGCCGAAGTGGGGAGTTAGGTAGGGGTTTGCGGTGAGTATGTAGATGTGGTAGCCTTCTCGCCTTAGTTTTCCTAGGATTCCGTGGTCTGCGGCTTTTAGGGCGACGCGGGCTCTTTTGGCGTCTTGGGTGGGGGGCGCGCGTTCGTCTACGCCGTGTTGGGAGGGGTATAGGCCGGTTATCATGGAGATGTGGCTGGGGAGGGTCCAGGTGGCTGGGGCTATGGCCTTGGCGGTGGTCCAGCCTTGTTTTTGGGCTTCGTGGTAGAGGGGGTCTGCGTGGTCTGCTCTGAGGGTGTCGACTATTATGAGGGCTATGTTCATTCGTAGCCGAGTTCTCTCAGCCGTTTCACGACTTCTTGTTCTTCCTCGGGGGTGTAGGGGGTTAGCCACTCCTCTAGTATTGTGCGGAGGAGCTTCTCGGGGGTTGTGCCCATGTGTTTGGCCGTCTCCTGTAGGCGGCGGTACAGCTCGTCGTCGATATCGACGCAGATCACGGCATCTGGTGCGCTGGTGTATATATATATTTTGCGCACTTAAGGTGACTAGAGGTATCCTAGGGCTTCTAGTTTCTTGCGTATCTGTTCTAGGTCTTCTGGGGTGAGGTGGGGGTCTTTGCCTTTTTTGAGTGCCACCACTTCTCTTAGGACGTAGGTGGCGTATTCGGAGACTGAGGCGAATCCTGTGCCGCGTATCATTTCTTCTAGCTGCCTGTAGAGGGCTGTGGGTATCGATATGGTTGTGTGTCTGCGCACTTCTTCTCCTGTATGCATGTTTTTATGTTTTTCCGCTTAATGTTTCTGCATTGCCTCAATGTTTATATATGTGCCGCGTCTATGCGCCGTGGCTAGGGTGTTTGTGTTGGCGTTGGACGGCATGCCCGTGGAGGTGTTTGAGCGGCTTAGGGATTCTCTTCCCAACATCGCCGAGGTGGCGTCTCGGGGGTCGTGGGGCGTCATGCGGGCGGTGGATCCGCCTATCACGGTGCCTGCCTGGGCCTCCATGTTCACGGGTCGGGACCCGGGGGAGCTTGGCATCTACGGGTTTAGGCATCTGGACAGGTCGTCGCGGCGGGGGTATGTGGTGACGTCGCGTGACTTGCGGGAGCAGTACGTCTGGGAGCGGCGCGGCTTGCGCTCCATCGTCATCGGCCTTCCGCCCGGCTACCCGCCGAGGCCCTACGGGCTGTGGGTCAGCGACTTCCTGACCCCTGCGGGGCGGCCGTGGACTTACCCGCCTGAGCTGGCGTCGGAGATCGGCCGGTACGTCTTCGACATTGAGTACCGGACGGATAGGAAGGAGGAGGCCTTCAAGGCGCTTGTGGAGATGACGGAGCTTAGGTTTAGGGCGGCTGAGCGCCTTCTTGAGCGGGGTTGGGACGTCTTTGTGCTTCACGAGATCGGCACCGACAGGGCGCATCATCTGTTTCAGAAGTTTTGGGATGTGGATCATCCGCAGTACGTCTCGGGCAATCCGCACGAGGATAAGATTCCGCGTTATTACCGGCTTGTGGACGAGCTGGCGGGTCGCCTCTTTAAGAAGTTGCCGAGGGATGTGGAGATCCTGGTGGTGTCCGACCACGGGAATCAGGCCCAGCGGGGGGTGCTGGCCCTTAATCAGCTTCTGGCTGAGTGGGGGTTTCTGCGGTTTAGGAGGGAGCCGTCGAGGGGCGAGGACGTCGACGACGTGGTGGACTGGGAGAGGAGCTTGGCGGTGGCGTGGGGCGGGTACTACGCGCGGATCTTCGTAAACGCGACGGGCGAGGAGGCTGTGGACGTCAAGCGGGAGCTTAAGCGGAAGCTTTCTGTGCTTAAGGCCCCGTGGGGCCACATCAGGAACGCGGTTTTTGAGCCCGCTGAGCTTTATCGGGCGGTGCGGGGCGACGCGCCTGACCTCATGGTGTATTTTGACTCGCTGCGGGTTAGGCCGGTGCAGACGGTGGGCTACGAGTCGCCGTGGCTTGAGGGGAACGACAGGGGGCCTGACGACTCGCTTCACAGCTTCAACGGGTTCTACGCCGCCACGTGGGGGGACGCGAGGCGTAAGGACATCCACGCGTTGGACGTGGCTGGGTTTCTGGAGAGGGTGTTATGACGTGTGGGAGGGGGTTTGTGGTTTGGCTTACGGGGCTTCCTGCGGCGGGTAAGACCACCATCGCGTCGCTGGCGGCGGAGCGGCTGAGGGGGCGGGGTCTGCGGGCGGAGGTGCTCGACGGGGACTGGGTCCGCTCCACCATAAACACAGACGTGGGGTTTTCTAGGGAGGATAGGCGGCGTCACCTCCTCCGGGCGGCGTGGGTGGCGCGTCTCTTGGCGCGGAACGGGGTGGCGGTCTTCGCGGCGTTTGTCTCGCCGTACCGCGACGTGAGGCGGGAGGTGAGGAAGGTGGTGGCCGAGGAGGTGCCGTTCTTTGAGGTGTATGTGAAGGTGTCCCTCGAGGAGGCCATGCGCCGGGACCCGAAGGGCCTCTACAGGAGGGCCCTCGCGGGGGAGGTCAAGAACTTCACGGGCGTTGACGACCCCTACGAGGAGCCTGAGGCGCCTGACCTCGTGCT
>WYEB01000680.1_pt1 | contig 11357 bp, 9 predicted proteins | sample 6343061 | NCBI WGS metagenome assembly WYEB01 (sample SAMN13812332, study PRJNA600296) | hot springs metagenome | biome: ENVO:00000051; feature: ENVO:00002007; isolation source: sediment sample from Evening Primrose shelf | place: USA: Yellowstone National Park, Evening Primrose Hot Spring ... | reverse complement strand
GTCCAACCGCCCGTTTTTAGCTATGTAATGCACCTCCACCTCTTCCCCCGGCCACCACACGCCAGATTTTGAAGAGACGACGTCTACATCTGCCACATACCACAAAGAGACAGAAACCCCACTAAAGCTACCATGCCAAGACGCAGAAACCGTAACGCCCCAGCCCAACGCGACAAAAAGAACCACCAAGACAACAAGACGCATACCTTTAAACTATCAACAATTTATGTACCTGATGTCTATCGCGACTCGCAACGATTTGGCTTGGGCGGCAGAGCCCGCCTCCCACATCTACCTGGCGGTTTTCATTATAGACATAGTGCTGATTGCGGTAGTTGGGATGTATGTCTTTGGGGACTTTATTGGCATATCCACAGACCCACTTTACTTTTTCGCAGTGCTTCTAGTCGTAATAGAAGTATCGCTGGTTCTGGCTTCGCTTATTTCATTCAAGAAAATCAGCGAGATACTTCACAGACCCAAAATATGGCACAACGTTAGAAACGGTGCATACATTCAGGTAGCGAGTTACGCCTTATCTCTTTTAATCATTGTGACGACCAAAACAGTCCTCAAAGACATCTTCTCCATTGACTTGTCTTCGCTACCGTCTTCGCTATCTCCGGAACAGTTAATCAAGATCTTGCATCACTATGAACTAGTTTTACTTTCAGCTTTTCAGATTCTCTTGTTTCTATTGCTCTTAATCCCGGCACTTCTGGCGGCCGAATATTTCAGGGCAAAATTTTATAAAGCCGCCTTCGAGGAGCTTGGAGAGGTGACTGGCATAGAGGAGTTTAAGCAAGCTGCACGTTGGCATGGGTGGCTTATCAACGTCGCCTACCTCTACACCTCCTCCGCGCTTCGTTTCCTCTCTGTTGCGTCTAGGCCGACCTCAACGACGCCTACGCATCTAGCTCCGCCGCCTCCGCCGCCTGTGTTTGTCTCTGTGGCGTTTCTCGTCTTGCCCGATGGTTCGCGGGTGGAGTTGAGAGGCGACGCCGTTTTGGGTAGGTCTTGGGTTGCCTCGATTTTTCCTAACGCCCCACGGCTTAACCGCATCTCAGAAGCTCACGCAGTTATTAGGAGGAAAACTGATGGCTGGTATATTGAGGATTTGGGTAGTCAATACGGCACATATGTCAACGACCGCGACATCAGAGGCGCCGGCGAAGTCAAACTAAACCCAGGCGACGTAATCTCTCTAGGCGGCGTATTTACGCTAGTCTTCCAGACCTAGACAACCTCTCCCTCTCGCCACCTTGCGGTTTGGACTAGCATCTTGGCCAGCTTCTTCCCTCTCTGGGCTCTTCCTCAGTTATTCAACACCTGTCTCAAATGTTTAAGGCGAGAGCGTATGAGCGAATGCCACCGCTTGTTAAGTTGTTGACGAAGCCGTATTTCCTTCGTTGTATTTGTACTCAATGCCGCTGGCAATCTCAAGTACCTATTCCTTTTGGAAGTGGGCGGGGCCGGCAAGTTAGATACGTATTTGTCGCCGTCTGTGTAGGCTGTGTGTCAGGGTGTCTGAGTCTTTTGTTGTGGGAGGTGTAGCGGCGTGTCGCTTGGTCTCCTCGGCGCCTTCCGTCGTCTCTTTACATTTCTTCACCAGCATCGTCGCGACGTCGGTGAGCCGGACGAGGCCGCGGCTTGTGACGTCAAGCGTGTAGAACTCTACGTCGTGTTCTTTCCTCAGCTCCCTCCGGGTCTTCAGCAACAGCGGCAGGTAGATGACCGCCTGTGGGTTAGGCACCACGATCCACATCTTCCGCCCCCAGCCCTCTCCACGGTCTCCACAACCTTGTGAACCACCGTGACTGTGCCGTAGAGAGTCTCCACCTCGACCACAAGCTAAGAACGCCTCTCCACGAAATCCCCCCAGGCTGTGAGAAAGTTCTCAAGCGGCCCCCGAGATGCAAATAACTCCGTGAACAATGTACAAGTAGACACTTGATAACAAATCGCCTCGATAGGTTTTTTAACTACATAGCATCTCATATTTCTACATGAGCGGCCGTGTATGGGTTCCGTGTTTGGATTGCGTCAAAGATGTACTTGTCAAAGAGGGATTTAGGGATACCCTGTTGCAGGTTTGGAAGCCGGGGCAGGTCTTCGGCCTTGTAAAGCCGCTAGACGACACATATGAGGTTCACGTCAGAGGCTACCAAGATGGAACTCTCGATGCCGAGATTGAGGTGTCGCGGGAATACCTAGAACATCTAGTCTACGGCTCCTACCCCTACGACCATTACCTCTTGGAGATACTAAAGAGACACAACATCCCCCATAAAGTAGCGAAGCCAATAGAGAGTGCGCAAAAGCCGCCGAAACCAGCCACCCTAATTCCGTGGAAGCCATTGCTACTCATCGCCGCCGTAGTTGGGGTGATAGCGTTCATCGCCTCAACCTCATCAAGCGACGGCGATAAAGAAGAGTCCCGCCGGAGGTAATTCCGTCGCCAGCTCTCAATTACAGTGATCGTCTCGCCGTCATGCAACGCCGGCTCGTCAAGCGTCTCAGATCACTCCACAAACCGAGTGCGTTGAAAACTGAAACAAACGCACTGCCGGCGCGATTACGCCAAAAAAACTCAAACATATTGTCTGCCAGATGCTCGCCAAGGTGGAGACCGCCATAGTTCTCGACGACTGTGGGTTAATTGAGAGGCCGACGAGTATTATAAATACCACAGAAGCTGAGGTATGGAACGCTTTGAAGTAAACTTTTTGCTTAGATGCGCCGTAGGTTTTCCTCTGCGGGATGAGTTGGAGTGTTGCGGCGTTAGGTTGAGAGTTGACGGCGACATTGTCCACGGAACTGCGACTGTACACGCTGAGAATAGAGAGGGAGCGAAGCAAAAAGGACGTGAGCTGGCTGAGGTTGTCGCCTCGGCCCTAACCCTCGTATTCGGGAGAGCCTTTTCTGTTGAACAGATAAACGTGAACCAAGCTAGCCAACGGCGTGAGGGGGATAGACAGGTGATAGAGGCGAAAGATGTAGCTCTCATATATGACCAGGCCAAAGCGGCATCGTATACTATGAATTGGAAAGAATTGGTGGCTATGTACATGCGACTTTTAACTACGATTAGAGACAAGCCGGAGTCGAAGAAATTCATAAGGGTGCTTAAGTGGTGGATAGCTGGCGACGTAGACGACGACCCTCTGGACAAGTTCCTCAAATACTACATCGCGTTTGAGCTTCTAGCCGCCGCGCTTGGGTACGGGAGACGGTGCAACAAGGAGTGGGCTAAACAGTTCTGCAAAGACTTCGGCATAACCTACAAAATCAACGAGAAGTTTAGCTTGCCTAGAATCCGTAACTCCTTGGTGCATGATCCCGGCGAAGAACGTGAAGAGGCGGAGAGACTGGCGGCGCAACACGCCGAGAGGTTCGGCCTAGAACTCCTAGAGGCCATAAGGAAGGCCCTTCTCCAGCCCTCTGGTCCTCCTGTTGACGCCTCGGCATCTAAAAACTGTGAGACCGATAGCGGTTGCGGGGATCAATAAAGGCTTTCCCAACCTCAGCTACGTAGGATCTCCCATCTCTCAAGGCCCCGGAAGCTCGTCCAGATATCCAAGCGGCTTAGGTTACGGCAACGTCTCATGGACCTCGTAGGCTTACTGCCAACTGAGGAGCCGCTCATACGGCGCCTCAACCGCCACGCGTAACGCCCCGGCCAAGGACCCTTGGCGGTATGTGATAGCTCGCTGTGTAACGTTAAATTTTATTCAGTGCGGGTATATGTGACTTCTTGGCGTTGTCATGTGCGTTGCGCAGAGCTTCTGGGTATTTCTGGGGCTGTGGCGCGTTTTGTGGATAGGCTTATCGATAGGGAACTTGACGAGGTTTTGAGGGAGGAGGGGGCGGGGGGTCACGACGCCGTGTGCGGCTTGCTCGCATCGCCTATTACGGCCGCCGGTGGGTTGGGTCTCAGCGTGGCCGCGCTACACGGCGTGGATCTCCTATACGAGATCCTTAGGCAATACGGCAGACTCAACGAAGAGCATCTAAAGGCGGCTGTGCTCCACTGTATGTTAGACTGCGCAGATCAGAGAATGTTTAGGTGGGACGGCACCTACCTCTGGAGGAAACACCCCCTCGAGATGTTGCGGCTGTGCCGCGACAGAGTTGTTGAGAAGTGGAAAGAGCTATACCACCGCTACTTCTTATTCGGCTACCCCTTCCCCACCCTTAAGCGTATCGAAGAACTTGCAAGCCTCGCGGAGGCTCTTTTGAGGGGCGAGCTGGAGAGGTGTCTCCTCGGTAGTGCCTGAAGCCGAGGGCAAGGGCGCGCCTAAGGTCGGCCCGAGGGCTGTTGCCGAACTTCTCAACTGCGTGAGGGAGAGGATGGGCAGAAAGGCTGTGTACTGCGTAAACTGGCAGATGCTTCCACAAACCTCCGCCGCGACTAAGATCTACGCAGAGCTCAGCAAAGGCCGCACAGTGGCGGTGAGCTTCGCCGAAGGCTACAGTTGCGGACGACCCTTCGTAGAGACGAAAACCCTGGAAGAACTCGTAGAAAAACTCCTGCCTCTTTGCAGACAGCAATTTTGATGGCTGTGTACGCGACACAGAAAGCGTCCTAGCCACAGCGATCTTTCCGGCGCCGTACAGAGGTGCAACGCCAAAGGGCTCAGCCGCGCCAATCAGCCCGACGTCTCTGAAGACGGGACGCATGTAGGCATTTTACTCCCCGGTTAGAGACGTCTTCCCCAGCGAGGCGAAAACGCCGAAGCCGCAAGTAGCTGGGGACCGTCCGTTAGCGTAAGCTTTTTATCGACTCTCCACGCAGTTTTATGGTCTTGCTCTTCGGCAGTCTCTACAAGCTTAGGGCCGAGAAGGCGGCGGAGGGCGGGGCGAAGGTGGTCGTGGTGGGGCCGCCCTGCGCCGGGAAGACCACCTTCATCAAACAGTTTCTTGAGCCTCGCGGCGTTGAGACGGCTGAGGAGACTGCGGGCTTGGCGCCTGAGGCGGAGGAGACGCGGGAGGAGGGTTTGCTTCAGCGGCTCCGCAAGCGTGTACTGGGCAGGTACGTGCGGGGCGATGAGGTGAAGAGGGAGCTGGACGGCATAAGTGGCGCGGGGTTTCTCGAGGCCTTTGACAAGCTTCCGAGGGATTTCGTGGAGCATCTGAAGAAGAAGTACGACGGGTGGTCTCTCTACCTCTTCCGTATCCCGCCCGACGCGGAGTACGAAGAGGCGAAGAGTCTACGCGCAGTCATGGAGGAGGTGGGGGTTGAGTTTAAGTGGTTTGGCCTTTCCTACCTGCCGCCCGGCCTCGCCAAGGCGCTGGCCGAGAAGGGGGAGGACTACGTGAGGCGGCAGCTAAAGCTCTACAAGGAGCTGGCGGAGGAGCTAGACATAGCCGTAGGCCGCCTCCGCAAGACGGCGGAATCCGCCTTGGAGAGCCTCCTCGGCCAAGCGAAGGAGGTGGCTGAGCGGCTTATAGACGCCGCGGCGCCTGGGGCCGGGATGGCCGCCTCGATACTCACGGAGGTGTTGACCGCACTTCTCTTTTCTAGAGGGGGTCGAAACGAATTTATCAAGCTCGTGGCTGGGTTGGGGAAGCTGGATGAGGCGCTGAGGTGCATCTTGGCGGCGCGTCTCGCCTTAGCGCTTGGCTTAGATAGAGGGGCTGTGGAGAAGGCTCTGGCCGCCTTGGCTGGGGCAGATGTGCAGAAGCTCGCCGAGGAGGTCAAGGTCCTTAAAAACGCGGCGGACAGGCTTTGGGTTGAGGTGAAGAGCGCCAAGAGGGGCTTAGATGTCCTTTTCCTAGAGGATGTGGAGCTGGGCGGCCTCTACGAGAACTTCGTGGTGCTTAACGAAAGGCCCTATGTGGATCTCCAAGAGGGCCTCTTCCCCCTTGTGGCCGGGGGCCGCTTCGAGGAGGAGGCGAGGCGTGTTCTGGAAAAGCTGGAGAGAGACGGGGTGGCCGTTTTGGTGGGGCCCAAGGGGATTGGAAAATCCACCCTAGCCGCCTACGTCGTGCGGAAAATGCTCAGCGACGGCAAAGCTGAGGCGGCTACGCGCGTGAAGAAGTCGGCGAAGGAGCTCACGTTGAAAAGGACGTTGGATTTCGTCAAGAGAAAGACGGTGGTGCTGTACGATCCCTCGCCGCTGGAGGTGTACTACAAGCATAAATACATGGAGGAGACAGAGAGGCCGGAGGAAGTGATAGAGACCTTGGAGGAGCTTGCAGACTTCCTCCAGAGTGGAGGGGGCGGTATTAGGCTGTTGGTGGTTCTGCCAACCGACCTCTATGAGGTTGTGAAGGACAAGATGCCCGAGGCGTTTAAAAACGCGGTGCTGGAGATTAAGCTGGACGATTTGCAGTTTCTTCACTCTGTGATAAAGACGTACTCCTCATGCGAGGGCGACTACAGCAAGCTGGCGGAGAAGATAGCGCAGTTAGACGGCGGATATACGCTGGTGGCCAAATACGCCGGCTTCTGGCTGAGAGGACACGGGTGCGATGCAGGCGACGTGGAGAGAGCTGTAGAGGAGGTTAAGCAGAAGCCGAAACTCTTTCTCGCTCGCTACATCCGCGACGTGTTGTTGTGGCGCAGTAGCGAGGAGGAGAGGGTGAAGCTTATGTATAGAGTCGCCGCGCCGCTCCTTCTCCACGCCGTGTTCGGCCCGGTGCCGAAGGGCGTGACGTATATTACGCAGGCCAAGGACGAGATCGTCTTTTACCAGCCCGAGGAGATAGAGAAATTCACCAAACCCCAGTGGGACCTGCTGAAGGCAGGCCTCCAGCCAATAGCCAAATGGCTCGCCCAGTGGCACGAAGACCTCGTGGAGGAGACGCTGAGAGACCTAGCCGGCCTAAACGGCGAAGAGGCAAGGAAGCAATACGAAGAGGCCTTAGGCGACTTAATCAAGGCGCTGAACTGGGCCCGCGACGAGGTATTAAAAGAAGGCGTCCCAAAGGAGCGCCGAAGATTGTTGGTAGCCCTGCTAGCCTTCGTCGCCAGGAGGCTCGCCGCTGTTTTCAAGAGCAGCGAGGTCAAGAGTTGTTGGCGCAGGATAGCCTTCATCGCTGGCCACGTGCTAGCTGGATATTTCGTGTTGTCTACGACGAAGCCGCCGGAGGACGATGCAGAGACTTTGGGAGACGCCTTGAAACCCTGTGCAGTGGATGCGTACTTGACGACAGACGACGTGATACCGCCGCTTTCAATATTTATAGTCGAGTTGCCGTATTATGTTAAAGCCCTTTCGCAGATTGTAAGAATCAGAAAAAAGCTAGGCGTCCTTACCTCCTACGTAGACGCTGACATCATAAGAGGCGCAAGGAAAACAGCAGAGGAGCTGATGAAGCGGTGGAGGAGGAGAGGTATAAACCTCCACGAGGCCTTCTACGCCTTGGGTCTGGCGGCGTTAGTGGCTGAGGGTGAGGTAGATGAGAAGACGGCTGACCTGCTAGTACACGCGGCGTCTGCCGCGGTGCAACGGGTGGCCCATTCAGCGTCTGTGTTACCGATTTTGGCGGCGTTGCGGCCTCTGGGCGAAAAGGCGCCGCATAGATATATCCATCTGCTGGCCGCCGCCTCGGAGCCTAAGATGCCGAGTCGAGTAACCGTGGAGTACATCTACGACGCCTTGCAACAATTCAAAGACCGCCTCACTGAGACAGGTCGCCTCTGGCTTCTGGTGGAGGCTATCCGCGCCTACTCAAACCTGCTGATAAAACACTCGACATACATCAAGGATCGCTGGGAGGAGGCTGTGGCTGATATGTGTGAGCTATACAGCAAGATTAAAGGGCGCGATGGCACGACGGCGCCGGAGAGCTGCCTCTCGGCGCAATGCTTGTTTGATACCATAGCCAAGGTGTATGTGCTGGCCGCGGCGCTACGTGGCGGCAGATTGGCGCCGCTTGTGCAGAAGTACTGCGGCGACCTCGTAAAAGAGGCTGAAGCAATGAGGAGCGCGCTTGAGGAGGCGGCGGCTCATCCAGAAGAGTTGAGAAAAATTAAAAACGAGGACTTCGCCAATTGGGTAACAGCGCGTAACGTCACAGGCGGCGTCGGGGAAGTGGTCGAGGATTTGAAGGGTTGGTTCACGTATGTGCTGGCCCGCTACAAGCTGAGTCACGCCATTGACGAGAAAGGCGAGTTAGACGCGGAGAAGCTAGAAGAGACGGCAGAAGAGTTCGAAAAGGCGGCGGAGATAAGTAGCAAGCTGAAGCATTGGGATAGCTACCTCATCGCCCACGGTTGGGCTCTTAGGGCCCGCGTCCTCGCCGCAAAGAGCTGGAAAGATCTTCTCAAAAGAGCTGAAGGCTTCCAGAAGCTGTGGGAGGAGGCGGGAAAACACCCTACACTGACTGCCGAGTATTTAAAAGCGGCTACCCTCACACTTAGCGACTATCTGGTCTACTTGGCGGCCTCCGGCGATAGGGAGAGGGCGGAGGAGTTGTTGAAAGAGTGGCGGTGGTTGCTGGACCACGACCAGGAGGTCTCTGTGAATACTCGGCTTATGCTTAAGCTCTTCGACGTGGGGGAGGGGGCGAAACTAGAAGAGGTTGTGAAAGTGTTTAAGCCGCGGCTTTCACGGAAGCGTCGACCGGCTTTGTTGATGCTGACCGGCCGCTTGCAGAGAGACGAAGCTTCTGAAGAATGCGCCAAATTACGTGAAGACAAAGGCGTTAAAGTCTCATCGAAAGCTAGAAAAGAGTGTGTCGACACCGTGGCGGCCGCCGCAGGTGATCAAAAAGCCGTAAAGAGGTTGAAATCGAAAATAGAGAGGAAGGTGCTGGAAGTGCATCCCCTGTTAGAGGTTGCGGACGGCAAAACGCTTGTGGAAGTCCTGACGCCCATATTACCTGCGGCACAGCTTGCCTTCACGTTGCTGGCTACTGTGGAGGGGAGGGTCGATGCGGTTAGACTACACGGCCTGTGGGGCTCCGCGAAGTCTAAGAGACCCCTAACTCGGCGGCTTTTCCGCGCCGTCTACGAGAACTGCGTCGACTTAAACAGCGAAGGTTGCAAGCTGGCATTGTTGAAGCTGTACTATCTCCACTTCTAGCGGCGCTTCCCGTGGCTGGGCCTTCCCCGAGGCTATGTCTCAAAACCGTTAGGTCTCGGCGCCATGGGTATAGCCCCTTCTCTAGCCCCGGCGCGGCGTTTCAGCCTTAACCTTCTGCGTATCATTGCGGCTCTTCACGACGAGCCCATGCCAACTTATATGCAATGGACAGCAGGCGGCTTGGCGTCTATAGTCTAGAATTAATCAAGAGAGGATTTCGTTCACTATTTCCTCAAGCGCTGCAACGGCGGTTTTCTTGTTTATCTTCTGTTTTTGGAACAGCTTGTAGATTATGTACGTGGCTAGCTCCAGCGTCGCTAGTTTTTCCAGCTTCTGTGCCGCCTCAGGCGGGCACCCGCGGTCGCACGTCTCGTTTATCTCTACGTATTCCATGTACAGCGCCATCATTATCTCGTGGAGCTTGCCCAAGACCTCGTCCCGGCTTTCGTAGAGGAGGTCCTCTAGAGTTTTGCCTCCGCCGACCGGTATGTCTAGCCGCAGAACTTCGGCGTACTCCTCCACGGCGCTTTCGAGGCTGGCCTTCACGGGGTCTGCGCCTAGCCGCCTGAGCTCCGCCAGGGCCTCCTCTATCTCCGGCGCGTACCGCCGCATTGCCGTAGCGATGTTGGAGACTATTTCCGCAACGTCCTCCCCCGTTTTCTCCTCGACCTCCTGCAGTATCCTCCGCCTGAGCTCCTGCAACCTTCGGTACAGTTGGATGAGTTCGTTGACGCGTTGCGTCCAGTACTCCTCCACAAAGGCGCCGAGTCCTACCGCAACAGCGGCTTCCCCGGCCATGCCTCCCTCACCTCCTCTAGGTTGTAAACATATGTGAGGAGGTCGTCGAGGCTTTTGTGCGCCCACGTCTCGAGGATCTGGTCTGCTACCTCCTTCACCTCCTGCGGAAGCTCGACGGGGGCGGTTGAGGCGAGTTCGTAGATTATGGCGTCGTCGGTCACCTTAGCCACCACTGAGCCATATACTTCCATGTCGTCGATGACGTCCAGCACCTCGCGGGAGAAGGGGCCGTATTTATACATCTTCCAGCGGAACACCGTAGAGCCGAACCTCCGGTACAGCTCCCTGTCGATGAGGAACAGTAGCTTCATGAGCTTGGTGCGGGCCATGGGCCCACGCCGCAGTACATACCGAATCAGATCAGCCTTATAAGCGTCAAATACAATATCCATATATAATATTGTTGTGTTCAGGTATAAAAATTCTAAGCTTATTAATAGTGCCCCGTCTTCAGGTGGGGATCTCAGTTTCCTCAAGCCCGAGACCAAAGGGCAATTTTAGCCTCCACCGTTTCGCCAGCTATCTCCGGCAAAGTCTTGACGTGTGCAACGACCGCCGCCACTGCTGTGCAAAACATAGCTGAGAGTTGATGCATACGCCTCTACGGCGTCGACAAGACGCCGGAAATCCTGCCCATGCCTCCCGTCGCTGTCCTACACAGGTTAGGCTTCCGCCCCGCGTCAATCGTGTTGACGTCTCTGAGGACGGGGCGTATTTTCGGTTAATAGCACCTCCCGGCGAGCCGCAACTGGGGCTTGTCGTTGGCGTAATTCACCGCGTCTCCGCGCAGTCTTGTTTTTCGGCCGTAGGAGGGCTGAGGAGGCGTCGAGGGCCGGTGGCCGTGGAGTGACCGCCCGGCGCCGGGGAGACTACCTTCGTCAAGCCGCGGGCGTGGAGGCGCACTAGATACGCTGGAGGCGGCGGTCTGCTTCAAGGCTGCTGTGGAGAGGGCTAGGAGGGCGGCGTCTCCGTTAGATAACATATATCTGCGCAGAGGTCAAGCTCCAGCCCATCGACAGACCGCGCCGATTTTTGCAGGCGCGAGTCGAAACGCGGCTGTAAGCCGTGCCGCGGCTACGTCTGGGGATAGGTAGGCGGGCGCCGAGAGGCTTGCCGCCCTTATAAAGGCCCTGATGGGAAGGGAGCGGGGGTGTACCGGAGAAGCGACTGCAGAATAGAGTTCGTATACCGCAGAGAACGCCTGGAGGGCTTCGCTATATAGAGCTCGCGGGCGCCGTAGCGAAGTGGCTCGGGGAGGCGGGCCGGTGGGTCTCCGCTCTGGAGGCTGAAGCTTGTAGGTCTTTTTCTGCAGGTTTGGTCGTCTGCGCTTTGTGGCTTGATGTTTAGAAGACTAGTGGTATTTCTTTTCTTGTCTGGGCGACTGCTTCGGCGGGTGGTTTGAATAGTGCCTCTATGTTTTTTTCTACGAGGAATGCGTATTTGGAGGCGTGTTCTTGGAGTTTTGAGGTGTCTATTTGGGTTTCGGCGAGTTTGGCTACGGCGTCTACTAGCTTGAGGGCGGCGCCG
>WYEB01000679.1_pt1 | contig 11362 bp, 7 predicted proteins | sample 6343061 | NCBI WGS metagenome assembly WYEB01 (sample SAMN13812332, study PRJNA600296) | hot springs metagenome | biome: ENVO:00000051; feature: ENVO:00002007; isolation source: sediment sample from Evening Primrose shelf | place: USA: Yellowstone National Park, Evening Primrose Hot Spring ... | reverse complement strand
GGGCCGTGTAGCCTGCCGCGCCCCCCATGGAGGCCCATGGGGCGCCTTGGGGGACCATCAGCTAGCTTAACTTTCCTGTAAGGTTTTTAATGTAGAGTTAACGGCCCCTTAACTCCAGCCCTCCTTGACCTTAGCACACTCCCCATAGAGTTAACTCCTGGCACTTGACCGCCAGGTTAAACGATGGCCGACCCCCTGGCCCCTTGGTGCGCCTTGGGGGCTGCCCCTATGTCGTGAGGCCCCTGGCCGGACCGTCCCTAACGGAGGGATCGCGAGGGCTATCTACGGCTCTACCGATCGATATAGCCGTTGGTAAATTGCTCTGTTAGTGACACAATACACTGAGCTTTAAACTAAGCTTCTAAAGCTTGAAACTGGTGAGCGCCAGGCTCAATGATACTGCCCTTCGTTAGATAAGTTGTCAGGCCCTTGCCTAAGGGGCTGACATGATAACGGAGCCTCTGAAAAAGCCATGCTTGAGCTTTTTTCCTAGACCCTCCAGATGCCAGAGGGAACGCTTATGAAGTTCGGTAGGTCTTCGGAGGTGCCCGCACAGGACGTCTCTAGGGTGCTGCCAGGGACCAGGGGTCTCTTCATCCAGTGGCTCGTCACAAAGGACGACGGCTCTGATAGGATTGCCCTCAGGAGGTTCATCATGAAGCCCCACGGCTTCATGCCTTACCACAAGCACAAGTACTCTGAGGCTGTGTTTATAGTCCAGGGGACCCTTAAGGTCACGATTAACGGCGTGACAAGGCTTCTCGGCCCAGGGGACTTCTTCTTCACGGCCCCCTTCGAGCCCCACAGCATAGAGAACCCAGGCGACGAGGAGGCGGTGTTCGTCTGCGCAATAACGTACGAGGATGACATGTCCCTTCAGCCGGTTGAGCAGGGGGCCTGACAGCATAACCTCTTTTCAAAAAGCTAATAAGAAAACCTGTTTTTAGTTAATAATTTATGAGTTAACGAGTTATTTAAAAGTGTTAGCGATGGTAAGCCTTTAACAATAACGTAAAAAGGCCTGAGCCTTACAGAAGCTTAGGTGCGGGGTGATGCACGCTCCCAGACGTTCTATAAGTAGTACTACCTTAGCCATAATCGTGATTGTAGTAGTTGTGGTGGCCGCGGTAGGAGGCTACGCCGCCTACCTGGCCAGCAGGCACCACGTGACCACAACAACTGTGACAACTACAACAACTACGGTAACTATAACGACGCCCATAACGACTACGACGCCCATAACGACTACAACTACTACGCCGGTAACGTCGATTACGTTCTACACCTGGTGGGCCACCACTGGTAAGGTAGCGCTGGAGCACCTCATACCTGTGTTCGAGCAGTACAACCCACCATACACTGTCACCCCTGAAATAATACCCGGCGCCGGCGGCACAAACGCGAAGTTCGCAATAGCCGGTATGATGGAGGCTGGCAAGCCTCCGGCCACCTTCCAGGTGCACTTCGGTCCTGAGATGGCTTCATACGCCCTTATAATCTCGCCTAAGGCCTTCGTCAACTTCACCCCAATAGCTATTAAGATGGGCGTGTGGACTGGGGCCGTTACTGAGGCCCTCCTCAGCGGCACGTTCAATGGCAGCCTGCTCTCAATGCCGGTCAACGTGCACAGGGGAGCCCTACTATACATCAACATAAAGCTGCTCAGGGAGTACAACCTGCCCCTGCCCACAAACCTCAGCACCCTAATATATGATACCGTTCAGCTGGCGCAGCACGGAGTGACGCCCTGGATAGTTGCAGGGGCTGACGGCGGCTGGGACCAGCTCAACCTGTGGGAGGACATATTCCTGTCCCTGGCAGTTCAGGAGTACGGCCTGGCGGGCGGAGCCAGGCTCTACAACGAGTTTGTCTACGGCACCATAGACCTGGCCAACACCTCGATACAGCAGCTCATAAATGAGACTGACGAGCTCTTCCTCAACTTCACCAGCTACGACTACCCAGGCTGGCAGAGCATAACCTGGATCCCGGGCCTCACAGACCTGGTAGAGGGCAAGGTGGCCTTCCAGGCTAACGGCGATTGGGAGACAAACTACGCCTATGATTTCCTCAACGTAACCACTTACCCTGCCATTGAGCCCTACATAAGCTGGCCTAACGTAACAGTCGTCGTTGAGCCGTTCCCAGGAACTAACGGCACGTACGCCCTCGTCATAGACGCCATCGGTGTGCCGCAGCCCTACCCGACCACTGAAGCTGGCATAAGGTTTGCTGAGTTCTGGGCGTCTTACGCAGGCCAGGAGGTCTGGACCAAGTGGAAGGCCACAACGTTCTGGAAGAACGCCACTGACTGGTTTAACACCCCAGAGCAGTGGTGGAGCCACGAGCAGCTGGTAAGCACGCCGGCTGACCTGTTCGTGTACCAGCTCTCTGACGGAGGCCTGTTCGACGACGTCTTCGCCGCCTGGATATCACAAGTACTGGCGCTGCAGCAGACAGGCCCCGTCTACATACCTGCATACAACGCGCACCTGGCCTCACTAGTGCAGCAGGAGTGCGAGGACTGGCTAGCAGCTGGTAAGATAGGCCTCGGCTACCTTGGCATAGCAGGGCAGCCGTTCGCCGGCTACGTGCCGCCGTGGGTCATAGTGCCGGGGTACTACTTCAACTCAAGCTACGTCTGCCCGACCTACACTCCCCCATGATCTAGATAGTTTTTCTAAACCTTTTCTTTTTTAAGCACCTTTTCAGCTAACCAAAGGTGCGTTTATAAACCCCTCTAGCTTCTCTCGCATAAGGATAGAGGTGAGAGGAGTCCTATGAAGGAGAGCCGTAGTGAGGGAACTAAAGTCAAAACTAAGGAGGGAAAGGGTATCGGCAGGAGTCACATTCAGCTGGGCCTTATGGCGTTGCCTACCCTATTCTTCAGCGCGTTCCTTATCTACATAATTGCCTGGAACCTCTGGCTCTCAACGCTTAACTGGTCACTGCTTCACAGCAAGCCCTCCTTCGTTGGCTTTGGAACGTACGCAGCCGTCTTTAAGGACCTCTTCTTTAAGGTCTCCATTTACCATTCAACGATATTCTCCCTTGGCCTAGTGGCCATAGGCGACGCCGTCGGCCTCCTGCTGGCCGGCCTCCTGTACTACCTTCCTAACACCCAGCGCGCCGTCTACATCTCGATCTTCCTCTACCCGATGGCCATTTCGATGGCGACCAACGGCATCGTATGGGACTGGCTCTTTAACCCAGAGATCGGCTTCGGCTGGCTCACGTCACACATGGGCCTACCTAGCCTGAACCCGCTGGCAACGGCCACCTCCACGACGCTCTCCATATTCCTTGTGGAGTTCTGGGCCTATACGGGCCTCGCCGTGCTGTTCTACCTAGCCTCCTTCATGAACATCGACAAGTCTATAGTAGAGGCGGCTAGGATAGACGGCGCCAGCGGCTTTAAAATACTCTTCAGGATACTCGTGCCGAACTCCATGAATGGCTTCATCGTTGCGACCGCGCTGCTCTTCCTCTTCTCCTTCAGGATGTTCAGCCTGCCATATATATTAGGTGGAGGGCCTACGAACCTGAACCTCATGACGCTGGCAGAGTACGTCTATTACCAGTTCTACACAGAGTTCTTCAGCGAGTCAGCTGTCGCCTCGATGATTATCACTACAGTAGCGGCGGCCGTCATTATACCATACGCCGTTTACGGCATCAGGAAGTGGGTAATGAGGGGGTGATGCAAATGGCCTCGTACAGGGCTAGGCTCGCTAAGTATGTGGTCCTTCAGCTGGCTGGCGCAATTATAATAGTATTCTGGCTCATACCCCTTTACGCCATGTTAGTTGGCGGCTTCAAGACACACTTTGAGGCTACAGCAACGTCAGTGTTCCAGCTACCTGCGAGGCCTACGCTATCTGCGTACATAACTGTCTGGAACGACATGAAGAGGCCCCTGATTAACAGCCTGATAGTAGTGGTCCCGGTCACGCTGATCTCGGGGATACTTGGAGCCATGGGGGCCTACTTCTTCTACGTGCTCGGGGAGAAGCACCCAATAGTAAGCAACACTGGCTTCTCACTGATATCCCTGGCCACGTTCCTCCCCGTGGAGTCAGCGTTCCTGCCGCTCTACCTGTTCGAATACTCCTCGCACATGGTGAACACCTACTGGGGGCTGATGTTTGCTTACCTGCTCTTCTACATTCCCACCGCGGCGCTCCTCTTGTCAATATTCATGCCAGTGGTGCCCAGGTACCTAATAGAGGCGGCAAGGATAGACGAGGCCGACCACTGGACCATTTTCTGGAAGGTCGTGTTCCCCCTTATAGTGCCCGGCTTCATTTCAACGCTGATCTTCGTCTTCGTTATGTCGTGGAACAACTTCTTCCTGCCGCTCATCCTGACCACGACGCCGTCTATGAGAATGGTGCCCGTGGAGGAGAGGTACTACATGGGCGGCTATGGAACCCTTTACAATGAGACATACGCCGCCGCCGTCCTAGCCTCCATAGTGCCCCTGGCAGTCTTCATAGCCCTTGGAAGGTACTTTATACGCGGGCTCGCCGCGCTGGGAGGCGGGGCTAAGGGGGTGTAGCCATGGCGTCAGTAAGGACAGAGAACCTCAAGAAGATATTCAAGAAGGGCAAGTCAGAGGTCCACGCGGTTGACGGCATAACCCTTACGATACCGGACGGGCAGGCCTTCGGGATCCTCGGCCCCAGCGGCCACGGCAAGACGACGTTCCTGAGGCTGGTGGCAGGCCTTGAGGTCCCGACGGACGGCAACATTTACTTTGACGACGACCTTGTGTCAGCCCCCGGGAGAATTGTAGTCGAGCCAGAGCACAGGGGCATAGCCATGATGTTCCAGCTCTGGGCCCTCTACCCTAACATGACGGTCTACGACAACATAGCCTTCCCGCTCCGCAACGCCGGCGTGCCTAAGAGCGAGATAGACAAGAGGGTAAGGGAGATAGCTGAGGAGCTCGGCCTCACCAGGGTGCTTAACCACTACCCCAGGGAGATAAGCGGGGGCCAGATGCAGAGGACAGCGTTAGCTAGGGCCCTGGTAAAGAACCCAAGGGTGCTCCTGCTCGACGAGCCTTTCAGCAACCTGGACGCCGCCATAAGGGACGGGGCCAGGGCCCTGGTGAGGAGGGTCCAGAGGGAGAGGAAGCTGACCACGATAATAGTGTCCCACGACCCGGCGGACATATTCTCAATAGCCGAGGTGGCAGGGGTCATAATTAACGGCAAGCTGGTGCAGGTGGCCCCGCCGACGGAGATTTATGACAGCCCGATCAATGAGACCGTGGCAAGGCTGGGAGGCGACATAAACGTAATAGAAGTTAAGGCCTCTGATGGGATTATTTACATCTCAAACTCCGTCAAGCTGCTGTCGCCGATCCCCAAGCTGGAGGGCAAGTTCAGGCTCGGAATTAGGCCTGAGGACCTCGTGCTGAGTGACTCGGCAGAAGCGCCTGGGATGAGCCTGGTGGGCAGGGTTAAGGTGAAGGTCTCAAGCTATGTAGCTGGCATATTTAGGACCCTGGTCTCGCCAACCGACGATGACTCCATAGATATACTTGTTAACACCAATGGTTACGTGGAGCCAGGGTCTGAGAAGAACCTGCTCGTGAGGCTCCCTAAGGTTAAGGTCTTCAGCGAGAAGGGCGAGAGCCTGACGTTGCCCCCCAGGTCCTGACCTCAAGGTAAGCTTTAAGCCTCGAAAGCCAGAGGTCTTTGTAGTGATGATACGACGGTATGCCGAGCCGACAGGTGATGACGAGGGTCTGCCCCTTGCTGAGGACCTTGCCCCTTGGCCTGTCCTTTCATTATCAACTATGACAGTTCGTTTCACAGACCAGGCCAAAAGCTGATAATAAGCCTCAACGAGAGCCTCTGGCGCCTCCGCGCCCGGAGAGCCTGGCGAGGTCCTGCCCCTCATTGTCAAGCCTCCTCAGGACGGTGAACCTTACAATGGTCACGTCGTCCTCAAGGCTGAAGTCCCCGTAGATCCTCCTCAGCTCCCTGAAGAGGTCTATGAGCCCCCTGAACCCGTCAACCCTGGCGTCTTCATCTGTGAGCTCCCTGACCTTCTTGTAAGTCACCTCGTCCACCCTGGCCAGCGCTATCGGCCCCCTGTCGCCCACTATCGTGAGCAGCCTGTCCCTGAGGACTAGCCTTCCAAGCCTTATCGTGCTCCTCTTCCTCCCCTCTAGTATCATCTGTAAGTACCTCTTCTTGAACTTCAGCCTCCTCCCCAGGCCCCTGACGCCTCCCTTCCCGTCCATGCTCGGCGGTGTAGCTTTTGAGAAGAGCTTATATATTTGGTACCACCCTTAACCCTCCTGCGAGGCGTAGGTGCATGAATAGTAAGGCTTTGGCCCTCCTCCTTGTTATCGTCTTCGCGGCCTCCCTCACGGCACCTTACCTCGGCTCCGCAAAGGCTGCCAGGGCCCAGCAGGTCACCTACTACGGCCCCTCGCTGCAGGGTAACTACCTCGGCGAGCTCCCGCCCTCCCAGCTCGTCAGCATCTCCGTCTTCCTGCCCCCAAGGAACCTGCAGGAGCTCTACCTGGTGGCCCAGGAGGTCGTCAATCACCAGGTCAAGCCGCTGAGCAAGCAGGAGGTGCTGTCTCTCTTCGCGCCCTCTGAGCAGGATCTTGAGGCTGTTGAGAACTACCTGACCTCGCAGGGCTTCAATATAGTCTACGTGAGCCCTGACCGCTTCTCTGTCATGGCGGAGGCCCCCGCCTCAGTAGTAGAGAAGGTCTTTGGCGTCAAGCTGGGCCTCTATGAGACCCCCCAGGGCACCGTCTTCTACGCGCCCGAGGGGACGCCGGCTATACCGCAGCAGCTCGAGGGGACCATAATAATGGGCCTGACCAACAGGACCTCCTTCATGCCCCAGTACGTCGTATCTGGCATGATAAGGAACCACACAGTGATACCTTATAGCAGTAACGGCGCCTTCGGCCTGCCTAAGCCTATGCAGGAGGCCTTCGCAGGCCTTTACTACACTCCCGCTGACTTCGAGGGGGCATACAACGTCACGCCCCTGCTCCAGTACAGCCAGGGCGCCACGATAGCCATCATTGACGCCTACGGCGACCCCGAGATATACCAGGACGTCTACATGTTTGACCAAATGTTCGGCCTCCCGATGGCCAACCTCACGGTGATACCCATAGGTCCCTACCACCCAGAGCTTGGCCTGTTCACTGGGTGGGACATTGAGACAGCCCTCGACGTAGAGGCGGCCCAGACCATGGCGCCCTACGCCCACATATACCTAGTAGTGGCCGCCAACAACGGCAACGCGCTCCTGGAGGCCATAGACTACGTTGTCAGCACTGACCTGGCCGACGTCGTGTCAATGAGCTGGGGCCTACCTGAGAACCTGTGGGCCATGTCGGGCGCCTACACTACATACCCGGCCTTCTACCTCAACTACGCCTTCGCTGACTACTACTTCGCCCTGGGCTCTGCTGAGGGCATAAGCTTCTTCGCCGCCTCAGGCGATGAGGGGGCCTTCGACTTCACGCCTACGACCTATGGCGCCGTGTTGTTCCCGTCTTCATCGTCCTTCGTGACTGCAGTGGGCGGCACCAGCCTGTACGTTAATGTGACCTCAGGCTACCTCGGCTTCCTCAACACGGTGGGCTCCTATGAGTATGAGACCGCGTGGTCCGTGAACCCGCTCTATGGAATTGAGGTGGCCTCCACAGGAGGCTACTCAAGCATCTTCCCCAAGCCGTGGTACCAGTTCGGGGTAGTCCAGGGCAACTATAGAGCCACCCCTGACGTGGCGGCTGACGCTAACCCGTACACGGGCTTCGTAACCATAGTTACTGGGGTCCCATACGTAATAGGAGGCACCAGCCTTGCCACGCCGCTGTGGGCCGGCATAGTGGCTGACATAGACTCCTACCTGGGTATGAGGCTAGGCCTTGTGAACCCGCTCCTCTACGAGATCTACAAGACACCGTCACTTTACTCAGAGGCCTTCCACCAGGTGACTTTTGGCTACAACGGCTACTACCTGGCAGGCCCTGGTTACAACCTGGTGACAGGCCTGGGGTCGCCTAACGCCGGCGAGCTGGCCTACGCGATACAGACGATCCTTGAGACCTCAAAGATGTTGTCCATCAGCGTCACCACCTACCAGCCGGGGTCCCAGTTCGCGTGGTACATGTACAACACGACGTTTGAGGTAGAGGCCTACATAACCTTCCCCAATGGCTCGACAGTCAAGTCGGGCAACTTCAACGCGTACATATTCACGACCCAGGGCCTCCTCGAGGAGGTGCCGCTGAGCTTCAACGAGTCAAGCGGGCTCTGGGAGGCCAGCGTCTACGTTAAGCCTGGCTCGCCGCCGAACGTCTGGACAATACTTGTTAACGGGACCTCTGGGGCTTACTCAGGCGCTGGCGCTACTGACGTCTACATAGGGGTCGGCATTAACATAATCTATCCAATACCCTACCCCTACGCGCCGCCGATACCTGTCAACCAGCCCTTCACAGTGGAGGTCTACGCTATGTACCCCAACGGGACTCCTGTGACAGCGGAGAGCCTAGAGGCGGTGTTCTACGGGCCTCACGGCGCTACGTTCAAAGCCACGCTGCTTCCTACTTCAACCCCTGGGCTCTATAGCGGTACTGCGACCTTGCTGTACCCAATGCCGCAGGGCACTTACATAATGTACGTCTACTACGCAGGGCCCAGCGGCCAGGTCGAGGGCGAGGCCTATGAGTACGTCTACTTCGGCGAGGCCGTAATAGTTGGCTATGTCCTGACGCCGCTTGACGACGGCATGCCCTCGGTGAGCGCTGGCCAAACCCTTACGTTCCTGGCCTATGTTGTTAACCCATGGGGCCTTGGCTCCTTCACGAGCCAGGTCATGGTCGACATATACAACCTGAGCGGCTACCTCGTGGCCCAGGTGCCTCTCCAGCCCGCTCCCTACCCGCTCCTCTACTATCAGATAGGCTACTTCACGGTGCCGCCAACTATGCCGCCAGGCTGGTATAACGCCGTCTTCGTGACGACAGAGAACACCAGCACCGGCCCGCTCTTCGGCTACCTGAACCAGTCCTTCTACGTGGCCCCGGCCAGCGCCCAGGCGCCGCTGATTGTAATACCCAGCTTCGCCTATGAGAACCAGTGGGTTCAGATAAAGGCCTACATACTCTACCCCAACGGGACTCCTGTGACGAGCGGTGAGTTCGTCGCCACCCTCCTGCCGGCCCAGGACACGTATAACCTGCTCCTCCTGAGCTTTGAGACGGGTGTCCCGCTACAGTACAACGCTACGCTGGGCGCATGGGTAGGCTACGTCCAGGTGCCCTCTATAGTTAGCCCGAGCGTCTACCTGGGCGAGGGCCTCTACAGCCTGGCAGGGCCATGGGATGTTGTAGTGGCTGGCGTGACCCCCACAGGGCTCAACCTGTATCCGTCGGTCTGGCCCATCTATGTTGAGCCCTTCACTTACATGGACCCGACGACCCTGACGGCCTCTAACGTGAGCGCCCTGTCTTCCGTCACAGGGTCAGGCGGCGTGCTTTACAACGTCTACTTCCCGAGCCTCAGGCTGATAGGGGTCAACGTGACCCTTGTGAACAGCGAGGTGGGCCAGCTGACAGCCATTAACTCGCACGTGAGCTTAGTTAACTGCAACGTGAGCACCGTCAACGCTGTGGGCTCCACGGTTGCCCTCAACGGCGGGGTGGTTGAGGGCGGGACCGTTGGCATAAACGCCGTTGATTCAAACGTGATAGTCAAAGGGACGGAGTTCATGGACCTGGGCTACGCCTTCTCAGTCTCGCACGCCTCGCTAAGCGTTGAGGGCGCAACTTACATCAACGTGGGCGACATAGCTACTGACGGGGCCAGCGCCCTGGAGCAAGAGGTCGCCTCGGGCGTCTCAGAGGCAATTTCGCAGCTGCTCTCTGTGACGCCGCAGTCACTGACCCCAAGGCCCCTTGTGACCCAGCTGCCCTCTGCGCCAGCAGCCGTAGAGCAGCCCTCGCAGCCGCTCACGACCCTGCCCTCCAGTGCCAACACCGCTGGTGACGCCCTCTGGCTGGCCCTAACGGCCTCAGCAACCGCTTTAGCCTCCATAGTATTGGTCCTACTCAGGCCGAGGAGGGGGTGAGAGGTCCCTTGAGCCCTAAGCTCGTAGGTCTTGTTTTTGTCGTCCTGCTCGTAGCGGCCTGGACTCCAGCCGCCTTAGCTGCACAGACTCAGCCTGCTCAGTCGTCCGCAGGGCCTCTCCCTGTGAGGCCTTTGTTTAACCTGGCGCTCTCGCCAGCCCTCTACTCCTCTGTGCACGGACATGACTGGTACTACTCGTTCCAGGCCTTCAGGTACGTGCCCCCTAACGAGACTCCTAGGGTGATATGGATAGCTAAGGACGTGATTTTCAACAACACGGGCTTACCCTATAACGCTACAGTTTACGTGCCTCCGGGCAACTACAGCCTGATGCTTCTCAACCTCTCGATAAGGGAGGCCGGCGGGCCCCAGTACGACAGGGTAGTTGAGGTCTTCGCCAACGGGACCCCCTTGCTCTGGGGCTCAACCCAGGAGATACTGAACTCGACAACCGCTGTCGACGTGACCTTCTTTGAGAACCTCCTCAGGGGCCCTGTCAGGTTCCAGCTGCTCTTGCCCAACTGGTACGTGCCTAGTATACACATAACTGGTTACTATGAGGCTAACCTGACGCTCCTGCTCTACAACGGGACGCCGCCAGCCGGGCTGCCAAACGTCTTCATACCGCTGTTCGTCAACAAGGTCGGCTACTCGACCGTCTCCCTCAACGCCTACGAAGACTACGCTGAACAGCAGGTGATGATACCTAATGGGACCTACAGGGCGTGGCTGGTACTTTACACCAAGGGGAACGCCTACGACGAGTTCTGGTACACCAACATGCCCGCCGTGAGGTACGTCAAGGTTTACTACAACGGTCTCCTGGCCGGCGTCGTGAACCCGTATGAGACGATCTACACGGGCGGCATAGACCTGTTCTGGTGGAGGCCTGTGACCTCAGTGAACACCCTCTCGTTCCACATGCCTGACGTAGTTGACCTGACGCCCCTCCTGGCCTATGGCCTTAATGCCACCATAGCGATAAGAGTGGCCGACCTGTTGGAGTCAGCCCAGACAATGGGCGTCCCGGGCGGTGCCTTTAACTGGGACATCGCCGGCTTCCTCGCCCTCTGGGTCAATGAGAGCAACCCAATGGTAGGGGCCACCGCGCTCAGGGCCGAGGCAACCTATCACGATACGGGACCCCTCCTACTCAACTACGGCTACGCTGGCCTCTACTTTGACGAAGGCGCCAGCTACCTCATAAACTACACCTCAGAGCTCTACTTTGAGCACGGCCA
>WYEB01000676.1_pt1 | contig 11380 bp, 8 predicted proteins | sample 6343061 | NCBI WGS metagenome assembly WYEB01 (sample SAMN13812332, study PRJNA600296) | hot springs metagenome | biome: ENVO:00000051; feature: ENVO:00002007; isolation source: sediment sample from Evening Primrose shelf | place: USA: Yellowstone National Park, Evening Primrose Hot Spring ... | reverse complement strand
GATTAGCATTGCATAGATATATCCTATGATGACTATTGGTAATATTAGAAGTATAAACAATTTCTGCCACTGAGGAAGGGCGGACCACTGGGCCTTTAGCTTTTCCATCACTGCCCTCCTACGCTTTTTTCTGCAATCAGTTTTGTGGAATAATACTCATAACCGTTTGGTGTCGTCTTTCTTTCTATACCACTTATAAAAACTTCCGCATTATTCTTTTTAAGACTGTTGACATAAGAGCTTATGCTTGCATAGTCAAAAGAAGAGAGATCAAATTCTGTCTTAAGTTTTCTATTTTCCATATCCAGGCTTTGACTATAAGTAAACATCCAACTAACAGAAGGAACGGAACTGGAAAAACTAACAAAGCTATTGTTGAAAGGTTCATACAGTGATTTCAAACCTATAAGTATATCCTTGCTGCGTTCTATCGCATCCATTTCTGTTTTTAAAGCGGATATCTCAGACTCTATTTCTTTCTTCTCTTCTGAAATGCGTTTCGCCAATCCCTCTAATCTGTTCTTTTCCGCCTGCAATTGATCTATCTCTAGCTTTATTTGTGTTAATTCTTTTGAGATTTTCCAATACCATACACCCATACCCAAAATGCCAATCCAAAGGAGAACAGACAGATAATACTGTGCTTTATCTAATTTTAAAAGATCACCAACCTTTACCTCCTTCAAAGATACCAATGTGGGTTGCGGTAAGGTTCTTTTAGCTTTTTTCTCCTTAAGCAGATTGATTTTTATCATCTTGCCCTCTCCCTTAAACTAAGTATATAGGGGACAAAAAAGTTGGGCGGTAGTTCGCCAGCGTCCAAAAGCCCCAATATGGGCAGGTTTTCAAGTATATAATCCAAGAAACTTTCATTGTCTAAGGCAGCACCTGCAATATAAACGTTAAATATATCGTTTATCACAATTAGATTCCTCACCTCTGCAATGAAGTTTTCCAAAAGTTCCTCAGAGGTGGAGTGTGATCCTGTCTTTTTAATATATCCCAAATAATCCCAGTGTATTACAGAATAGGATATATTGGAAGAGTTATAAGTCAAAAGTATGGAATAATCGTAGTCTATGTATAAGATGGAAAAAGGCAAGGCAAGCTTATGATATATACCGTAATTCGCTATAGCCAGCACTTCATAGTCTATAATCTCAGGCTTTAGCCCTGCGGAACTGATTAAATTAGTTAGCCTGTTGACAGATTCAGTACGGGCGAGCACCAAAGCCACGCTTAGGGCATCTTCCCCGTGCAAGATAAAGTAATCGTAAGTGGTTTCTTCTTTTATCTGACTTAACTCCCTTTTTATTATCCATTCTATGGCGCTGTCCAAATCCTTTTGGCTTATTTTGGAAGGGTATTTGTAGAGCTTTAGTATTCCATCGGTAGCTGGGAGCGATGCTATAACCTTATGTCCCTGTAATCTATATTCACCTACTATCTTTTTTAGGGCTGAGAGTTTTTTATTTTCATCTCCGTCCTCAAGGATAATCTCCTGTGGTTGAAAAATGGGCTTTCCATCTTCTCCCAACTCCAAAAGCCTTATGAAGCTTTTACCAACCTGCAGTGCCAAGTAGTTTTTAGTTCCTTTAATCTTAAAGGAGGGAAAGCTTAAAGTTCTTATACGCTCCAAAAGTTTCATACCCCTACCTTTCTATTTTTAGATTCCGCTTCTGCTATAACCAATAAAGTTTTCAGCACAGAATCGGGGTTTAGTGAAATACTGTCTATGCCTTCCTCTACCAGAAACTGGGCAAAGTCTGGGAAGTCGGAAGGTCCTTGACCGCATATACCCACCTTTTTACCCTTTTCTTTGGCGATGCTTATGAGCTGGGATATTAACCTTTTGACCGCCTCGTTCCTTTCGTCGTAAAGATGTGCTACGAGTCCTGAATCTCTGTCCAAACCAAGGGTTAGCTGAGTTAGGTCGTTGGAGCCTATGGAGAAGCCATCAAAGATCTCTGCAAACCTGTCCGCAAGGACAACGTTGGATGGAAGTTCTGCCATTACATAAACTTCCAGACCGTTTTCTCCCCTTCTTAGTCCATACTCCTCCATCACCTTGAGAACCTTCTCGCCCTCCTCTGGTGTTCTACAGAAGGGGACCATCACCTTGGTGTTGGTAAGACCCATCTTGTTTCTCACCCGCAGTATTGCCTGACATTCAAGCCCAAAGGCGGGTTTATAGACCTCCGAATAGTATCTTGACGCGCCCCTCCATCCAAGCATAGGATTTTCCTCTTCTGGTTCAAAGAGCTCACCACCTATAAGCCCTTTGTATTCGTTAGACTTAAAGTCCGAAAAACGTACTATTACAGGATTTGGATAGAAAGCAGCAGCTATTTTGGCTATGCCATAGGATAGCTTTTTAACAAAGTATTGTGCCTTATCTTCATAGCCAAAGGTTAGGTTTTCTATCTCCTCTATGGTTTTTTTCAGGTTGATCTGTTTTTTGTCTTTACCCTTTGCCAGCTTGCTTTTGAGGGGTTCCTCTGCATGCTTGTATATGGAAGCCATAGAACAAATCCCCCTCTCATCGATGGCTCCGTACTCTTCAAGCTTTTCCACCAAAGCCTTAAGCTCCCTGTAATAAAGAAGGGCTAAGGGATGGATCTTTATGTAGTTTGCTATGATGAACTCCTCACGCGCCAGTCCTACTCCATCGTTGGGAATAAAGGAATACTTGAAGGCGGATTCAGGGTTGCCCACGTTCATCATAACCTTGGTTCTGGTCTTGGGCAGTTCCTTTAGGTTGATCTCTTCTACCTCGTAAGGTATGTAGCCTTCGTATATGTATCCTACCTCTCCCTCTGCGCAGGAGAGGGTGATTTCATCGCCAGTTTTAAGCACTTCCGTTGCCTTGTGGGTGCCCACCACTGCGGGTATGCCCAGCTCCCTTGCCACTATTGCTGCGTGGGCAGTTCTTCCTCCTCTGTTGGTGATTATACCGCTTGCTTTTTTCATTACAGGCTCCCAATCTGGGTCTGTTATGTCTGTTACCAGGATCTCTCCTTCTTGAAATTGTCCTGCGTCCTTTAGGTCGTGGATAACTCTAACTCTACCATGAACCACCTTATCGCCCACCGCGATGCCGTATAGGATCCTTTTCTTAGCCCTCTCTTCTACTGGCATGCTGATCTTGTAGACCTTTAGTACGTTCTCTTCCTTCCTTGAATGCACCGTTTCTGGTCTTGCCTGAACCACAAAGAGCTCGTTTAAAACCCCATCCTTTGCCCACTCTATGTCCATTGGCATCCATCTGCCGTTCTTTTTGGAATAGTACTCCTCTATCAGAACTCCCCATCTTGCAAGCTTTAAAATCTCCTCATCGGTGAGGGCAAACTGCTTTTGCTCTGAAAGTGGAACGTTGACGATCTTTGTTCTCTCTTGCCCCACACCATACACCATCTTTCTATCCTTTCTACCGAGCTTTTTCTCTATTATAGCCGAGTATCCCGCCTGAAGGGTAGGCTTGAAGACCATATACTCATCCGGGGTTATCATGCCCTGAACCAGAAGCTCACCCAAACCGTAGGTGGCATTTATAACTATCACATCCTTAAAGCCCGATTCTGTGTCTAGTGTAAACATAACTCCAGAGGCACCCAAATCGGACCTTACCATCTTTTGAACACCCATAGCTATGCCAACCTTAAAGTGGTCAAAGCCCAAGCTCTCCCTGTAAGAGATAGCCCTGTCTGTGAAAAGGGACGCAAAACCGTTCTTTATAGCGGTTAGCACATTCTCCGCACCCACTACGTTTAGGTATGTATCCTGCTGTCCTGCAAAGGAAGCATGAGGCAAATCCTCCGCGGTGGCGGAGGACCTAACCGCCACATCCACCGCAAAGGAGTTGTACCTCCGAGAAAGCTCAGAGTAATACTTTTTTATCAACTCCTCCAATTCTGGAGGAAATTCTCCACCTTTTATAAGCTCTCTGACCTCGTATCCCCTCCTTGCCAAGTCCTGCACATCGTTAGGGTTCAAACCCTCCAAAATCTTCCTTATCTTTTCTTCTAACTTGTTATACCTCAGGAACTCATAATAGGCTTTGGATGTTACCACAAAACCGTAGGGTATGTTAATACCAAGCTTTGAAAGGTTTCTGAGCATCTCCCCGAGGGATGCGTTCTTTCCGCCCACCAAGGGCACATCCTCCATGCCCACTTCGTCCAACCAAACTAAAAACTTCTGCTCCATGTCTATACCTCCTCCAAAACTATTTTTTCAAAATCTCCAAAGCGGTTAAAAAGTTTTTTTATTCTAAACAGAAGGGCTAATCTATTTCTTCTAAGTTCTTGGTCTTTATCCATCACAAGGACCCTATCAAAGAAGCGGTCTATAGGTTCCTTGAGGTCCCAAAGGTCTAAGAGCTCAAGCCTTTCAACCTCCAAGCTTTTCACTTTTTCCCAAAGCTCCCTCTCCTCTTTTTCCTTCATAAGCTCCTCCTCCACACTTTCATCTTCCCACTCCTTGGGAAGAATTTTAACAACCCTCCTGTAGGCTTCTACTACATCTTTAAATTTTTCCGTTTCTTTCAAATTGGCAAGCATCTGTACGAGCTTTATTGCGTCTAAGGGTTTTAGTGGATCCTTTACCTCCAAAACCGCCCTTACAACATCGTAGCCATAAGGCTCTAAGTAGGCTTCCAGCCTGTTTTTCATGAACTCCTCAAGACTCTGCGGGACAGACCCCAGCACCTCCCTCAGGTTCAAGTTATAACCTCCCTTATCAAGGATTGCAAACACGCCATAGGCACTGCGCCTTAGTCCGTATGGGTCAGAACTTCCGGAGGGCATCTCGCCCACACTCAAAAGGGTTGCTATGTTATCCAACTTGTCCGCCAAGGAGAGAATTTGAGAAACCACACCCTCGGGCAAGGGGTCTGTGGCACTTTTGGGGAGATAATGCTCGTAGATGGCTTTAGCTACCTCCTCCTCTTCTCCAAAAGCCTTTGCATAAACCATACCCATGTAGCCCTGAAGTTCGTCCAGCTCCTTTACCATGTTGGTAAGTAGGTCCGCCTTTGAAAGGAATGCAGCCCTTTTTACTTTTTCTACAACCTCCTCTCCAAAGCCAAGGGCTCGTGCGATTTTCTCTGAGAGTTCCACAAGCCTTTGGGTCTTTTCCCACATACTGCCCGCCTTCGGGTGAAAGACCACACCTTTTAGTCCATCCACCAGATTTTCCAAGGGGGTCTTTAGGTCCTCCCTGTAAAAGAAGAGGGCATCCTCAAGCCTTGCCCTTACAACCCTCTCGTAGCCTGTCTTTATCAAATCGTTTGGAGTATTACCGCTAAAGGCTACAAAGTAAGGCACCAGCTTACCATCTTGGTTGGCAAGGCAGAAAAACCTCTGGTGGTGTGCAAGGACTGTAATCAAAACCTTCTCGGGTAGTTCTAAATACTTTTCCTCAAAGCTTCCTACCACAGAGAAGGGAAACTCAAGGAGATTTGCCACCTCCTCCGGAAGACCCTCTGGATACTGGGGCTTACAACTTAAGGCGTAAGCTTCTTCTCTTAACATTTCTAAGACCATACCAAGTCTCTCTTTGAAGTCTGGGATCACGTAGGCGTTCTTTAGCTTTTCTTCATACTCCTCCGCATTTTTGAGAACCAGGGGACCACCATGCAAAAATCTATGGCTGTATGTGATTCTGTCTGCCTTCACATTACCAAATTGAAGTGGGACGACCTCCTCCCCGTAGAGGGCACACAACCACCGGATAGGTCTTGAAAAGGTCAAGCCCTCCGAATTCCAACGCATCCTTTTGGGAAAGGGAATAGATTGTAAGAGTCCTTCAAACTCCTCTTTTAATTTCTCCAAGGGCGTCTTTCCCCTTTGAACCCTACGAACCGCCACATACCTCCCTTCTCCCTTTTGAACCTCTATCACTTCCTCTTGAGTGGCAGAGACCTTTTGCAAAAATCCCAGAAGTGCCTTTGTGGGTTTCCCATCCTCGTAAGCTACGCTAACGGGAGGGCCAACTATGATCTCCTCTTTTTCTGTGGGTGTGTTCTCAAAGTCTTCCGTAAGAATAGCTAAACGTCGGGGTGTGCCGTAGGTTTTTATAACTTTTACTCCTAAGAGTTTTTCAATGCCCTCCTTGAGGCTTTCTAGGGCTATGTTTATAACCCCCGCGGGCAGTTCTTCTGTTCCTATTTCAATCAGGAGCTTCATAACTACATCTCCATTAAAAGGGCTTGGGCTAAGTTAGACCAATAAGTTCCCTTTGCCTCTTTGAGGATGGATTCTAAGACCTTCTTTGCCTCCTCTTTCCTGTTGCTGTCTAAGAGCACCTGTGCCTTAAGCAGTTGGGCAGAGTAATAGTTAAAGCTGTCTTTTCCTATAGAGTTGAGAACGCCGAGGGCTTTTTCTTTTTGCCCTTCCTTGTAGTATGCAAAGGCTAACCTCTCGGTGTATAAGGACTTTATTTGATCATCCTTCAGGGATGAGATTATCTCCAAAAGTTTTTTACTGTCTTCCTTCCCATCCAAGGCATAAGATAGAATGAGTGGCTTAAAGGCACCCCCCTTTTTTAGCCCTTCCTCTATTAGCTTTTTAGCCTTTTCCTCCTCTCCCGATTGCACCAACCTCCTTATTTCCCACTCAAGATAAGAAGCCTCAAAGTTCCTCTTTTTTTCCCAATCCTTATAAAGGATGAATAGTCCCGTCCCTAAAAGCAAAAGGGCAGGTGGGACCAGATACCTCCAAGGTAAAAACACCATTGATATAGATTTTAAACCATAACCTTCAAGAGTTCATCCACCACCTTTAAGTTCTTTAACACCGACTGAACAGACCTCTCCCACATTTCGCGCTCTTCCGGTAGCATAGGGATTTTGATGACCTCTTCTACTCCGCAGTTGCCAAGTTTGACTGGCACGCCCACGCAGGCACCTTTTACTCCATAATATTCTCCTACTTCTCCGTCAAGATAGACAGAGCAGGGCAGTATGCGTTTGTTGTTTGTTACTATGGCTTCCACCATCTCCACTATGGACGCAGCGGGGGCATGATAGGCGGAGGTGCCCATTAGGTCCACTATCTCACCACCACCGAACTGAGTTCTTTTTATAAGTTCCTGAAGCTTTTCTTTGGTTAGCAGGTCCTTTAGGGGTATGCCACCTACGTTGGATATGGAGATCAAGGGAACCATCTCGTCACCGTGGCCTCCTATCACATAGGCGTGAATATCTTGAGGGGAAACGTCTATTTCCCTTGAGATGAAGGTTTTAAAGCGGGCTGAATCCAAAACGCCCGCCATCCCCATAACCCTCTTGGGTTCAAAGCCCAGCAGTTTATAAACTGCGTAGGTCATCAGGTCCACTGGGTTGGTTACCACTATCACTATGGCATCCTTAGCGTATTCCTTTATTTTGCTGGCTATAACTGAGAGGATTGATATGTTCTTTTCTAAGAGATCTTCCCTTGACATGCCCGGTCTTCTTGGAAAGCCTGCGGTTATAACCACTATGTCGGAGCCCTCTAAGGCTTCGTAGCCTTCTCCATCTGCGCTTACAGTGTATCCTTCCACTTTACCGTCAATGTTGAGGGCGGAGAGCATTTGCTGAATGTCAAGGGCTTTTCCTTTAACGGGTTCTATTATTCTATCTCCGTCCTTTTTGGGCAAGTCAAACATACGCACATCCACCAGCCCCCTTAGGGCAAGGAGGGCGGCGGTATGCTCTCCCACATTCCCCGCACCTACCACAGAGACCACCTTTCTTAGCTTCATGCCTTTACCCCCTGCTTGCTTTTAATCCAGTTCAAAAGACCACCTTTGAGGAGCACAGAAATCTGCTTTGGAGTGAGGTTGTAAGTGCAAACTATTTCCTCTCCAGTGGTTTTGTTTATAACCACGATTTCTTTGCCTTCCTGTAGCCTGTTTTTAAGATCCGGGATCAAAAGCTCATCGCCCAAGGAGAACTTGTGGTAGTCCTCCTTGTGTTTGAACTCAAGGGGCACTATGCCAAAGTTGACCAAGTTGGCATGATGAATACGGGCAAAGGATTTTGCTATAACTGCCCTAACTCCCAAGAACCTCGGAGCCAACGCAGCATGCTCTCGGGAGGAACCCTGTCCGTAGTTCTCTCCGCCCACTATGATGTTTGCCTTGCCCTTTTTGTCCCTAATTTCCTTTGCCCTCTTTACAAAATCTGGGTCTACGTAGTGATATACATACTCGCTTATGGCGTAGATGTTGGAACGAAGGGGTAGGATTTTGGCACCGGCGGGCATTATGTGGTCGGTGGTGATGTTGTCTCCCACTATAAGGGAAACCTCCCCTTCTATGCTTTCTGGTAGTTCATCAAACTCTGGCAGTGGTTTTATGTTGGGTCCTCTGTATATTTCTACCTTTTTTGCTTCTTCCTCCGGTAGTGGCTCTATAAAGGCTTCGTCGCCGTAGGGGAACCTTTCGGGCATTTCCACCTTCACCCATGGAATACCCAACTTCCTTGGGTCTATGATCTCTCCTGCAATGGCGCAGGCTACGCAGACCTCGGGGGATGCAAGGTACACCTTTGCGTCGGGTGTGCCAGACCTACCCTCAAAGTTTCTGTTAAAACTCCTTATGGAAACGCCACCGGAGGGAGGTGCAAAACCCATGCCTATACAGGGACCGCAGGCACTTTCCAATATCCTTGCACCAGCCTTTAGAAAGGTCAAAAGGGCACCATTTTGGGTGATCAACTCAAGGGCTTGTTTAGAACCGGGGGCTACCGCAAAGATCACATCAGGATGGACCTTTCTACCTTCCAAAAGCTTGGCAGCACGTGTTAGGTCCACAAAAGAGGAGTTGGTACAAGAACCTATGACCACCTGATCTACCTTTATACCTTCCACCTCCCTGACGGGCACCACATTGTCCGGAGAGTGAGGGCAAGCAATCAGTGGCTCAAGTTGGGATAGGTCTATCTCTATAATCTCGTCGTACTCTGCATCGGGATCCGGAAGGATTTCTACCCAATCCTCCTCCCTTCCTTGGGCTCTCAGGTATGCCCTTGTGATCTCGTCGGAGGGAAAGATTGAAGTGGTAGCACCAAGTTCTGCACCCATGTTGGTGATGGTAGCCCTCTCCGGAACGGAGAGCTCCTTTATACCCTCTCCAAAGTATTCAAAAATTTTGCCCACACCACCCTTTACCGTAAGCCTACGCAAGAGCTCAAGGATAATGTCCTTGGCGGTTACCCAATCGGGCAGTTTACCCTTCAGATGGACGCCTACGATCTTGGGCATCTTCATGTAGAAGGGTTCGCCCGCCATTGCGCTTGCTACCTCAAGACCACCGGCACCTATGGCGATCATACCCATGCCACCGGCGGTAGGAGTGTGAGAATCGGAGCCAAGCAGTGTCTTCCCGGGCTTGGCAAACCTTTCCAAGTGCACCTGATGGCATATACCGTTGCCAGGCTTGGATAGCCAAATACCGTATCTTTTCGCCACGCTCATAAGGTATTTATGGTCATCGGGGTTCTTATAGTCGGTCTGTAGCATGTTGTGGTCTATGTAGCTTACCGAGAGCTCCGTCTTTACCCTATCCACACCCATCGCCTCAAACTGCAGGTATGCCATAGTTCCGGTGGCATCCTGGGTGAGGGTCTGGTCTATCTTGATGGCAATCTCCTCGCCGGGTATGAGCTTACCGCTTACCAAATGGCTTTCAAGAATTTTATAGGCTACCGTTCCCTTTGCCATGTGGTCCTCCTTTCAAAAAGGGATGATATTAATTATACCTTTTTTAAACACCTCGGGTGAAAGATTCAAAAAAGCCTGAAAAGTTCCATCGCAAACATATCAATGGGCTTCAGAGATGAAGAACTTCCTTTTTATTAAATGATCTTAAGAACATAAAGAGTTAGCACCAAACATGCAAAGAATATAACAGCACCGTAAATTTTATAAAGCCACGTGTTTGTCCTATAATAACCCGCGTCCACCTGCTTTATGGTTCTATAAAAGTTTATTGCGCCAAGTATGAGCGTGAACAGTCCTATAAATATTATGAAAACTCCTACGCTGGCGAGGGCTTTGTGATCACCTTTTAGAGAGACATTGAAAACCTTCTCCAACTGTTCTAAGAAGAATTCAAACTTTTCTATAACAAAGCCAAAGACTATTAGGGCTATAGAGGTTCTTATCCATGCAAGGAATGTTCTTTCCGCAGCCATATAGATCCTTGGGTCAGTGACTTCCTTTGGAGACACTTCTATACCTCCTTCTATGTATCTTATATCAAAATAAAAAGTAAGAATGCCTGCGATTATAAGGAAAGTGCCCACTATGGATAAAACTATAGCCACAGTTCCCAAAAATACGGATACATTTATCTTTTGTGTTATATCTGCGAGAATCTCCAATTTTCTCAGGAAAACCGCAAAAGACAGGGTGTAAAGGGAAAGCCTTATATAACCTAAGTAGGTTCTTTCAACGGACATGTATATGCGGGCGTCTTTTGCGGAGGGAAGATGCTTAGCTATAAGCATGTTAAAAGTATATATATTAAAACTTCAACCTGCTGAAGAAGAACTTGGCAAGGACAAGAACAAAGTATAATTTCCATGCCATAAAGGGGGGGACAGCCTATATGGGGGACTTACCTTTTGATATCTCGGGGTTATCTTCAGAGGAAGCCAGAAAACGACTAAAAAAGTATGGTTACAACAGAGTTAAAGAGAGGAGCAGGCTTGCAGATTGGGAAATCTTCCTAAATCAGTTTAAAAATCCCTATACCATTCTTCTCCTATTTACCGCTATGCTGTCCACCTTTTTGGGTGAAAAGACAGATGCACTAATTATCGTGGGTATAGTTCTAACTGGAGGTCTGTTGGATTTTTGGCAGGAAAGACAAGCCCATAGGGCTGTAGAAAAGCTACTTTCAATGGTGAAAGTTCGCTCAAGTGTAATAAGGGACAACAAAGAGATGGAAATCCCTGCGGAGGAGATTGTCCCAGGGGACGTAGTGATCTTACGGGCAGGCGATATGGTTCCCGCGGAGGGAGTTCTTATTAAGGAAAAAGACCTTTTTGTGAACGAAGCTTTGATGACGGGAGAGGCTTACCCTGTAGAGAAAAAGGTGGGAGACTACCTCTACATGGCTACCCATGTGGTAAGTGGCTTTGGAATTATGAAGGTTTCAAAAACAGGCAAAGATACCGAATACGGAAAGATAGTTGAGAAATTAAAGCTTGGTAAAGGAGAAACAGACTTTGAAAGGGGTCTTAGACACTTCGGTTATGTGCTTTTAGAAACCGCAACCATACTCATACTTTTGGTGCTGACTATAAACGCATACTATGGAAGGGGGGTTATCAATTCTCTACTCTTTGCCCTATCCTTGGGTATAGGCATAACGCCCGTGCTGTTGCCAGCGG
>WYEB01000675.1_pt1 | contig 11398 bp, 9 predicted proteins | sample 6343061 | NCBI WGS metagenome assembly WYEB01 (sample SAMN13812332, study PRJNA600296) | hot springs metagenome | biome: ENVO:00000051; feature: ENVO:00002007; isolation source: sediment sample from Evening Primrose shelf | place: USA: Yellowstone National Park, Evening Primrose Hot Spring ... | reverse complement strand
CAGCTCATGTCTCATCCACAGAGGCAAGAACTGAGACACAATCCCATAGAATTTATCTAGGTATTTAAAGAAGAGCGCGGGCCCGCCGGGATTTGAACCCGGGTTCTCCGGCTCCGCAGGCTTGACTCTGATGAGAACCAGTTCACGATCGATACATGAAAGCGTGAACTTTAACTCATCTATGTCTTAATTTATGATATAATTTCTATGTCACGTGAACTTGCAAGATGTTTAAGAAGGATTTCGTAAACCTCTTCTAAGTCTTTGAAAATGTTTAACAATATACAATCCAAGTCTTTGCTTTCCTTAGAACACTCTATAGGGTGTACTAGTTGTCTATAAAAACTTTTCTTATCTCGAAGATCATTTAACTCTTCATCTAGTTCTCTTTTAATGTTCTCGACGAAGTATTTCTGCATACTGGCCTCTTGAAGATCTTCTGACGACATTTCTACAGACATCGTACTTAGAACACGAAGTTGCTCTGTAGCATGAAGAATTGCTTGGCGACCTTTCTCAATATATAAAGGCGGCGTTGTTTTCGGGGGCCAATAAAGTTTAGTTAAAATATATGCATATGTAACAGCACTGCTGATTTTTTCAATAAAATAATCTATTTTTTCAATAACGATGATCTCGTCTAGAGCTTTGTCTAGAGCTCTTAGGGGGCTCTGGTTAAGTAAAGCCTCTATGAAGAAGTATAGATCTCTGATCTTAAGCGTTACATTCATCACAAATCCCATGGGGGTGGGATAAAAATCCCTCCTCCCCTTAGGGCTTTTCGTTCTAGCTTCTCTCTCTTTGTACGCCACGTATCCACACTTAAAGAGCGTCTCTAGCACCGCTCCAAGCCTCTTCTTGCTCTTTAAAACGCCTTCTTTATAGAGACGATAAAATGAAGCTCCCTCAGCACCTTTACTACTATAATATATCTCGACGATTTTTTTCAGAACAGTTTTATAAGCATCTCCATAAACTACGTTAATACATGGTCGAAGAACTATCTCAAGTCTTTCAACACCCCTAGACTTCTTAAGATCTTTATTACTCACAAAAGCCCCTATCTATATGTTGCCACATAAGAGTTAATATATAAGCTCACTGATTAGAACAAACGTCCTATCCCTTAATAGGAAGTTACTTCAAGATTTATTTCCCAATAGAAGCACGGACTTAATTGGGGAGATAACATATGATCAGCATGTATGAATATATGATAAAAAGTAGCCACGTGATAGATGTAGGTGAGAGGTATGTCGTGATGGCAACCAAAGATTATGGTCCTGGGAAACCTAGATTTATCATAAACCTCCCAACTACCAGAAACGACCTATGGACTTATCTATGGGAAAATAAAATTCCAATTAAAGTTTTCATCGAACTTCCTGAGGATCTATCAAAGTATGAGAGACAGGAAAGATCCGCGAGAGTTAAAGAGAAGAGTTAGCATGGTGCTAAAAAGAGTCATAAAAATATCTGATGATGTGTATGAAGAGATCGAAAAGCTACGACAAGAGTGGAAGCTTCAATCAGCGAATCAAGTTCTTAAAAGAGTTTTCTTTGAAATTAAAGAAAGATGCTTTAGCGAAAAGGATCACAATTTGATTGATCAAAGATGCGATCCTGAAGAGCTTCTTAAAAATTTTCTTGAGGCGTGCACCGCGAAAAGAGTTGACAAAGTTTATCTGCTAGACTGCAAAGGTAAAAAGGCGATCGTTGGTGAGAAGACGCTTAGAGATTTGGCTGAGAGATTTGTTCTGAATATTATGATCAATGATCGGTGATCATTATTAGCGATGATCCTTTGCCAGATGATCTTGAAAAGGTCAAGGAGATAACTACCGTCGTTGCACGACCTAGAAACGGACCAGGAAATTTCGGAACTCTTCAGAAACTGATCTTGTATTATTCTCTTTCTGTCGCAGAAACATTTACTCCTAGTGACATTGTTGCTTACTATAATCTGAGTAAGAAATATCATCGTAGGGTCCATGACGCCATACAGCGTCTGGTCAGACGAGGGATCTTAAGAAAGGTCAGACGGGGATGGTATCAACTTGATCCGAAGATAGAGATCTCAACAAAAGATCTTGAGAAATTAACCGATCCCAAGGAAAATAAGTTTGAAGGATCCTCGCTGTATGGAAAAGGCTTTTTGTCGCGTGGTGTTGTGAGAGTTCACGGCATTGGTGCCTCTGGCGTTGTCGACCTGTTTTTTCAGGTGGTTTTTGTGCGTGGTGTGCTTGGCTGTGTTGAGGAATTTCTTCGGCGTCGTCTTCGTTCTGCTGGGTTTTCAAAGAGGTTTCTTTCTCGTGTGGAGGCTGATGCGAGGAGGCTGGCCGTGGATGTTATGAAGAGGGGCATGTTCATCCTAGGCGCTCATGGTAAATACGGTGGTGGTCGTCAGAAGGCTCTGCTTCCCATTTCCATTGCTGAGAGGGTTGGCATGCGGGAGGTTGGTGTTGATATAGCTCTTCCTGAGGATGTGAGGTTGCCTAAGATGCATCTTAAGTATTACACTGATCACAGCCCTTATGAGGAGGGCTGGGAGACTTTTCAAGATGTAGTGTCTGAGTAGCCTAGTTGTTATAATCAGCTTTTCTCTGAGGCTTACATCTTTTTCTACAGATTTTAAAAGACAGACGTCTATAACCTTTAGACTTCATATTAAGATAATAAACCTGCTCCATATTAGGGTGAGAGACTGCTCTGAAATAGAGAATGAAAGCTTCAGCCATCCCCGAAACAGAGTAATCAGCTACTCCAATATGGAGTAATCACTTACTCTATAATGGAGTAAAGGCTTCTCAAACCATGTTTTCTGCGCAGATCTTTGACAGATGTTTAATATATGATCTTATGTGTGATATTATGATATGCCCAGGCTCTTTAGATGTCTATTGAAGTTTTGAAGCCAAAGAATATTTGCTGGATCTCTCTCGAGAAGTGAGATACGAAAAGCTTAATAAGCCAGCCTTCATTTCTACAGCGTGTCATTAATCAATATGTCAATATTAAAAATTTTGTCGTTTTAAAAATTTAAAAGGAGGATCTATATGCCTAATTTTCTCATAGAATTAGGAATGTTGGTACAGATCATATCAGCTGTCGCAAGCATCATTGTTGCTTTAGTAATGTATCTTAGTGTTAGAGAGATTAAAATAGATAGAAGACGTGAATATTTAGAGAAAAGAATCGAAGAATTTTATATTCCATTAATAAAATTTTTTGGACAAGGAGATCTTCCAAGAGATATAGAGGCTCATCAAAAAGTTGAAGAGATAATACTTACAAAAAGATATCTATGTGGAAGAAAGTTAGCTAAAATTCTTCCTCAACATTTTACAGCAATGATCATATCAGGATCTCATTATTATTTTTATTTCACTAGTGAAGAAGAGAAAAAGAAATGGGAGGAAATAGCAGATATTGTGTGGGATGAATATATAGAAACTTTAAAAAAGTATTATAAACTGATCGGTGTGATAGACTACGTGTTGCCTAAAAAACCTGATAAATGGTTTTTTGATGTATATAAACATTAAGATAGAGATTCATTATATGTAAAAATTTAAATGAGAAACAACAATATCTTAACACAGATGTTTTATCTTTTATTTCTGTTGTGATGATAAAAATTATATAGCTTAACGCTAATCGGAATATTTCTCATCTTCCTGAGAATATAAGTCTCGCGTCTCGATCCTTGGATTAATCTGAATATGTCTAATTATTGTAGGGACAAAACTGCTTGAATAGTAATATCTAGTATAAAAAAGATCTTAGATGAGATGATCAGCTAGAGAATAATTTTTTAATTACTTCATATAATGGAAAAGCTTCGTTAGATCTTATCCAAGCTTCTTCTACAAAGAATTGTACAGCTATTTTAGCTGCCACAGGATCTATAGGTATCACATCTGATCTTATGTTGAAATAGTTTATTAAAGACATTGCAGAGGCTAGCTGTATCGCTCTTTTCTCAAGTCTCATTGAAAAAGGCACTATCTTTGTTTCTAAATGTTCAAGAATAAGATCTGAGGCTTTTTCTAACATTTTAAGCATATCATCTGTTAACATTACCTTCTTCTCTATAAATGTGCCAACAACTTTCGGATTTTTTGTTTGTATAGCATATACCAAAGTAAGATGATCTCTAAGTCTAGGCGCTACTTTCTTCATTTTTTCTTGAAGTATTCCAAGCATTAATTTTCTCTGACTTTTAGCAAGCTCACTATATTTCTCTTTGGTCAATCTATGAAGCCTACATAACATTCTATCTTCTATAGCATTAAAATTCGGATCTCTGACTGTCACTTCATATCCTTTCTCTTTAACTTTAGTATTATAATTGACAGAGAAAAATGATGTAAATCTATAAGGACCTACAGTATATGTTTTAGCCTCATATCGAATAACGCCTCTCTCCATAGCAAGTTTCAAAGGTTCAACCATACCTTTATATTTAAACCAGTCATTAAACTCAGTCACAATGAAATTAAATTTTCTATCTTGATAAGCCTCTCCTATAGCAATAAATTTTGCAGGTGTTATACCACCACAATATCTATTTAATCCCGGCAGTCCATGTGCCGGCACATCTTGGCTTTCATTACCTAAGATCATGTCTTTAGATGCAAACGTTTTTCCAGTTCCAGGCTCTCCAAAAAGAGCCAAGTTGAAACCTATATTTCCAGCTTTATTACCCTCGCCTGTAATAATATCTACATCACTTAAGGAATATTGTTGAGTTATTGTTAATAAATGATCAAAAAATATTACGGGACCAAATAGATCTTGTAGATAATCTATTAAAGCTTGTGGTGAAAAGTTTCTGCCAAATTTTATAGTATCTTCAAGTCTATCTTTAATTAAGTCTGTAAGGTAGTTTCTGAATTCTTCCTCCATTTTTATAACCATGAGAAATTCTTGTTCGGCATCTCTAGTGCTTAGTCGAGGAATAGGTGTTGATTCAAACTCTGATAAAACCTCTATAACCGCAGGTTTAATTTCTTCAGGCATAGACCATTTAGGATATTGTCGAGAACCTACTTCCCAAACTAGATCCCATTTATCTCTAAGCTCAGCTATTAGATGAGATGGATAAAGTCTGTCACCATAGATCTCGCTGGCTCTAGCAGATATATACTCAAAATGTGCTTCAGTTACATCAACAAGAGCCTTTAATACAGCATAACCTTTCTTACCATGAGTCTTAAGCACTTCTTTTACAGCTTTTTTAACTTCTTCCCAAGAACTTCTACATTCAAAAACACCGCTTCTTTTTACAGTATAATACTTACCTCTAAATGTATAATAATCTTTATACGGAGAGATCTGAACCATTTTTTCAAGTTGTGAATCTGAAATTATCTTCGCGATACTTTCAATTTTTACAGGTCTATTATACTTAAGATTCATGTAAATCGAAAAGATCTCTACATTAATAGAAATGCCTATAGATCCGAAAACCTCTTTATAAACTTTTTCTCTAACTTCATTTGGCCAATTCCATTCTAAGTGAGGCAGAAATCTCTTAAGAAGCAAGATCCTCTCTCTAATTTTATCTTCGGGAAGATCTATTTGAGACATATTTTCAGCCTAGACCAAGCAACTGAGAAACAAGCTTATTAATTTCATCTATCTCCTTCTTTAAGGTCTCTCTAACTCTTTTTCTCTTGCTAGCAACACTTCTTCCAGTAAAGATCATGCGAGAAACTTTAGCGTGACATATTTTACTAAGATCAGCTAATCTTCTATGAATAGGATTATTAGGATCGAACCTTGGTATAGGAAACATGAAAGGTCTCCTGTGAATCGCTCTTTCACCATACAATCCCTTTGGTTGTAAAGGTTTTATGGCATCGTTGATTATATCTGAGTTAAGGATTGCAGAAAGATAATGTGCTTCATCTTCGCTATTAGTTTCATAAAAGAACGTTGCACTCTCAGCTACGAATCCTCTGGGCCTAATAACGAATTTATTTACATAAAAAGGTGTCAACGCCTGTTTATCAACAACACATGAAACAAGGTTGGCACCAGTTGTATTATAGAGAACAACGTATCTCTTACCCGGATTTTGGGAAGAAAGTAAACCATGATAGTTGAGTCTATTGATTACTCTTGGAAAACGCTTTTCTGATTTTTCAGTTCTTAATTTTTCCCATATCCTTTGGGCTTCTTCAAGCCATTTTGCCATCAGCGTATAACCCTTACTTCTTAGAACATCTACATCTAATAATACATAGCCTGTGTCAGATGGCTCGATTGGGAGAACGACTGGTCTAAAAGCACATCCAAATGGAAATAAATCCTCGCCTAAAATAGTTGCATAAATAAATTCGTTTTCAACACATCCCTCCACAACTACATGTTTCCATGGTTCTTGGGCTTCTTCAATCGCTTCCTTAGATGTTCTACAACACGGCCTTAGCACATTTATGCCTAAGGTTGGATGAACAATAAACTCTATGAACCATAGGTTTCTTGGAACAAGCGTCGCACCTTCTTTAACATAATCATGATAAAGACTCTTTTTCAGCAGGATCTGAGGTGGCTCATAATTATAATCCTCGGCTTTTAAATATCGAAGAGCCTCATTAAGCTTTATATTTTTAACAGGTAATTTACCTGATAATCTTCTTGCGAGGACAGGATACGAAGTTTTGCCTCCCTTATTGGCTATTAAAACACACGCAGGAACGTTAAATAGAGGTGAAATATTTTCTAAATCAAGTATTTTATGCAAAGTCATCAAAGGCTTTTTGAATTTCTTAAACTCAACATGTTGAAAAGCGCCGGTCAAAACACTTCGTGGCATTACAAAGCCTATGATACCGCCATCTTTTAAATAAAGATCGCTGACCATACAGAAAAATAATGTAGCAATCTCAATATGTGTAAACAGTTTAACCTGTTTGCTTTTTAATAATTCATAAGAGATAAATTTTTCCTTGACAAAATCCTGATATTCTTTATTCTTTATATATCTTAATGCTATCCACGGAGGATTGCCCACAATTATATCAAACTTAGATTCGCTTAGTGTTACTGGCATATATACGTTGCTAAGCATATAGATCCATATAGAATCTTTACCTCTATCTATTAGTGATAATATGCCATCTAACGTGGATTTTAAAATCATGAATTCAGCATCTGAAACAATATTTTGTAGTGCTCTTCGGAAGACCGTAATAGCTTCATCTTTATTTCTTCTAGCTCTATAAGATTCTATAGAGTCTTTAAATGCTGTGATAACTCTATTTACTTTACTTCTGTCTTTAGCTATATCAACCGGCATATACAAATTTATATCGTTAACCTTGTAGAGATAGACTCGCATATTAGCAAACAAATATGTTGTTACATTCGGTAATTTAATTGAGTCTGCAACATATATAGGTATGAGAATCGAGCCTTTACGAACATGTAGCAACTCTCCTAAAGCTATCAGATAATTTGCTCTAGCTATAGTGACAGCTAATGGATTTATATCTATCCCAACAATACTAGTAAGTATGTAATCTAAGATCTTATCTGAACTCCAGCCTCTCTGTATTAATTCATCTTTTAGCATATGAATAGCATTAGATAAGAAAGTACCAGATCCGCATGCTGGATCAAGAATTTTAGGAGGCTCATCATGTCCTCTCCACCATATATCTAGTACTTCTTTTAGAGTCAGCTCAGTAAGCCATTCTGGTGTATAATATTCTCCAACTCTATGTCTCTGACCTCTCTCAACTATCTCCTCATATATCTCTTTGAAGAAATCTTCATCTATTTGTGATAAATCATATCTTAATAATTCTTTAGCTATTGTGCTGACAAGTTCTAATGATTGATTACGTATTTTTTCATGAAATATCCATGTGAAATAATCTTCTTCTATAAGATTCATTATTCCATATTCTGTGAAAAATTCTCCTTTTAATGCTTTCAACATTTTTGCAGGAGTTGCTGTAGTGTCACCACTTAATCTAAGATATGTTATCAATTTAACTAATGTAACTAGATAGGTCTGATCTATAAATGTTTTTACATCAGGTTTACTTCCATAAACTATCTCCATATTCCTAGACCACAGCTCGTATCTTAATTTGACATCCTCCTCTTCTTTAACAAGATCCCATAAAGATCCTAGCATTTCTATAGCAACTGCATATGTTGGGCTTCCAAGTCCAAATCTAAACTTAAGATCATTTGCTGTAGGTCTGATCTTTGGTTTCGAAAATATATATGAGTCTAGCCATAGAATGGCTTCAACAACAGAGATCTCCGATAGATCTATAGAAGAGATCTCTTTTACATCTATAACCTTATTATTTTCAACCACGGGTATGAAGGCTTTATATTTTATCACATCAGTCGCGATACCAACATATTTTCTATTAGGATCATTCTCTATTAATGCTTGAAAATATTTTTTCAACTCTCTCTTAGCATTCTCAAGTTCTCTATCTAAATCTACTTTAATTTCAAAAACAATGTCTGAATAAAGCAGATCAATTCTACCTTTTATACCAAGGATCTTGCTACCAATCTTTTTCTCTATCCCAGGCAACAAGTCTTCTAATTCAACACCAAAGATCTCTCTCAACATTTCTGATAAAACAACTAATTTAGCAGGATGAGTATTTGCTTGTCTAGCTCTTGAAATATATTTATCAAGTTGAATAATTTCTGAAGACATATAATCTCCCCATATCTACTATTAATGTTTTGTTGCAGATTTTCTTCTAATCATCTCTGGTTTCGGCCTGATTCTGATCACAAATTCAGATTTTTCGCCACCAGGTCTTAATCCCGAGTAATAATTAAACACTCCTCCACATCTTGGGCATTGCATCATATTAACATCATAAAATCTGAAACGCCATTTCTTAAGAATTTTAAAATTCCCCTCGTAACCACAATATGGACATTTAGCCATTTTCATCATCCTCTCTTGTTTCTATAGAAAAGAGGTCTGAATAAATCATGAAATCACCACTGAGCTAATATATGACCCATAATATATTCTTTTTAAACAATAAAAAATATACGTAGATATACGTAGGATAAAAAACTAGCTTCTCAACTCTTACTGACACGGACGTCTCTCTGGTCTTCTTAAAGAGGAGATTTTGAGAAGACTTAAGACAATTATTTACAATAATACTACCATTGTTAGTAGTGCGAGAGATAAAGAGCGCGCATCGGATGCTCATTAGGGTTACCCTGATAAGAAAGATCTAACGATACATTAGGGTTACCCTAAGCCTTTCATCAGGGTAACCCTCTGGCTTAATATCTGACAGATACAGATCTTAAGAAGCCATAGATCTAATGGTCAGATCTTGTTATCACTGTTTCAAAAGGGTTACCCTAATGAAAATGATCAGGGTTACCCTACGTCTTATGATAAAATTGCTTAGCCTTGTGTGTTAGATTTGTGAAGATTTACAGAGAGATTTATCTATGAAGACATCATCTTACTTAGGCTTTCAACATTTTTCTTTATATCCCGAAAGAATCTCTTGTCCTCAGATCTTTCTTAGGTACGGTACTTGAAAACATTTTGATCTTTTTCAAGATAAGAGACAGGTTATAGACAAAAATTTGTCTATCCATTTGTCTATGATATGGATATCATAGACACTTTATAAACGCTCGAGACAGCTAAGGACCTAAGTTGATAAGATCCTAGAAGCGAGTTTTTCTCTCTCTGGCGTCTATCGAGTGTCTATCATGATGTCTACAGACAAAAAGATCATGTCTATCTCTTGTCTATTCATTTGTCTATGATATGTCTATAGACAAAAAGATCTTTTTGTATTCATTTGTCACTAGATATATCATTGACATATTATTGACAAATAAAACAGTTTCATTTGTCAAAATTTTGTCAACAATGGATCATTGACAAGTAAATACAAAATGTATTCATTTGTCAATCCGCTTGTCAACGATTTGTCAATGATATGGATCATTGACAAGATCTTGTCTAAAAAGCTGTCTATCTCTTGTCTATGATATGTCTGCAGACAAGGAATCTTTGTCTATCACCTGTCTATAGACAAGTTGACAAATTTTTGTCTATAGACAAGAGAAGGCTTGTAGTTGCAATAGTTTTTATCGCAACTTCACAGTCAAAGATTTTGTTTTTAACAGATTGAGATTCGCATATATTAGCTTTTCAGACCTCTCTTAATATTAGGTGAACATCAGGCTGATATTGGGCCAATATTGGTGTGAATATGACAAAACGAAAATCTAAGAAAGAGACTTACAGAGATAGATGGCTGAGAGAGCATCCAAGAGTATCGCTTTATCTTGATAGAGATAAATATGAGATGATAAAATCTATGGCGGAATCTAAAAATATGAGCGTCAAAGAATTTATTCTCAGTTTGATAGATGGCTTCGAAAAATATCATGAGGATGTTGAAAAAAGAGTTTATGACAGAGCTTTTAAACAAGGCTATTTGTTTGCCCTGATAGATTTTACTGAAGATCCTAAGACTTTCTATGAGAAATTTAAAAAGATTTATCCAGATGAGGAGCCTCTTTTCTATACATATCCATGCTCAGTATGTGGGCAACCCGTGGTTGCTAATCACAGAAGCAACTCTGCAAAAACTGTTAGAGAAGTTGTTATAAAGACTTTGACAGAAGGTGGCTGGGGACATAAATGTTGTTTTGAAGTTAAAGAGGGCAAGAGAATGTCCTGTCCACATCTGCCTAAAGGATTGAAATAAAAACTCTCCCACTCGAATCATCATATCGTTATGTTCTCCTAATATAATGCTGATAGATCATGATAATCAAAAGATCTTTCTCAGGTACCGTACCTTAAAACATTGTGAATGAATTTGTATTTATCAGCAGCCTCAGAATATCTGATTACAGTAGCCTCATTACTGATTGATCTTGTGAAAAAGAATTCTTAAAACTCAGGATCTTTTTCAGAGACTTAGCTCTTTTAAATAGCCTAGATATTTAGAGTAGTGATCATCAGCTTCTCCAAGAAGATCCTCATATCTAGCCTCAGAGATCTTAAGTTCTCCAAATCTGCTTTGTATAAATCTCGCCACCTCTCTAGACATAACCTTGATCATTAGTCTCCAAGATATTTTTCTAACATATTTAGGCAGTAATAGATTGCGTCTTTTAACATATTTTGTCAAAGCTCTTCTGCTAACGCTGATCCCTGAATATTCTTTAAGTAGCCTCAGAGTATCCAACGAGAAATAGGCCCATTCACAAGGCTTAACACTCTCTCTAAGACCTACATAATATCTACAGAAGCTTTTATCCTCGAAACACACAAGCCTATGTGTCTCAACATCCAGGCCGTTTATCTCGATAATCTCATTAGGATTAAAGCTCTCAATAATGTATATAGCGTGTG